>Ga0172372_10008463_pt1 | contig 13559 bp, 14 predicted proteins | sample LakKiv5m_2_FD_114544 | JGI IMG/M metagenome (GOLD analysis project Ga0172372, IMG submission 114544) | Freshwater microbial communities from Kabuno Bay, South-Kivu, Congo - kab_092012_9.5m | ecosystem: Environmental > Aquatic > Freshwater > Lake | place: Democratic Republic of the Congo...
GATCCCTTACCATACTTCTTCTCAGTTTCTCTCTTGACAAGTTCAAGAGCAGAGAGACCACCTTTCTTTGGTTTCTTTTTCAGAGAGGTATTGGATGGTTTGGATTCGCCTCTATCACGGGCACCCATACCACGACTTTCTAACTCTCTATCTCTCATTCTATCACTCTCTTCCTCACTGACCACCTGAACTTCTTCACCAAGAAGTTTTTTCTTAGCAAGAGCCTTGACTGGAGCACCTGCAGGAGAAGATGCTAGAATGGCAAGATAAACTTTTTTGAGTTCTTCTTTGTTAGCACCAGGTTTGACTTTTCCTTTTGCTTTGTATTTAATATCAGAAGCCAACTGCGAGGCTTGCTTCTGAATATCAGTAGCACCAGCGGCGTGACCTCTTCTTACTCCCTCTTCATGAATAGAGAGATAAGCTTCCATTAACGAAGAATCAAGTTTACCTGGGGTTTCAGTGGGAAACATTTCTTTTCGCGTGTTTTTTCCTAAACTTATTTATAAAATTCAGAATGGGTGCGTTGCTAACCATTCTTTGAACATACTCCCGATGAGCATCTGTGCCGACCAGTCTTTGATCTGGAGGAACACCAGACACATCTGTAAATTTTTCGGTAATATCTTTAATCCAAGACTTGAACATAATATTATCTTCAGTCACTGCAATGATGTAGTTTGCACCGGTGCGAATAATCTTTCCGACCAAACCAGTATTATCGTTCTCTACCCAGTCACCCATGCAGAATAACTTACCGTTCACATAATTCTCTCTTAGATTCTTCCAATCAAACTTAGGAGCGATGCGCCACATCTCGGTTTGAACTCTCTCTTGTTCCTTAATACCCATACTCTTTCTGAGAGTGGCATAAAGACTCTGTGTTCCTTCATCACCTAATCGTTTAGGGACACCTTTACGAAATGTTTCAAAATCACCTTTAACGGCTGCAGCCCGAAGTTTAGATGCAGACATTCCCTCCACACCTTCAGACTCTGCATCTCTTTCACCCGCAGAGATTACACGGATCCGATCAAAATCATAGAGTTCACCATTATACTTGTTCGCAAGATTCTCAAACTCTTTCAATCGATCTGCACCAACCACAATATTAACACTCTTTGCACCACGACCATATGCACTTTTCAGAACATCAAAGATGGTCTTTGCACTTGGATCATCCACAATCCGATCAGCATGGTTCGGGAACATTGATTGCATATATGAAATCTTTGTTCTCGGATCCAATGGATTTTTCTTCGGATCACTCGAACGCGATGGGTAGATCATATACTCACCTTTACCTGCAACATTCTTGACACGATTCAATAGTTTTTCATGACCAACTGTAGGAGGATTGAAACGACCAAATGCGATCGTAATGTCTGCAGGATCTCCCTCTCTCTTTCTGACTTCCTCTCTTTCAGCTCTCTCTTGTTCTGCGGCCGCCTGTTGTTGTTGAACACCAATCTCAGCCCTTTCTTGTGGAGTCGGAGGGCGTTGTTTTCCAAAAAACTTCAAACGACCATTCACGGTTTTAGCGACAAGATTCCCGTCTCTATCATAATAGTCGCCATGACCATCTCCCTTCAAGCCCATTTTCTTGGCTTGTTCAGATGCTTGAGTGGCAACCTCTATAATAAATTGACTAAAACTTTTCATTGTTTATCCCAGTTCTTTGCAGCGGTGAAGTTTGCTCGACTGAATTCTAATCTATCTACAAGTTTCAATGCACGCCCAGAGCGGATTGCAACAAAACCTTCAGGAGCGGTAACTCGATAACCATTATCAGTTTTAAGAAAAGTTCCGAAAGTGTTCACCTTCTGAAGTTTATTAATCATAAATTGTTTAGCTGCCTGAAGATTGTAATATGAAGCGACTGTCATATACAACGAGGTTTCATTTGACGCAATAAACTTCAGACCATTTGTTTTGATCTGTAAATATTTATCTTGTGCGGCTTTTGTCTTCTTTGTTGCAATCTCCTTATCCAGTGCAGAGGAAAAGTATGATGCAAAGTCCATTGCGGTGGCTTTGACAGTCATGCCAGATTTGCCCTGACGAACAAACTGATTGAAAAAGACTTTAAACATATAGTTCAAAGAGAACTTATCATTTCCTTTCATCATGTCCAGAAATTTCGATGCCTGTTTCAGAGATCCTTCTGCACGATTTACCAACGCTTGATAAGTTCCTTTTTCTGATGGAGACATGTTAGCCTCACCAGATGCATTGGAGAACTCTGCGGATGCAACAAACACATCATTATTTCCTTGAACGTTAGCACCAAACGATGCAGACATTGTATCGAGAGTTCGACCAGAGTAGGTAGTGTGAAATACAATACCCATCTTAGCTACATCAATACGTTGACCAAACGCACTGTTTTTAGGGACGGCGTATGTGATGGTGTTTGGAGTGAATGCAATACAATTGTCACCATCAATATTGGCGGTGTATTTGTCATCCGTGAAAAGAAGATCTCCTTGCACGACACCAGAAATCGACAGTTTTGACAAGTATTGATAGGACGTTTTTAGTTTGTCCGCTAACTGACCAGGTGGATAATACTTATCAACATCTTGCTCAGAATATGAAACCTTAGGAGTTTTATTGAATACTGATTTGGTTCCGACAAAAAACTTCCCGTTGGATGGATCAATACCACAGATGATTGCGGGAGCGCCATCCCACTTCACGGTCACTCTGGTCTCTGACCCACCACGATCCAACATCTCTCCAAGAGATCTTAAAAATGCGATGGCTTCACGTCCACCTTGCGACCCATCGTTCAAGATATTGTCTTCCAGGTGTTCGAGGTGAGTGTTTTTCATATATACTGTTTGACAGTTCTTCCGTCTTTGGGATTAATTGTGATTCTAGCACCTTTAACACCATGGTCACTACGGTCACCTTTGTAGACCGCAAGGAAGATGGGCTCGTAACCTCCACTTATTATAGACCCATTTGCATTTTCATGGGCAGATCCAGTCAGTTTGTAGGCTGTCCCCTGTTTCACCAGTTTTACTGTTCCCTGAAGAGTCACATCAACATTATTGATACCTGGTGATCCTCCAAATTGAGATCCATAAACCGCCATTTTTTTAAGTCTATCATCCTTGATCTTTCTACCCAATGTGGCCGCAGCAGGAAGCCCATTTGGATACATCTTTTTTAGAGTATTAATAAAATCTTGTGTTTCTCGATGAGCAAAGATCCCAGGTTCAACTCTTTGTGATGTTCCAGACCATTGTTGAAATCCTCTTGGATTAGAACCATCTTTATGTGAAATGTGCCCTATAGCGTTTCCGTTTGCATCAACAAAACTAAAGTCTGATTTTGGAGTCCCTGGTGTGCTCATAACCGACACAACCTTATAGGATTTTCTCCCTACTTTCACTTCAACAAAATCTACACCAGTGCTCTCCATGATTTGTTGAAGTTGTTGATTTAAACTTCTAACTTCAGCGTCTTCAGCAGCAGTTGTTTTTTGAGTTCGACCAGAAAATTCGGAGTCTTTATAAATTTCTGTTAGTCTAATCTGACCTTTTGTCGTTGTTGGTAATACAATACTGGAACCTTGTCTAAACTTTTCAAAATCGGAGACAGTTTTAAGTTGTTCGATGATACTTCTATCAAGTTTAATTTTTTTACCGTTGCCATTCGACACAGTAAATTCTTTACCTGCTCTGATTCTTGTGAGAAAGACATCAAAGTTATTTCTCTTTTCTAATTCTCTTGGAGACAGCCCAGCCATCAGATAAAAAAATACCCCTTCTAGTATTTAGAAGGGGGAAGATATCACTCTACTACTTTTTCGATTGCGGCATCAAGATCAGTAATGACTTCACGAACATTGAAGATGCGTTGAGGAAGACTTCCAACATCGTAAGTATATCCTTTTTGAGCTTCAAATAGGATTTGACGAACCGCAGCAGCGGCATGAACATCCATCTTGACAGTTACTTTTTTACTCACAGGTCTCCCTCCTTACGATTTTCAGAACGTTCGATACTAAAAGCACCCTCAGGATAACGAGCAGATAATTTTTCAAAATTCATTTGAATGACTTCTTCAAGCGAAATACCTAAACCAATACACGCCTGAGAAACATACCACATGATATCACCGAGTTCACGTTTCAGATGAAACAGATTTTCTTCATTGACAGACTTGCCTTGAAAGACAATTTTTTTAACAATCTCAGTGAACTCACCAGACTCCGCACACATTCCTACAGCAGCAGTAAGCAATCGCTCGGAAGGAAATCCTTGGTTTTCAAGATCTGTAAGGCGGTTAACAAATTCATCATGTAATTTACTTGGCTTAGACGTAGTTGTATCGACAAATTCGACATATTTTTTAAGATCAATAGACATTAAAACTTAAATCCCTCAAAACGTTTTGATGTTTTCTTTTCCTCTTCATTATAGTCTTCATCCTGCCCATTGTCAAGAATGTCATGTTGTGCAGCTTGTTCACAATCATAAAGCCGCATCTTTGCACGGTCAATACCAATCACAAATCTTTTATTAATGGTGGGATCATTATAACGATTCTTCAATTGTTTCACCATAATTTGTCCCAGACTTTCAAGCTCTTCTGTGCTAATAAGGGCAAACATAAGATCAGCAGTAGCAGGGAGACCAAAGGATTCACTAGTATCAGTAAGTTCAACATCAGAAGAACCATAACCTGAACGAGTGGTCTGAGTAGCGGACACAATTGGGACATTAAACTCGACGGCGAGCCCCCTAAGTTCCTCAGCAATTGCTTTGACAAACGTATAAGAATTAATATTGCTGTTTCCGCGATACCTACTGGAAGCACAAATATTAAGGTAATCAATGAAAATAATATCAGGTCTAAATGACTTCTTAAGTGCAAGTTCATTAAGTAATGCCTTAAAGTGTCCACTATGGGCAGAGGCAGTCGGGTATTCTTTAATTATAAGAGTTCCTTGTGTCTTCTTGGAGAGATTAGTGACCTTGGTTTCGAACATCTGTTTAGGTAGGTCGATAATCTCCTGAATGTTAACGTTCAAGAGGTTCGCATCAATTCGTTCAGCAATTCGCTCCTCCGCCATTTCAAGAGTGATATACAAAACGTTCCTGCCTTGCAGTAAGACGGAAGAAGCCACATGGCACATAAAGAGACTTTTTCCGACACCCGTACCAGCAAGAGCGACATTGAGAGTCTTATTAGGAAGACCACCTTTTGTAATCTTGTTAAAGTAGTCAAGATCGAATTCGATTCGATCCTCCTTTCTATGGTAAAGTTCGTATCTTTTTTCATAATCTTCTAGATAATCGTGACCGACGTGTTTGTTAAATGATACCGATAAAGCTTTAGATAGAATATCTGGGATCGCATCTCTGGATTTATTAGTGTTCTCATCGTTTGCGATCTGAATCGATTCCATCAAAGCTAGGTATATAGCTCGATCACGACACCATTTTTCTGTGGTATCTACAATCCAACCCGAGTCACAGTCAACCTCCTCTAGAGAATTAACGATCTTGTTGATGTTGACGACTTCTTCCTGAGAAATATCACTTCGATTTTCTACCTCAATCGAGAGAATCTCTTGAGTGATGCAACTGTTATAATCGACTGCATATTGTGCAATCTGTTCATAGATAATTCGTTCTTCTCGATTATTAAAATATGTGGGTTCAATGAAAGGAAGAACCTTTCTTAGGTAATCTTCTTTGAAGACCAAGTTCCGAAGGATAATATTCTCGATTCGATCCATTTTCAACAATTCTCAACTTAAAGTTTTCAATCACAAGAAGATACCTTTTGGCATCATCGAAGGTTAGATTACTATGTTGTGACAACACAATCCATAGTCCCTCTCTTTTATTATAACATTCCAGTCTATAACTACTCTCCGTATGAGAATTCTTTGTTAGCGATTTGATCAAGTGTTTCCATAACTTCTTCGGTAAAATATTCTTGAGGATTTGAAAGAATCTGTTTTGCATAAACTTTCTTTCCTCCTATTTCGTAACGACCGGCGACATTTTTCCAAAGTCCACCAATCTCACCAAGTTCTAGAAGACCATAATAACGATCAAGACCACGTTCATCATAATACAAACGGACTTCGACCTGTTGATTCTCTTTACTCAAACGCGATTTAGCAGTCTTAGCCTTGATAATGTTTCCGACCACTTCCGTTCCATCCTTTTCTTTCTTTTTGCTGAGATAAATGATCGTGCTTGCTGCGTATTTGAGTCCAGAACCTCCTCCCATCTCTTTAGTTGGAACGTAAGCTCCGATGACATCGTATGTATGATTTGTGACAATGAGCGGGACATTTGCTTGACCTAGTTTGAGTGTGAGCATTCGGAACGCACCTTTGACCAGTTGAGATTTGGTCATGTCACGAACTTGTTTGTCGTTGAGTGCGTCAGTGATTTCTTTCTCGGTGGAAAGCATACCCAGAGAATCTAACACAAAAATACAGGGTTTGCGTTCTTCTAATGGTTTCTTTAAGTATATATCTACAGCTTTGAGTGCTTTTGATCGAAACTCCTCGATGGTCACGACATTCACCACAACGAATCGACTTGTGTCAATACCACGAGACTCAATCAGGGACTTATTAACAGCGGCTTCAGTATCAAAATAAAGACAATACCCATCAGGATGAGTATTAAGAAAATTTTTGACCACAGCGAGAGAAAAAAAAGTCTTTCCAGTAGAAGACTCACCAGCAATAGCAGTAATTTTGTTACCAGATACGCCACCAAATATGCTACCTGAAACCAGTGCGTTAAAGATGTACGAACCCGTGTCCACATAAGTTTCAGTCTCGTCTATGTCTGATGCTAACTTTGTATAGTCATCACCAATTTCTTTTACAATTTCTTTTAAAAAATCCATTACGCAAAAAAGAGTTCAAGGTTTACAGTTTTTTCTGCACTCCAACCAATAGAGTCCAGAATGATATTCAAAGGTTCAAGAAATGATTTCTCAAACTGTAAGTCATAGTCCACGTATTTGTCAATACCCAGTTCTCTAGGGAACTCCTGAATAAAAGAGATAACATTCTCTTGAATTGGATTTGGTTTTTTCAAATAACAGAACTTGATCTTTTCTCCGTTTTTAATCGAAGAATATTTTTGTGTGAGATTGTTCTTCTTTATGTAGTGATTAAACAGAAGAGCCCCACGAGCATGAATCGGAGTTCCTTTTTCATAGATTGCATTGACGCTTCTATACTTTTCAACATTACTGACCGTGCGTGGAAATGAAATGTCCTCTGCAGGCATCGATTTAAATTCTTTACGACACCCATCGATAAAATCAATCACATCCTCTTCAGTTCCGTTCATCATGATCTTAAGAACATCCTTAATCATTTTACGACAAGGAGCAGGAGTAGATGATTTTACGGCTTCGATACCCATAATTTTCAGTTTAGGTTCTGCATATCGCACACCTTCACTATCCCAGACATTCAAGATATATCTTTTCTTTGCAGTCCAGATACCACGGTCAGCAATGTTCTCTCGTTTCATAAACATCTTCTGTTCATATGCATTGACATATGAAGAGAGTTCTTTGAAATTTTTTTCAATGTAGGGTTCAATCTGACTCTCACAAGCCTTGTTCAGAAAATCGACAATCTTTTCTTTTTCTGGTGTGGACTTGGAGAACACCAGGTTGACGAGTGGGCCAAGATGTAGGTAGATACTATCAGTATCCGATGCAATTACATAATCCACATTGTCTGTTTTGAGAATCTTATTCAGATACTCATTCATTCGATTCTCAATCCAACGAATGGAAACCTGACCAGACAGTGTAATGGCTTCTGCATTTGCGAGTTTGTAATACCGAAAATACTGATTGCCGATGGCACCATAAGCAGAGTTAAGAGAAATCTTCTTTGCCATTTGGATGTTATTGCAACGAGCAATCTCCTTCTTCAATGCGATAGAGGGAGTCTTCTCATTTTGTTTCTTGGCTTCGATCATTCTATTTTTGAAGATCACACGTTCATCGTAATACTTCTGCATCAATTCAGGTAGGAACCCCTGAAAGTCCTTACGATACATCGCACCGTTCGGGCAAACTGCATAATCTTTATACAATTCAAAGTTTATACTTTCAGTCAGGATCCTTTCAACATTTGCAGTGGGATGTCTCTCTTCAAGTAAGGTTTCTGGAGAGATGTTATACTGCATAATTAAATGTGGATAAAGTGAATTTAGGTCAAAACTTACCACATAATCATAACGCCCAGGAATCGGTTCTTTAACATAAGCACCTGCGTACTTAGAATCTTTGTCGGATTTCTCCTTAGGAGGAATCACAATGTTCTTCCTCTTTAAGTAGTTATAAATGATGCAATCCCAAAGACGTACTTGATAAAACACATCTTGATAATTCACCTTTGCATCATAAGCCATCGTGAGCGCAAGTTCAATCAACTTGAGTTTATCCTCAAGACGATCCACCAGTTCTACGTCAATAATATTGTACTCAACAAACTTCTGCCAACCTTTTGTGTAGAAATCACGAAAAGTATCAAACTCACTATGATCCAGTTTCTTCTGACCGAGTTCCTGTTGTGCAATGTAGTCCAGTCGAAAACTTTCCTGGTTTGGAGTACCAGGAGACCACTTATACAGACGCATATAATCCAGGATTGAAATACCACCGATGTCAACAACGTGGTTCTTTCGACCCTGAATAAACATCTCTTCTCGTGTTACCAGATTCCAGGGTGACAGACGACGCATCACCTTTTCACCTAACACACGATCGAGACGGCTGACAAGATAAGGTAGGTCAAAGAACTCACAGTTCCAACCTGTCACCACGTCAGGCATATTATTAGACCACCAGGCAATGAAATCAGACAACATCGTGTATTCATCTGCAAACTGACGATACTGTACGTTTTTCTGGTTGTTGACAAAAGGGCCAACACCCCAGGTGATGATCTGTTTACTGTTGAAGTCCTGAACGGTGATCAGTAGAATCTCTTCACTGACACTTTCAACATCAGGAAATCCATACTCAGTTTTGGTTTCGATGTCAATCGTATACAGTTTGATCTTTCCAACATCAAACTCCAGGTGTTCACCAGGGTAGTGTTCTGATATGTATTGAGACACATATCGTTCATTACCATAGATACGAAAGTTCTCTACCTCTTTATACTTTTCGTAAAACTCTCTGCAATCTTTTACATACCCAGGTTGAATCGCTTCAACATATTCACCTTCAAGGGTGCGGTATTTGGTTTTCTTCTTTGAAGGCACAAAGAGAGTTGGTTTCCAATCCTCTCTCCTTGTGAATTGTTCTCCGTCTTCATATCCTCGAACGAGAAATTGATTGCCAATAAGTTGTACGTTCGTATAAAAATTCACTGGATAAGCTCTAGATACATTGTCAAGTATTTCTCGTTAGGGTCAACGAGAGTCAATATTTTATCAGAGTGAATCATCATCTCATTCTGATCAGTATACTCCACATTCCACTTGGAAAGTGATCCATTCTCAATTTTGTAAGGATTTGCAAGTTTACAGTTTGGCTCACCCAACTCTGCATAGACTTCTGAGATTCCAGAAATCACATACTCATTCGTTGATAACAACAGAACCTTGATTACTTTCTCCTCCTCCATTTACTTTCTCCTTATAAAGATTTTTAACATTTTCGATGGGTTCAACAATGGTTACAACCCAGTCAGCAGAACACGGAACACTTTTTTCCGCAGAGAGAGGAACCCACGGGTAAAAAGTGACTCCAACTTTAGAATTAAATTTTTTGGTGACTCCACTCTCAGTGGTTTCACCCTCCGATTCACTTAACACAACTGGATCTTCAGTTGAATAGATTTTAAGAATCATAGGATCACGAAAATAATATCCGACAACCTCTTCAGTTGTCCCACGAATTTCTTTTACGTCGGCGATAAGATCCTCACCCGACTTTAACATTATGAGTTTGATTGACATTTGATGTTTTTTCTCCTCTAGACATTATAAAGGGAAGCTTGATCTTAGTCAAGCTCCCCTTTGGCCGACGATATTCTGTTTTACTTATTCTCCACCACCATCACCACCGTTACCGTTACCATTACCATCAGCATCGCCTCCAGCACTTGAATAACTTCTCATAGCAATTGCATATCCTCTAGGAATTCTTTTGGATTTTCCTTTACGAAAAATGGTATGGGGGATTGCGTTCTTGTATACTATTTTTTGAAACTCGTCGAAAGATTTCATTTTTATTTTTATTTAGAGATAGTCCCTCCTGGAATGATGATCTGGAACTATTTTCCCAAGTACGATCCGTAGAAGTCCGTCCTCAAATGTGACCTCCCTAACTTCGGTGTCGTCGGATAGAGTCCACGCTCGTTTAAAACTTCTGCTAGCCACTCCCTTGTGGACAAACGTCCTATCCGTTTCGGCATCTGCTTTTTGCCCTTCGACAAAAAGTTTTCCATACTCGGTGAACACATTGACTTCCTCCCTCTTAAACCCCGCGAGTGCAATTTCCAGGTGCGACTCAACGTTATTTACCTGAATAAGATTATAGGGAGGATAATTTGTTGTAGTTTCGTGAAGATTAAATAGACGATCAAAGTATTCATCCATACCAATACTATTGCGAGTGATTCTCTCCATCAGTGTAGGCAGATCCGCAGCAGTATACCTTGTAAGGTTAGTCATTATGGTAGCTCCTTTAAAAGCGAGTTTGTGTTTTGTGAACCCCGAAGGCGTTCTCTATTATTTAACCATAAAACAAAAAAGAGAGAAACGGTATTAACCGAACCTCTCTTTAGGGTGTTCCGACTTTTGTAGAGACCGCACGAAAGGTCTCAAGTTTATTTATCCTTCTTCCTCTGGTTTCTTTCTCTTACCGATATTATACTTGGTCTCAAGTTCCCACTCATTCTTTTCACGATAGGAAAGAACCTTAATCTGATTTAGTGGAGCGATATCGCAACATTTTTCTGGGCTGACCACATTAATCAGACCCCAGTCTAGAAGAAGTTGAATGATGCGATTACGACGTTGAACATCGTTTACCGTGATGTTGGCTCTCTTACCATCCAGAGCAAACAGTTCTTTAAAATGAACAATGTAATATCGACCCTGTTTGTGCAGGATGTGACAACTCTGATAGAGTTTTTTCTCCTTTCTCGATGCAACCCCGATACGAGTCAGTGTTTCACGAACTTTCAAAAAATCATCTGGTTCATTCAAAGTCACCTCTACCATTTGGTCAGGAGACCATTTAATTTCAGGTTCAACAATAGCACTCATCGTCTTCCTCCAGTTTCAAGTCGCTCTCTAATAAATGAAAGTTGTTCTTTAGTCAGAATAGTTAAAACCTGTTTGGCTTTTTCATTACTATAACCATAATATTGTTTAACAATGTCAAGGTCTTTAATCTGATCTTTACGGAGCCAGGGAGAAAATCTCTTCCTTTTCCTCAAACTATTTAGTAAAAAGTCATATTGCATCTTCTTTGATAGAAAATGATATCGATTTATTTCATTAACAAACAGAATACAATCGATATGACCAGACAGACATCTGTTGATGATGTAGGGAGCATATTCTTTTTCTAGTGTAGGATCTTGTTCAATAAGATTCTCTTTACTAGAGTTAATTGAATTTAACCAGTCTTTTAGTTCCATTATCGAATAATATCAATGTCCATATCTTTACTCCACACTTCCAGTTCCGTGCGAAGTGTACCTTCCGACTTCAGAGATTCATATCTCTTTGAAGCTTTGTTCTTCCACCAGGTAATCAGATTCTCCATATAGAACTTATCAAAGTTGACTGGGTTTTCAACCAACGTGTCTTCATCACCACGAATGACCTCTCTGGAGTTTGCAAATCCATAATCACTGAAATACGTTCTCTTTTTTTCAGTTAGATTTTTTGCATTTGCAATCGCAGTTTGAAACTCCACAGCCTTTTGAGAAGGTAAGTTTTTCTTGATAATTGAAATCATTCTCTGTTGAGTTTTGAGTTTGCGACTCGACGCATCCTCCTTGACCAGGAGTTGATTGTTGTTCCTCTTGACAAACCATTTGTTTAGATCCTTAAAGATGTGATCGTGAAGAAGAGGAGTAAAGTCACTCTGAGTCAACCCTTTGTATCGAAGATACGGTTTAAGCCCGTCATACTGTGATGAGGACTTGGTTGATCCATAGAGAGAAGTTGTCTCGAATAGACAGATATCTGCATCATATTTCTTGTTCAATTGAAGACGAGCTTCATGAGAACAACAAAGAAGTGCAAGAAGTTTTCCTCCTAAGTAGTTATAACCGAAAGGTTGTGTGGGTACGATAATGAAACCCATAATCGAGTGACGATTGAATCGTGACAACTCTGGTGTTGTACCCAACCACTCGTTACGAGGTTTAGAATTAATCGTTGGAGAACCGAAACGAATAAACCCTACACACTTTTTGGTATTCGTTTCAACCACCACCCACTTCAAACTCTTACCAGGAATTGAATCCTCGATGGAGTGAGATGTAGTAATCTGTAATCTTTCATTAAAATATTCATTAGTAAAACTACCCTTTTCACCAGCAGAATAAACTTTAAAGTTCATATCCTCTGGGTGCATATCAAATGCATCAAACATATCATCCTCGGGGCCAAACCCAGGAATGTATGTTGGCATCTGCGACATACGATCGAGTTTTACATTACGAAGATATTCATCAATACGACCCATATTGGAGAAGTAATCGATGAATTGATCTGCAGCATAGATTGCATCACTTTCAGTTAGAATCATTTAAAGTTACACTCACACATAATCTCAGTCAGAGCTGCAAGTAGATTGATCTCTTGATCAGCTACGAAAGCTGACTGATACTGATACTTAGCAACAATGAGAACACAAGCAGCGATACTGGGACCATCCAGTACGGGATAAAGAGCATCATAAACATAACGAAGAAGTACACTAGAATCATTGTCCAGATTATTGACACACCATTTACGTACTTCAGAAAAGTTTTTCTCTTTAAGGTTTTTAACGAGATCATTAGTCTTTACTTCACTGAATGCTGCAAGAATACCAGAGTCAATTTTACCACTGACTGCATATCTTTGACATTCATTTAAGACTCTTCGCCAGTCAGGAAAGTGTTTGTTGATCAGTTCAACAAGAATCTTTTGGTCATATTCAACACTCTCCGCATCCAGAATCTCTCCGAGACGTTTGAAGAAACGACTGGCGATTTTTGGTTTGTCTTTGTTGGAGATGGAGAAGTCAAAACCTGCACATCGGGAGTGAAGAGGTTCGATGATTTTGTTTTTGTAGTTACAAGTGAAGATGAATCGACAGTTACGACTAAACTCCTCAATAGACGCCCGTAAGAGGAGTTGTACATCTGGGGTTGTGTTATCTGCTTCATCAATAATGATGACTTTGTGTTTAGCAGTTGATGAAAGCGAGACGGTCGAAGCGAAATTCTTTGCATTGTTTCGCACAGTATCGAGGAATCTACCCTCGTCAGATCCATTGATGACATAAAAATCTACTCCAAGTTCATTACA
>Ga0172372_10008464_pt1 | contig 13557 bp, 11 predicted proteins | sample LakKiv5m_2_FD_114544 | JGI IMG/M metagenome (GOLD analysis project Ga0172372, IMG submission 114544) | Freshwater microbial communities from Kabuno Bay, South-Kivu, Congo - kab_092012_9.5m | ecosystem: Environmental > Aquatic > Freshwater > Lake | place: Democratic Republic of the Congo...
GATTCTGCGCGCGAAGAAGGCGCTGACCGACCTGGGCAGTGGTCAGGTGCTTAAGGTGGTGTCCACCGACCCGGGATCCAAGCGTGACTTCGAGGCATTTGCGAGGCAAACCGGGCACACGCTCCTGAAGGTCGAGGAGCAGGACCGGCTGTGGATCTTTTTCCTCCAGAGGAGATAAGCGCATGAAAGCAAGCTTCGACTATTCAGGACGCCAGGTACTGGTAACGGGCGGCACCTCCGGTATTGGCGCTGCCACTGCAATCGCCTTCAGGCGCGCGGGGGCACAGGTGATTGCCTGTGGCCTCACCGAAGCTGAGCTGTCAGCGGCGCGGGCCCAGCCCGACTTCGCAGGCATTGAGCTCAGGCAGCTCGACGTCACTGACCGGGCCGCCGTGGATGCCCTGGTGGGTGGCCTTCCCAGACTTGATGCGGTCGTCAACAGCGCGGGCCTGATCCGCCGCGATGCCGAGCACGATCCCGATGTGTTTGCACATGTGATCGACGTCAACCTGAACGGCGGCATGCGGGTCAGTGCAGCGGCTCGCCCGCTGCTCGCGAAGAGCCGAGGCAGCATTGTGTTCATCGGCTCGGTCATGTCATTTTTTGGCGGCCCCAAGCAGCCCGCCTATTCCGCGTCCAAAGGCGCCGTGCGCAACCTCACCATGTCGCTGGCAGCCGCTTATGCCGCCGATGGCATTCGTGTCAATGCGGTGGCGCCCGGCTGGGTGATCACCGAACTATCGCGGGGCGCGCGCGAAAACCCGGAGCGAAACGCGATGATCATGTCGCGCACGCCCGTGGGCCGCTGGGCCGAGCCCGCCGAAATCGCAGATCCCATCCTTTTCCTGTGTTCGGATGCCGCGCGCTACATGACCGGTACGGTCATGGCGGTAGATGGCGGCTACATGGCTGTGGGCTGAGAGGCCACACGGATAGCGCCGGTACCGATACCCTCCTGAGGCACAGCTGAAGCGCCCCGCCGGGCGCTCCCCCCCGGCTCAGCCCAGCTTTGCGCGCTGCTCTTGAAGGCGCGCGAGCGAGGCCTCAAACCCGGCCAGACGCTCCCGCTCCTGCGCCACCACATTGGCGGGGGCCCGCTCGACAAAGCTTGCATTGCCAAGCTTGGCGCCAGCGCGCTGCACCTCGACCGATACCCTCGCGATTTCGCGATCAAGGCGTGCGCGTTCAGCTTCAACGTCGATCTCCACGCGAAGCATCAGCCGGAAATCGCCCACGATCTGAACCGGCGCAATGGAACCCTCTGGAAGCGCATCGACAATTTCGACCGCCTCCAGTTTCGCCAGTGCCTTGAGGTAGGGCGCAAACTCGGCGAGCTGCTCTTTGGAGCCTTGAGCGATCAACGGAAGCTTTTGCGCAGGCGACACATTCATTTCTCCGCGCAACGCACGACACGCATCAATCAACTGCTTCAACTGATGGACGAAGGCCTCGCTTTTCTCATCGATTTTTCCAGGCTCGCTCTTAGGATAGGGCTGCAGCATGAGGAAGTGACGCTGCTCGGCGACTGCCTGAGCAAGCGCCTCGCCTGAGAGCTTTTGTACGCCGCGTTCGCCATAGCGTTGCGCGATGGGAGCAACCTTTTGCCAAAGCTCTTCGGTGATGAATGGAATGATGGGGTGCGCAAGCCGGAGCACGGCCTCGAGCACGCGTAGCAGCGTGCGCCGGGTTGCCCGCACCACAGCCTGGTCTTCTGCCTGAAGATTGACCTTGGCAAGTTCCAGGTACCAGTCGCAATACTGATCCCACACAAACTCATAGAGCGCACGCGCGGCCAGATCAAAACGATATTCGGAGAGCGCGCGTTCGATCTCGGCTTCGGTGCGTTGCAGCGCGGAAACAATCCAGCGGTCGACCGAGTTGAAATGCAGGTATCCGCCGGGTACGCAGGCACCGGCCTCGTGCGGCTCGAACCCGCAGTCACGCCCTTCGGTCTGCATGAGAACAAAGCGTGATGCGTTCCAGAGCTTGTTGCAGAAGTTGCGGTAGCCCTCGCAGCGGCCAAGATCGAAGTTGAGCGTGCGGGTGAAGGTGGCGAGCGAAGCGAAGGTAAAGCGCACCGCGTCGGCTCCGAAGGCCGGAATGCCCTGTGGGAAATTGCCGCGGATGTAGCGATCAATGCGCTGCTTGTGATCGGCACGCAGCAGGCCAACGGTTGATTTTTCGAGAAGCGCTTCCAGCGTGATGCCGTCCACCAGGTCGATGGGGTCGATGGTGTTGCCCTTCGACTTCGACATCTTCTGGCCTTCGGAATCACGCACGATCGCATTGATGTAGACGTGATGGAAAGGCACCTTGCCGGTGAAGAAGGTGGTCATCATCACCATCCGGGCCACCCAGAAAAAGATGATGTCAAAGCCTGTTACCAGCACATTCGAGGGTAGATAGCGATCCAGGTCGGCGGTCTGCTTCGGCCAGCCCAGCGACGTAAAGGGCACGAGGGCTGATGAGAACCAGGTGTCGAGCACGTCGTCGTCACGCACCAACTCGCCCTGATAGCCCTTCGCGCGGGCCTGAGCCACAGCATCGGCCTCGCTTCGCGCAACAAACACGGTGCCGTCATGAATGGGCTGACCTTGCGAATCGGCTTTGTACCAGGCGGGGATGCGGTGGCCCCACCACAACTGCCGCGAGATGCACCAGTCCTGAATGTTTTCGAGCCAGTGGTTGTAGGTGCTGGTCCAGTGGTCGGGATAAAAACGGATCTGGCCATCGCGCACCACCTGCAGACAGACATCGGCGATTGACTGTCCGGGAAAGAACGCATTGCCGTGATCACGGCGGCTCATGGCGACGAACCACTGGTCGGTGAGCATGGGCTCCACCACCACCTGGGTGCGCGCCGAGCGCGGCACCATCAGCGTGTGCGGCTTTTCTGAAACCAGCAGATCGGCGGCGCGCAAATCCTCAAGCACTTTCTTGCGCGCGTCGTACCGATCGAGACCGCGATAGGCTTCGGGCGCCTGATCATTGATCTTCGCTTCGAGGGTGAGCACGCTGATGGCCGCAAGCCCATGGCGCTCGCCCATCTTCCAGTCGTTGAAGTCATGGGCGGGTGTGATCTTGACGCAGCCCGTGCCGAAGGCGGGATCGACGTAATCATCGGCGATGACAGGAATGTCGCGACCGCAGAGCGGCAGTCGAACATGCTTGCCGATCAGTGCGCGGTAGCGTTCGTCATCCGGGTGCACGGCTACTGCGGTGTCGCCCAGCATGGTCTCCGGACGGGTGGTGGCGACGGTGAGCGAGCCCGTGCCGTCGGCCAGCGGATAGCGAATTTCCCAGAGATGCCCCTTCTCCTCTTCGCTGTCGACTTCGAGGTCGGACACCGCTGTCATCAGCACCGGATCCCAGTTCACCAGACGCTTGCCGCGATAGATGAGTCCCTGTTCATGGAGCTGGACGAACACCTCGAGCACCGCGGCGCTCATGGTGTCATCCATGGTGAAGTAGCCGGCGCGTTCGCCCTCGGTGTCGGCGTATTCCCAGTTGCCAGACGAGCCCAGTCGGCGCATCTGGCGGGTGATGGTGGCGCCCGATTGCCGCTTCCATTTCCAGACCCGGTCGAGGAAGGGGCCGCGACCGAGATCGTGTCGCGTGAGGCCTTCGCCCTGCAGTTGCCGTTCCACCACCACCTGCGTGGCGATGCCAGCGTGGTCGGTACCGACCACCCAGTTGGTATCCAGCCCCTTCATTCGGTGATAGCGAACGAGGGCGTCCATCAGCGTCTGCTGAAACGCATGCCCCATGTGAAGCGTGCCGGTGACATTCGGTGGCGGGAGCTGGATGCAGTAACTGCCGGCTGCGGTGGCCGATTCCTGGTGACGGAAGCAGCCGCGCCCCTCCCAGAGCGGATACCAACGCGATTCGATGTCGGCCGGCTCGAAACTTTTGGCGAGTGAGGCCTGGGCAAGGGCTTGGGGAGTGGTCATGTCGGGTCTTTCATCAGGCGGCGCGCGCCAGATCATGCGCATTGAGCGGATAGCCGCGATCCTTGTAGAAGCGCCATCGGTCGCGAGCGAGGGTTCGGTCTTCATCGTCGCCGCTCACCACCTCAATCAGCCGGTCGAAACGGCTGAACATGGGCGGGGTCTGTCGACCCAGATTGACCAGCACTTCGTGGTGCGGCGTATCAATTGCCTCAGCGGTCAGCAGCACGGGCGTTTCTGCGGCCAGCGGGTCACTGGCGACCACGTGGGGGATGAAATCGGTCTCGGAGAAGGTCCAGAGCAGTTGATCGAACTGCGACAGGGCGACCGGATCTTCACACCAGACGAGGATGCGCGCGCCGCTGCGGTGAACCTTGCGCACCAGCCGGCAGCCGTATTGCAGCCGGTCAGGTGCGTTGAAGTGAAAGTCGACCCGCGTCATCCCTCGGCACGCGAGATCAGGAAGCGGGTGAGAAGCGGCACCGGGCGGGCACTTGCGCCCTTGGCTGCGCCCGATTTCCAAGCCGTGCCGGCGATATCAAGGTGAGCCCAGTCGTATTTCTTGGTGAAGCGCGCAAGAAAACAGGCTGCGGTGATGGCGCCGCCGTCGCGGCCGCCCACGTTGGCGACATCGGCAAAGCGCGATTTGAGCGAATCCTGATAGGCATCATCGAGCGGCATGCGCCAGCAGGTGTCACCGGAGTCGCGACCGGCATCAAGCAGCTCGGCTGCGAGCGCATCCTGGGGGGTGAAGAGCCCCGAGTGATGGTGGCCCAGCGCCACCACGCAGGCGCCTGTGAGGGTGGCGATATCGATCACCGTGCGCGGCTTGAAGCGCTCCACGTAGGTGAGCGCATCGCACAGGATGAGGCGGCCTTCGGCATCGGTATTGAGAATCTCGACCGTCTGGCCCGACATGGAGGTGACGATGTCGCCTGGACGCGTGGCGCGGCCGCTAGGCATGTTCTCGCAGGTGGGGACGACCGCGACCAGATTGATCTTGAGCTTCATCTCGGCCACGGCGCGCAGGGTGCCCAAAACAGAGGCTGCCCCGCACATGTCGAACTTCATTTCGTCCATGCCGGCTGCGGGCTTGATCGAGATGCCCCCGGTATCAAAGGTGATGCCCTTGCCCACCAGCGCCACCGGCTGCTGGCGGCTCGAGGCGCCGTTGTACTGCAGGACGATGAATTTTGGCGGCTGCTCGGAGCCCTGCGCCACCGCAAGAAGCGCTCCCATCTTGAGCGCCTGCATCTGCCGGGTATCGAGGATTTCCAGTTTGAGACCGAACTCGCGGGCAAGTTTCCTGGCCTGATCGGCGAGATAGGTGGGCGTGCAGATGTTGGGTGGCAGGTTGCCGAGGTCGCGGGTGAAGTCCATGCCGTTGGCAAGCGCCTGGGCGCGCGCCACCGCCTGTGAGGCCGCGGCCTGCTGGGCGCGCGGAACCGAGAACACCACCTGGCGTGGCCGGCGGGGCGGAGAGTCTTTCCGGCTCTTCATCGATTCGAAGCGATACGCGGCTTCACGGCCCGCCATCACCTGCGCGTGCAGTTTCCATTCGAGCGAACGCTGTGAAACCGTGGCTTCCTGCAGCAATGAGACCACCTCGTCGGCAGCCGCGCTGGCGAGCGCCCGCCAGACCGCAGTGACCGCCTCGCTGAAGCTTTTTTCGCTGACCTCGGCACTGCTGCCCACGGATACGAGCAGCACGCGCTGCAGCGCCCCGTCCAGGTGAAGCATGACGGTGGAGCCTGCTTTTTTCTGCAGGTCGCCGCGAGCGATGAGCGCCGCGAGCCGTCCACCCTGCGCCTGATCAATGGTTCGGGCATCGCCCGCCAGGGGTTCGCCGACCACGATGGGTACGATGACGCAACCGGTTTTCAGCCGGTCGGCGGACAGGGTCTTTGTGCTAAATTGCATTGAGTCTTCCTCGGCCTTTGCTCACAACCGATCGATTATAGCGAGGGGTTCGCGCGATGCTCTTCAAGACAGCGTTGCGGCGCGACCTGTCGAATCTGGCCGGTGTCGTCTTTGCCACGCTCTTCACGGTGATGGTCACCACCTCGCTGATCCGCTGGCTGGGGCGTGCCGCCAACGGCCTGACCGATACCGCCAGCGTGCTGCCCATGATTGCCTTTGGGGCCATCAACCTGTTGCCGGTGCTGCTGGTGCTCACGGTCTACGTGTCGGTGCTGATGGCGCTTACCCGCGCCTACCGCGATTCCGAAATGGTGATCTGGTTTTCCAGTGGGCGCAGCCTCGTCGACTGGGTCGGACCGGTGTTGAGTTTCGTGGCGCCGGTGGCGCTGCTGGTCGCGCTGGTCGCGTTTGTGGGTGGGCCTTGGGCCACGCAGCAGTCAAACGAATACCAGACGCGGTTTACGCAGCGGGAAGACATCTCGCGTGTATCGGCCGGGCAGTTTCGCGAATCGGCCTCGGCGGGCCGGGTGTTTTATGTGGAGTCGCTCAACGACGAAAACACCGAGGTCCGCAATGTCTTTGTGTCCCAGATCGATCCGCAGCGTGAGGTGATCGTGGTGTCGCAGCGCGGCCAGATCGAAGTCATGCCCAACGGCGACCGATATCTGGTGCTGGAAAAGGGGCGTCGCTACGACGGCGAGCCTGGGTCGTCCAGTCTCAGGCTGATGGAATTCGAGCGCTATGGGCTTCTGCTCGAAGGGCGGGCTGATGTGTCGGGTGCGGGCGCGAGCGCACGAACCATGAGCGTGATGGAGCTTCTCGGCGATCCGAGCCGCGCCAATCTGGCCGAACTCAACTGGCGAATCAGCCTGCCGGTGTCGGCGTTTCTGATGGCGCTGCTTGCCATTCCGCTGTCGGCGGTCAATCCGCGGCTGGGACGCTCGGTCAATCTGATCCTCGCGCTTCTCATCTACGTGGTCTACAACAACATGCTGTCGGTGGTGAGCGCCTGGATCGGACAGGGGCGGGTGCCATTTTCGATTGGTGTCTGGGTGGTGCATGCCACGCTGGGCGTGGTGATCGTGTTTCTGTTCTGGCGGCGCATTCGCTTGCCTCGCCGCTGGCTCAGGCGGGTGTGGGCGCGGCCGTCCGCGGTGAAAACGTGATCGGGGGTAGCTCCACCATTGGGCGGTACCTGGCGCGCGAGATCGCCACCGCGGTGGTGTTTGTGCTCGTTGCCTTTCTTGCGCTCTTTGCATTTTTTGACTTCATCAATGAACTCGATGATGTGGGGCGCGCGGGCTACAGTCTGGCCGCAGCCGCCATCTATGTGCTGCTCACACTCCCTTCGCGTACCTACGAGGTCATGCCAATCGCCACGTTGATCGGCAGTGTCTACGCGCTTGCCCAGTTGGCGGCCCATTCCGAGTTCACCGCCATGCGCGCGTCGGGGCTCAGCCGAACCCGTGCGCTGGGTGAGCTGATTCGGCTAGGGGCGTGGCTCGCGGTGTTCACTGCGCTGGTGGGCGAAGCCCTGGCCCCGCCCGCCGAGCGACTCGCGCAGGAACTGCGGCTCTCGTCACTTGGCAGCGCAGTGGGGGGCCAGTTGCGGTCGGGGCTCTGGATTCGCGATTCCCTGCGTGATTCGGCGGGCGATGTCCAGCGAATCCGCTTCGTCAACGTCGGGGAACTGATGCCCGATGCCACGCTGCGCCGCGTCCGCATCCTCGAGTTCGATCAGCAGATGCGGCTCTCCGAAGTGGTGAAAGCCGATCAGGGCCGTTTCTCGGGGCCGGGCGTCTGGGAACTCTCTGGCGTGACCACCACGCTTTATCACGCCATCGAGTCGCAGGAGCCGCTACCGCTTCTTCGTACCGAACGTGCGTCGTCGGCAAGCCGCACCTGGTCATCGGAACTCACGCCTGCGCTGCTATCGGTGCTCATGGTGATGCCCGAGCGCATGTCGGCCATCAATCTCTTTAACTACATCCGCCACCTCAAGGAAAATCAGCAGACCACCGAGCTTCACGAAATTGCTTTCTGGAAGAAGGTGGTCTATCCGCTTGCCGTGATCGTCATGATGGCGCTGGCGCTGCCCTTCGCCTACCTGCAGAGCCGGGCGGGGGGGATTGGTTACAAGGTGTTCGCGGGAATCATGCTGGGGGTGGCCTTTCACTTCTTGAACGGCCTCTTCAGCCATCTGGGACTGCTCAACACCTGGCCGCCGCTCGTGGCGGTGAGCATTCCGAGCATTGTGGCCTTCGTGGTGGCGGTGGGGCTGCTGCGCTGGGTCGACCGCACGCGCTGAGGGTGTGGCCGGGGCCCCGGTCGCTGGGAATATCAGGCGGGGTTTACCCTAGCGGGGAAAACCCGATTGATGCGCCGCAACATTTGTCAGCTATTGCTGGCGCGCCGCGAAGTCTGCTTGATTTGCTGCAACGCAGCGCGTTTTTGGTGGTCCGGGAAACCTGTAACGACTTGTAATAGTCAGGAATTTCGTGGAGCATCCGCCCCCGTTGGATCTGGTTCATACGGACTAGATCCTCAGGTGTATCGAGGAGGAGGAGAGGCAGCACCGCTGCCATTAGAGCGCACAGCGATGTGCGCTTTTTTTTTCGATCCGCCCCCGGACATATAATCCTTTTGGCCTGTGCCAACGACGCAGGCTGTTTGTTCGATTAACAGGGAGACGCCTGATGTTCTCAGCCCGCTACGCTCTTGCCGCCGGATCGCTGATGTTCGCTGCAGCGGCATCGGCTCAAGTCACGCTCACCACGTCCACCTGGGTACCCCCCAACCACGCGGTCACCGTCACCCAGGCCGAGTGGTGCAACCAGGTCACCGAAGCCACAGCCGGACGGGTTCGCTGCAACGCGCTCGCCAAGCCGGTCACTGCGCCTCCGGGAACCTTTGATGCCGTCCGCGATGGTCTGGCGGATCTGTCCTTCTCGGTGCATGGCTACACCCCGGGCCGTTACATCCTGACCCAGGTCGCAGAGCTGCCCTTTCTGGGTGACTCGGCGGAGTCCACCTCGATCGCCTATCAGCGTATTCACGAGCGCTACCTCGGAAGTCTGGGCGAGCACAAAGGTTTGCGCGTCATTACCGTGTTCACGCATGGCCCCGGCATGATCATCAACACCAAGCGCGCGGTGAATTCGCTTGGCGATATGGAGGGCCTCAAGTTTCGTGTGGGCGGCGGCATGGTGAACGAGATCGGCAAGATCATGGGCATCAACGTCACGCTGCGGCCCGCGCCTCAGTCGTACGAGATGCTGTCCTCCGGCGTGATGGATGGCGTGTTCTTCCCGGCCGAATCGGTGGAGTCGTTCAAGCTTGAGAAGCTCGTGAAGCACCGCACGACGTTCTCGGGTGGTCTCTACAACACCAGCTTCGCATTCGTGATGAACGAGGGAACCTGGAAAAAGATTTCTCCTGCCGATCAGGCGGCCATCACCAAGTTGTCGGGCGAGCACGCAGCGCGCCTCTTTGGCCGGGCATGGGACAAAGCCGACCGGCTGGGTGCCGCCTTCATGCAGGCCAACGGTGTGCAGCACGCGGTCGCCAACAAAGCCTTTGTCGATCAGGTCAAAGCCAAGACCGATGCGCTCGAGCGCAAGTGGGTGGCGGACGCCAAGGCCAAGGGGCTTGCCGACGGCGATCAGGTCATCCGCGACTTCCGTGCTGAAATCGCCAAGCTCCAGTAAACGGTACTCACCCTCTCATTCGGGCCGGCTGTCAGCAGTCGGCCCGCTCCATTTCTGATGAACGCCTTCAAAAAGCTGTTGGGTGCGGGAGCGGCGATTGCGCTGTTTCTGATGATGCTCCTCACCTTTGCCGATGTGGTGGGCAGAAAGCTGCTGAATGCGTCGATCACGGGTAATGTCGAACTGACCGAGCTCTGCATGCTCGGCACCATCTTCATCGCCATGCCGCTCGTGTCGCTTGCGGGCGAACACGTAATCTTCGATCTGCTCGATCCCATGTTGCCCGCGTCGCTTCAGCGCTGGCAGCGCGTCATCTCCAACACCTTTTGCGCGCTGCTGGTGCTGGGCGGGGCATGGCTGATACACAACCGCGCCGCCCGGGTGTTTGAAGACGGTGACACCACGGCGCAACTCCAGATTCCTACGGGCCCTTTCATACAGGCGGCCTCGGTCATGCTGCTCTGCACGGCGATCATGCATGCGGTGGTAGCGATTGCGGCGTTTCGCAACGTATCCGAACCTGAATCCGAGTCGGGGGGGAGCGTACTGTGATCGAGGCGCTGCTGGGATTTGCCGCCATGTTTGCCCTCATGGCGCTCAGGGTGCCCATCGCTTTTTCCATGGCGGCAGTCGGCGTGGTGGGCATTGCTCTCATGCGTTCGGTGCCGGCGGCGTTTTCGTCAGCAGCCACCGAGATCATGGATGTTGCGAGCTATACGCTGTCAGTGGTGCCGCTCTTTGTGCTGATGGGTAACCTCGTCACGCGGGCCGGCATGTCAACCGAACTGTATCAGGCTGCCTACTCATTCATTGGTCACCGCCGCGGCGGCCTCGCAATGTCCACCGTGCTGGCCTGTGCCGGGTTCGGTGCGATCTGCGGGTCTTCGATTGCCACGGCCGCCACCATGGCTCGCGTGGCCATGCCCGAGATGCGGCGCTTCGGTTACGACAAGGCGTTTGCGGCGGGCACCATCGCGGCCGGCGGCACGCTGGGCATTCTCATTCCGCCGTCGGTCATCATGGTGATCTACGGGATCATGACCGAGCAGAGCATAGGCGCGCTGTTCGCCGCGGGCGTTGTTCCGGGAGCCATTGCCACGCTGTTCTATCTGGGCACGGCCTGGAACTGCGTGCGCCGCAATCCGTCGCTGGGTCCGCCGGGTGAGCGCACGAGTTGGGCGGGTCGACTCCTTGCGCTACGTCACATCTGGGGGGTGATCCTGCTTTTCATCATCGTGATGGGCGGGATGTACGGCGGACTCTTCACGCCGACTGAAGCGGCGGGTGTTGGCGCGATGGGCGGTTTTCTGTTTGCGCTGTCGCGAGGGCGGCTCAACCCGAAGATTTTGCTTGAGGTGCTGACCGAGTCGGCGCAGATGACCGCCATGCTGTTCACGATTCTCATTGGCGCATCCATATTCGCCAACTTCGTGAACTTCACATCCTTGCCCCAGGACCTGCAGGCCTTCGTCTCACAGTTCAATGTGCACCCGATGATGGTGGTGGTGGCGATCTGCGCAATCTACGTGATTCTCGGTACCGCGATGGAAGAGCTGTCGATGATTCTTCTCACGGTGCCGATCTTTTTTCCGCTGATCGTTCACCTCGGGCTTGATCCGATCTGGTTCGGCGTGCTGATCGTATGTGTGGTGGAAATCGGCATGATCAGTCCGCCGGTGGGCATGAACATCTTCGTGATCAGCAGCATGCTGCCCGATGTGCCCACCAGCTCGATCTGGAAAGGTGTCATGCCCTTTCTGTTCGCCGACATTCTGCGGCTTGCCCTTCTCATCGCATTTCCATCTCTCACGCTGTGGCTGCCGAAATATCTCAATCTGTGAAGCCCGTGATCGGGTTTGTGGGCGTCGGTGCGATGGGCTCGCCCATGATTGGTCACCTGCTCGATGCGGGCTATCCGGTGCAGGTATTTGCCCGGCGCCCGGAGGCGGCCAGGCATCTGGCGGATCGCGGAGCGAGGCTGTTGGCAAGCCCCGCGGAGGCCGCGAGTGGCGCGAGCGTCTTCTGCACCAACGTCACCCGCACCGAAGATGTCGAGCAGGTGCTGTTTGGTGAGGGCGGTGCGGCGGCAGGGCTTTCCCCTGGCGCCACAGTCATCGACTTTTCCACCATTTCGGCGGTTGCCACGCGCGAGATGGCTGAACGCCTCGCAAGGCAGCTGGTTCGAATGCTCGACTGCCCGGTCTCTGGCGGCGAAAAGGGCGCGCGCGAGGCCACGCTATCGATCATGGTGGGTGGTGAGGCTGCTGCCCTGGAAGCGGTGCGGCCGGTGCTGCAGTGTCTGGGGCGCGTCATCACCCATATTGGCGGCCACGGCGATGGGCAGGTTGCCAAGGCCTGCAATCAACTGGTGCAGGTGGTGAACATTCAGGGCATTGCCGAGGCCATGCTGTTTGCCAGGCGCAATGGGGCTGATGTTTCGCGGGTGCTGAAGGCGCTTCAGTCTGGTTTTGCCGGTAGCCGCATGCTCGACCTCATGGGGCCGAAAATGACTGGTCGCGACTTTGCCGCGGGCATCGAGGCGCGTCTTCATCAGAAAGACTTCGCGCTCATCATTCAGATGACGCAGGCGCTGGGCCTGTCGCTACCTGCGGCAGCGGTTACCTCGCAACAACTCAACGCGCTGGTCGGTCAGGGCTGGGGGCGTGATGACACGTCGTCGCTGCTGCGGGTGCTTGAGGCGCTGAACGGATCAGACGCGCAGGGCTAGTGCGACGATCCCGAAGATCGCCGCGCGAGGGAAGGCGGGCGATCTTCAGGGATGAGCGCTGCCTTGTCCGATGGACTGTCGATCAGCGCTTCGCCGCGGTCTCTCTGCAGAGTCTGGCGGCTGCCTCAAACAGCGGGTTGCCAGGTTCGGCGAGTCCGTCGCAGAGCGTAAGGTGGTTGTAGCCGGGCATGTCGATGTTCCCTCCAAAAGCCCGAGGCCACCGTTCTTCGACCAGACGGTTCTGCCGGTGAAATTCGCTGCTTTCGTCGCCGCCCACGGTGGTCATGATGGGCGCGCGCGTGGCGGGGGTCATGAGCGCGGGGCTCAGTTTTCGCGCCTGAGCATCGTCAAGTTTGAAGTCGTCGTTAAAAAAGGGTGACTTGATGAACGGGCGGAGGTCGAACAGCGCACTCATTGCCAGCCCCGCTTTCACGAGGTCTTTGGGCAGATCGGATTCCCACTTTGGCCAGCGCGCGGCGAGTGCCATGCCGGTGAGATGTCCGCCTGCCGAGTGACCGCTCACCACGATCCGGTTGCGATCAAAGCCCAGTCGCTCCCCGTGTCGCCAGAGCCAGGCAAGCGAGCGGAGGATCTGCCGCACGATGTCTTCGATAGACACCTTGGGCACGAGCGTGTAGTTGGGCAGCGCCACGCTGATACCGCGCGCCGCGAAGGCAGGCGCCACCCAGGAGAAGTCGGCTTTGTCCATGGCGCGCCAGTAGCCCCCATGAATGAAGACGAGGAGGGGTGCACCGGGCTGCTCAGCCGGAAACAGGTCCAGGCGTTCGCCGGCGCTCTCGCCGTAGGCGAGGTCAAGCTGGGCCCGGGGCGAAGCCGCGCGCGCTGCCCGACCCGCCTCGGCCCAGCGCGCGAAGATATCGGCCACATTGGGGATCGATAGCCGCGGGTTGTATTCGCGGGTGATGTATTCGGTTTCCTGGCTGGGTGTCATGCGTCGGGTCCTGGTGGTTGCGCGTGGCAGGGAGGGTGGCGCTGGCTCGCACTCGAGGCCGACATGATATTATTCCAAGGCTGTGGGGCGGTAGCTCAGCTGGGAGAGCGTCGCGTTCGCAATGCGAAGGTCGGGAGTTCGATCCTCCTCCGCTCCACCAAATACGAAAGGCCATCCAACGGGTGGCCTTTTGTATTTGTGGCACCGGGGATCGTGGTCCCGACCGAGAGGGTCCGAGTGGACACGTCAGGGTACCTGCGTACCCTGACGTGCCTCGAGGACGGCCTGCCGCATGCAGGCGGC
>Ga0172372_10008465_pt1 | contig 13556 bp, 16 predicted proteins | sample LakKiv5m_2_FD_114544 | JGI IMG/M metagenome (GOLD analysis project Ga0172372, IMG submission 114544) | Freshwater microbial communities from Kabuno Bay, South-Kivu, Congo - kab_092012_9.5m | ecosystem: Environmental > Aquatic > Freshwater > Lake | place: Democratic Republic of the Congo...
CATGGTTAAAAAACACATGATTCTCACAGACTGTGAAAAATTGTTTGATTTGAATTATGAACAAACAGTGCTGTTTTTTGACGGGCAGGTACAGGATACCGCAGGTATTTTGCAATTCAATTCTATGGAGCCACAAAAACGCCTGCAAAGATCTTCGTTGCTGTGGCCCGATCTAGGACTGAAGTTGATGTTTTCCAAATTGCCGCATCGCCAACACCTATTGGCACCGGGAGGACACCCCAACGTGGCTGGCCATGATTGGATAGCGGAACTCTTGATTTCCGAAATAGATCGTGTTATACTTGCAGAGTGATAGACATACTCGGTTATCTTCCTGCCCGACGCAAACAAACCGCATCGGGCTGGATATCAGTCAATGCACCCTGTTGTGTACACAATGGAGAAAGTGCTGATCGCAGACAGCGTGGTGGCATAAAGATCACTGACCAAGGTTGGTCGTGGCACTGTTTCAACTGCGGATTCACTGCCAGTTTCATCCTGGGCCGTAATGTTTCATTCAAAGCCCGCCGTTTGTTGACATGGTTAAATGTTCCCAAGGAAGAGATCGAACGCATCAATCTTGAGAGCCTGCGTCATCGCAGCGTGGCGGGGATTTTGGATGATCGCCAGCGCACGGCCAATGTGGTGCAGGGCATAGAGTTTGAAGATCGAGAACTGCCCGAAGAGTTTGCCTTGATTGATAGCAACATGCCGGTACATTGGCAGTATCTCAGAGATAGGCATGTACCCGAAGATTATCCCGTGGGAATGATACATGGTGGTCCCGATGACAAGTTCAGCCGACGGCAAGGTGTGATCATACCTTTTACCTATGATGGACGCATCGTGGGCCATACCCGTAGATTCTTTGACGATCACAATCCGCGCTATGTGCATGACCTGCAACCGGGCTATGTGTTTGGCACAGATCTGCAAAGACCTGACTGGCAGCATGTGATCGTGGTAGAAGGCGTGTTTGATGCCCTGTCGATCTCGGGCTTGGCCGTGTTGCATGCTGACATTTCGGATGTGCAAGCAAGATTGATACGCAGCCTTGGTTGTGACGTCACTGTGGTGCCTGATCAGGATGAGGCCGGCATGCGGCTGGTAGATCGCGCGATAGAACTGGGTTGGGCCGTGAGCATGCCTGAGTGGCCCGACGGAGTGAAAGATGCGAACGATGCGGTAAAGCAGTGGGGAAGACTGGTGACCTTGATACATATATTCCAGGCACGGGAAACCAGCAGGATCAAGATCGAACTAAGGAAAAAACAATTGGTCAAGAAAATATCGGTCAAGCGATAATGAAAATATTGATCTGTGGTGATAGCTATTGTGTGACCGATCCATCTTTTCCTGGCCTTCATTGGTCAGAAAAAATTCTAGATCATTCTCCTAAATACGAAACTTGTAACTTAGCATATGGCGGTTGCAGCAATGCCTTGATAGTCGTGCAGCTCTTGCAGGGATTGCGTTTGAAACCGGATTTTGTCGTACTGTCGTTCACGTCCTTTGGACGATATGAAATAGATAAGGACCCTAAGGCTATACCCGCTGATTTGACATCGCAAGAGATCGCATGGTATATCAAAGAAAGATACATCACAAACAGGTACGATATTCCAGCTGACACGGAAAAAATCATCAATCAGTATATGACTCTGGCATGCTCAGAAAACCTTGAAAAGTTAAAAAATTATTTTTTTATCTCTTTTTGTCTGATGACTTTGCGATCATTAAAAATCAACTTTGCTTTCAGTCTGGGAGGATTTGAGTATGATCAAGATTACACCGCGTTATTGAACTCAAACTTCGTGAAAAATCTATTGCAAGATTTCCATGAACACGAATTATCTCTCAACTTATGGTATCATCGAAGAGATCTCTCACCTTTTTTCCATGTGAAAGACGATAAAATACAAACACTATTTGCCAATCAGTGCATACAAATGATAGAAAGCACATGCTAAAAGATTACGGGCCAGAAGTACAAAAAATATTTTTAGAAATGATGCTCCAGGACGCGCAGAGCTATATCCGCGTGCAGAACATCTACAATCCCGAGAACTTTGATCGCACGTTAAGGCCAGCGGCTGAGTTCATCAAGGATCACTGCGACCGGCACAAGACCATGCCCGAAAGGACACAGGTATCAGCCACCACTGGTCTCCGTCTGGAGCACATTCCCGATCTCAACGAAGGACACTTTGATTGGTTCCTGGAGGAGTTTGAAGCATTCACGCGTAGGCAGGAGCTGGAGCGCGCGATCCTGAAGTCAGCGGATCTGCTGGAGAAGGGCAACTTTGATCCCGTGGAAAAGTTAATCAAGGATGCGGTGCAGATATCTCTGACCCGGGACATGGGCACAGATTATTTCGCAGATCCGCGTGCTCGGCTTATGTCCCTGAAATCCAACAACGGACAGAATTCAACAGGTTGGCCCGCATTAGACAAACTACTTTACGGTGGGTTTAATCGCGGCGAACTGCAGATATTTGCCGGAGGATCGGGATGTGTGACTGAGGACACATTGGTTGAAATTATTGATTTGCCTATTATTGATTAGATTACATCCCAATGCATAAATAAGTGCATGGGGGTGTGACAATGAAAGATGTTATCAAATTTTTTACACAGTGTCGGGCAGTCCGTGAAATATTGGGTGACAACATCAACCTGTCATCCGAACAAAAAAATAATATAGTTTATTTTTTTTCCGAGTTCCCCGATGGAGATCGATCGATGATTTGGCGGAAAAATCTAGCATCATGGATTAACCAAGGATTAGATAACTGGATCCAACGGCGGTATCAGTTAAAGCAATGTACTTCTAACTCCATTGAATGGCATAGATTGATGTACGGAGACCAATGGGAAACTTACTATCAAAATCATCAGGCGCAGATACGCAGTCGATTGCCAAGCAGGACAGAGTACTGGATCAAACTAGGATTGACTCCTGCTGAGGCTGTCAAAAAGGTCAAAGAATCACAACGCAAAAAAGGCAATGCTGCAGCGAAAAAATTGTCGGGCACTTCGATGTACACAGTTAGATCAATAGAATATTGGAAACGCAAAGGTTATTCAGTTGAAGAAGCTCAAAGAACAGTTTCTGCCCTACAGAAGAGAGATTTAGATTTTTACATAAATCGGTTTGGGCTAGAAGAAGGAACCGCACGATTTACAGCTGCCAACAACAAGAAAAAAAATACATGGCAAACAAAAAATAAAAATGAGCATGCTAGAAAAACACTACCCAAGTCATTCAACCCGAATGGGCAAGAAATGAAAGCTATAACTAATTTTTTAAGAGTCAACGAGATTGATCCTAGATTTTGCAAGTATGGTTCACCAAAAGATCAATTTTTCCAATATATCCCCGATGTAGGCTATCGACGTTATGACTTGGCAGTATTTGACAATGAGCATCATTCAAAGTTAAAATGCATATTGGAATTTCACGGACCAGGGCATATCAATTTTTCCGATTACCGACCAGAATTAGAAAATGAACCGATAACAATAAATGGAAAAAAGTTAGCACATTTAGGCACCTATGGTGCCGCTTACCACAATGATAAGGCCAAACGTGATCATATCTTAACTACCTTTCCCGACGTCATATACCTGGTAATATGGTACGAAGATTTTTACAACGGAAGATATCGCATTGATGAATTATCAAGCTGAAAAAGAAATCCAATATCTATCTCAGTTTTATACTCTTGCCCAGATAGATAGCTATGCCAAAGGGCATGATGGCAAGGTGCGTGAACTATACAGCCTTGCCCAACCAAAAAAAGTACCCATATCATCTCTAATGAACAAGATATACGACTCTCACATCGTGGTCAAAAGTCCCGACGGATGGGTGCCGGTTCTTGATTGCATACAAAAAACCAAAGATCTATTGTACAGATTCACTTTTGCGTCGGGTCGACAGATTGTCGCCAGTCACGATCATCTGTATCAAAAATCTGATCAGTCTTGGCATTATGCACGGGATCTAAATATCAATGATGTATTGTTAGCAGACGATGGAATTGACGAGATAGTAGGGATCAAAGAGATCTCAAAAAAAACCAAAGTATACGACTTATCGGTGGGGCATAAAAATCATCGATATTATACCAACGAGATATGTAGTCACAATTCTGGTAAGAGTCTTTTCATGCAGAATCTCGCAGTGAATTGGTGTCAGGCAGGATTGAGTGGGGTGTACATCACGCTGGAACTGTCAGAAGGTTTGTGTAGCTATCGCATAGATTCTATGATGACCAATACCGCGGCCCGAGATATATTCCGGGATCTAGACACTGTGGAAATGAAAGTGCGCATGATGGCCAAGAAAGCCGGACAGATGCGCATCAAGTACATGCCAGCGCAGTCCACAGTGAACGACATCCGAGCCTACATGAAAGAGCTGCAGATACAGACTGGGCTGCGGGCAGATTTCCTGTGTGTGGATTATCTCGATCTCTTGATGCCAGTATCGGCCAAGGTTAGCCCCAATGACTTGTTCGTGAAAGACAAGTATGTTTCAGAAGAACTGCGTAATCTCGCCAAAGAACTCAACATCTTGTTCGTCACTGCTTCGCAGTTGAATCGGGCGGCAGTGGAAGAGATCGAGTTTGACCACAGCCACATATCGGGTGGTATTTCCAAGATCAACACCGCAGACAACGTGTTTGGTATCTTTACATCACGCGCCATGAGAGAGCGTGGGCGCTATCAGTTACAGCTCATGAAAACGCGATCTAGTTCGGGCGTGGGACAAAAAGTGGAACTGGAGTTTGATATCGAAAGCCTGCGGATACGGGATTTGGCCGAAGATCAAGATTACCAAGAATTTAAAAAACGGGCACCGTCGATCTACGAATCTATCAAGGCCAAAAGCACTCTGAGCGACTCCGAGCCTAACTCTACTGTATCTGACGAACCGGGCAAAATCGCAGCAGAAATACAGTCTAACAAGCTGAAACAGTTATTAGGTCAGATCAAACAGTCATGATTTCTAGCCATACCGGTTTCCACCCTCTTAAAGAAGTCTGGTTAGGCGATTGCTATCCGGCATCCTGGTACGATCAATTTGATAGCAGTACACGTGATGTGTTCTACGAAATCACAGAACTTCCCAAACATGATCTGGCTCGATTCGAGAAAAAACTACAAGAATTGGGTGTAAAAACCCACAGACCTAATTTCCAAAGGCGCGACGACTACTGCGACTATCAAGGAAGGCTTTGCAAACCACCGATTACGCCCAGAGACTGGGCCATGGTGCTCGGCGATACACTTTATGTGATTCCTCAGTATGAGCAATCATTTACAGGATTCGATATGGTCATCGATGATTACAGATTGCACAATCAAAAGGTCCAGGTCCTGGACCGTAGTGAACCGGATCCTATGTGTTTTTTGCCTTTTCCTAGCACTGTGCGTGTGGGCAAAGATCTCTTTGTAGATTTCCACAACAACGACCCTAATTCACAACACGTGCACCAGGTATGCCAAATGTTTGCCCAGCAGTACCGAGTCCATATCTCCCATACCGGCGACCACCACGATGGTGTTTTTTGTCCTGTTGCTCCTGGGCAGATTTTTAGCACACACTATCGAAAGGCCTATGGTCAAACTTTTCCAGATTGGCAAGTTTTTTGTCTAGAAGATACTACCCGGCACAGGATCTACAACGGTAGAAATGGTAGATGGTGGGTAGACGGTATTGATTTGCAGGTCCACAATGAGTCTATTTTAAAATACGCCAGCGATTGGATCGGTAATTTTCAAGAAACTGTTTTCGAAGTCAATATGTTGGTAATCGATGAAAAAAATGTTTGCTGTATAGTAGAAGATCCAGCTGGATTTCGCAGACTAGAAGAACTGGGAATAACTCCCCATGTCATAGACTTTCGCACACGAGGGTTTTGGGATGGAGGATTGCATTGCCTAACCGTTGATATCCACAGACTAGGCGAACAACCGGATTACTGGCCTCTCAGGGGCCCAACAGGAATCTACACCTATGCGGTCTGATGACAGGTTTGTGATAGATTTCTATGGAGGCTCTCACGGACATTTTTTAGAGTATGTAATTAACTGTTGGATTTTTAATTGTGCAAGGATCGATCATCTGTTTACACATACCGGAGCCTGTCACGGAGCAAAAGCAGATGAAAGATACAAGCAAGAATGCCTAATAGTTTGTGGTCATTTTAGCCAATTAGATCTGGCCACTCCACGTTTACCAGAAAAATTGATAAGGATAGTGGTAGATGATTTTGTTGGAGCCTGCTGTTATCAGATAAACGTGATTTGCAGGGCCGGTGACATACCTAAAAAAGACAAAGAATTAGACAGTATCGCACCACATGTGCTTGATAATCCAGAAATGCTGCGCAGTGATTATTTTGCAAAATTGTCAAACCCTTCGCACGCATGGAACTTGCCAACTGAATGGAAATTTCCACAGGTGCAAAGTTTGGAAATCAACATGAGTTTGCTCTATGATTTTTTCACATTTCTGGAAGTCATGAAAAATATTTCGGATTTTCTCGATAACACATTCTCTCCAGATCAAGAACTTTTTTATCTATGGCAAGAATTTATCGAACGTAATCAGGGTTTGCAATCTTGGACCCTATGCAATGAGATACTAAAAGATACGATCTCGAATCGTGATCGCGATATAAATCTCGAAGTAGAACAGCAAGCACTGTTGAATGTGTTGTTGTCTAGAACCGTGGGTATATTTGACGGTGATTTGTTTATCCGGCCCGATTACCCTTCCAACACCAAAGAAATTTCAGAGTTGATAAAATTACACCTAAACACATTTGACTCTAGATTTTGAGATATTGATCTAGCGCCACGCTCCGGACATTGGCTCGATTCACCTGCAAGAACTGGCTGCCATCTCGGCTCTGCATCTCGCCTTGGCCCACGATCACCGAACCTGATCCATATTTTATGGGGTTGTCTACAATGAGATCCACGTATTCGCCTTCGCCTACGCCCAGTGTGATGAAATGGATATATCGATTTTTATCGCGACGGAACACACGACTGTTGGCCACTATGCCAGCAAACTGATACTTGTCTAGATAGAGATTCCGCACACCCATACCGGGCAGGAATCCTGGGCTGTTCCAGCAGCCATGTTCCAGGAATGATTCCACTGGATCTTCCATGATCCAGTTATCAAATCCCAGTTCACGCAGATCCCAGCCTGCTCGCTTGGCTTCGTTCCTGTAGACCCAGCGGGCATAGCTGCCCTGGCAGTGTTTCAAGGCCGCCCGCCAGAACTCTCTGGGATTGTGCGCTTTCTGATAAGCCAAGGCCCAGATCAATCGGCCGAGGTTTACGGCATGAGCACGGCACAGGCCAAATCCCGCCAGGCTCTGCATCTCTTGATAGATGGCGTGACGATCGGGATGATCGCCCAGCCGCGCCATGAACTCCATGACCTTCTCTTCATTGCGTTTGGCGAATGCCCGGCGATACATGTCGGCTTCATAGGCATTGACGCTGATCAGCCGCATGATCTTTTCTATGGCATCATCCTCGCACACTATGGCCGATTCTTGCACGGTCTTCTTGGTCCAGTCATGGAAGAAGCTGGCCTTTTTCCTACCTTCCACGGCTACTGGACGCACCAGCGCAGTGGCGAACACGCAGTCATCCACTGACGTGGGACGGATGGCGCGGAACAGGCGCCGCATGGCCGGTGATTCGCCCTGCGTCACACCCAAGACATCTCCGCGCTGTAGCAAGTCGGCAGTGCGATCATCTTCCTTGGGGTATTCGTGTATCATCCTGGTAGAGTCAATCTCCATGAGTTGGCTGAGTCCACGATTGGCCAAGATATCTACTTTGAGATGTTCCAGATCCTCAACTTCGTTTTTGTCCAAGAGTATGAGGTTGTCATCGCGGAACAGACTCTGTGGCAGTTTCCTGTCAAACACTATCACGCCGCCGCAGTGTTTTGACAGGCAGCGTTTCTTGCCCATGAGTTTTTTCTCTATCCGTTGTGCTTCTTCCACATCTACGCCCAGTTTGGCATAGTCTATTTCTTTAGGGAGTCGGCCTCGAGCACCCAGACGCTTGGCTGCTTCTCTGCGAGCCGATCGCTCTTTATACATCACATAGTTGCTGATGCGGGCAGTCTTGCCCGGCCAAGCATCAAAGATACGCTGCATGGCCAGTTCCTGCTGGTGGTGTGGTACATCGATGTCTACATCGGGCAGGTCATCACGGAAGGGATTGAGGAAGCGGGCTAGAGGTATGCGCCATTCTATGGGATCCACGTCCGTGATCGCCATGAGATAGCAGACCAAGCTGGAGCCGGCTGATCCGCGGGTCATGTGTGGTATGTCTTGGTTGAGATCCAGCACCCTGCGGATCTTGAGGAAGTAGTCGGTGAAACGCTGCTGTATGATTATGCCGAATTCTTCCGCCAAACGCGCTTGGTATTCTTCGCCTTCGGGGCAGGGTCTGCGGAATTCAGCCAACAAGGATTCGATCTGTTGTAATTCTGTCGCCATAAAGTGTGCCTTTAAATATGCCTGTGCGGTTATTTACGGTTTTTGCCAGCCACCCGCCAATAAATAACAAAAAGGTCATAACAACAATGCAAAAACGCACCCGCAGCATATTAGAAGAACTAGATGCGATATACGTGGAACGCCATGAAGATCGTGATCGCCGCTACATCATCGAGAGCCGGGCATCAAACGTGATAGCGAGTGCTGTGCGATTGGTGGAGCAGATCGAAGCAGCATATCCTGCTGATCAAGCAGAAAATCTAGTGCGTAAATTGCTCAACGCTATACGCACCAAAGACGCGACAAAATTCGCCCGCACAGTGAGACGCACAGATGCAGATCTATGAAGTAACACAGCCACAGTTGCATGAATCAGTGCTGGGCAACATGCTGGGTGATATGTTTTTTGGTGCTACCGCTGCTGGCATCAATGCTGTGCGTGGTATGCTGACCAAGGATCCTGAACTGATGAAATTGCCTTTAGATCAGCGGGCCAAACGCATAGCAGCCTCTGATCAACTGCGTGGTGAAGCCATGAAAACGCTCCAGGCATGGAATGGCCACATGGCACAGATCACCCGGGCCAATCAGAATCAACCACCCAGCGAAGACATGTACAAACAGGCCATGATGGACTGGATCAACAAAAACCTGTTCGCCAACAAAATCTCCAGTCAAGCACCGGGCATAGATAGGTCTGTGCAGGACATCATTGCCAGATCCTGGACGCAGAACAGCGATCCACGTGCCATGCTGCAGAACATGACCCAATTATTGAGCGTGGCCATGGCAGCCCAGGTCACTCCGGCCAATCTCGAAGCTAGCCTGCCCGACAAACAGCAGATCACAATGCAGCGTACCATCGGATCTACCACAAGCAATTTCAACTATCAATGGAACGCCAATGCCAATCGTTGGGAATTGTTGGCACCAGCCGGTCCCAGTGCTGCTTCAGGGTATAGATACGTGCCCATAGATCGCAGAGATCCTGTGCACAACGAACTTACCATGCAGGTGCTGGGAAGATCCGCATGATCCTGGCCGAAGGCGGCAACATCTTCAAAGATGCCGACGGTGTGCCCGTCACACAACGTATCGCACAGACTGACATCAAACCCACCCTGGTATGGTTGGAACACATGCTGCCTGGACTGGATCTACGCAACAACATGCTGGGGTCCACTGGACTCAAGCCCACGTCCGGCGACATAGACATCGCCTTGGATGCCAATGTAGTGACCAAGGAACAACTGGTCAAGCGGCTCACGGACTGGGCAGTGGCCAACAAGTTTGATCCTCGGGACTGGGTGCGGAAATCGGGTGTGGCTGTGCATTTCAAAACACCCATCGTGGGAGTGCCCGAGCGTGGCTATGTGCAGACCGACTTCATGTTTCTCAACAAGCCCGAGTTCTCCAAATTTATCCTGCGGCAAGATCCCAACAGCGAATACAAAGGTGCCACACGGAACGTGTTGTTGAACTCCTTGGCCAAGAGCATGGGCTACAAGCTCAATCAGAACGACGGTATCATGGACCGAACCACCAATGAACTGATCACGGATGACCCTGATCAGATCGCTCAGATGCTGCTGAATCCCGGTGCCAGTCGCGAAGATCTTGGGTCAGTGGAAAAGATCCTGGCACAGTTAAAAACAGATCCCAAAAAGGATGCCAAACTGGCTGACTTCCGCGATCACATGCAGCGTGCGGGCACACCCTTGGACGAAAACGTGGGCTACACTGAAGTGAACTGGATGGCCCGCTTGCGAGACAGAATCATGGTACAGGGCATGCAGGTCATCACTGAAGGGGTGCGTATCGAGCATCCCGAAGATCGAGTCTTGGATGCCGGCAGCCGAGGACTGACACAAGCTCTGCAGGGCATCTTGGCAGCGGCCCGGCAGCCCGAGACTACCACGGTGAAATGGGACGGCAAGCCCGCCATCATATTTGGTCGCAAGCCCTCGGGCGAGTTTGTGCTCACAGACAAATCGGGATTCCTAGCCAAGGGCTATGATGGCCTGGCCACCAGTCCCGAACAGATCGAACAGATCATGGCCGCACGTGGCGGCGAACGTGGTGAACTCATAGCCATCTACAAAAAAATGTTCCCCATGCTGAGACGCACAGTGCCTCAGGACTTCCGGGGCTATGTGCAGGGCGATCTTTTGTATGCTGCCCAGCCCCCTGTGGTGCAAGGTGCTTACGAGTTCCAGCCCAACACAGTGAAATACCGCGTGCCCGCAGACAGCGAACTGGGACAACAGATCGGTACCAGCGAAGTTGGCGTGGTGGTTCACACACAGTTGGCCGCACCCGGTGCCGCAGCTGAACCCATCACTGCCACGGATCTTGTGCCTGCTCCTGGAGTGCTGATCCTGGACCCCAGCCTGCGGACCTCAGGCGAAATCAAGTTAGACAAGAACACTGTAAAAACCATACAAGATATCATCGCCCAGCACGGCTCAGCCATAGATCAGTTATTCAACCCACAAGAGCTGAGAGATCGTAGGATCACGGATCTGCCACAGTTGATCAAGCAGTACATGAACAGCCGGGTGCGATCTGGCAGTTATGACGATCTCATCTCAGGGTTTGGTACCTGGGTGCAACAACAGGCTCCGGCCAAGGCACCGCGTATATTTGACTGGGCCACTCAAAACAAAACTGCCATGGCCGCTGTGTTTGAAGCGTTCCTGGCTGTGAGCCAGCTCAAGAACGATCTTGTGCGGCAGTTGGATGCACAGGCACAGGACGTGTCGGCATCAGTGAACGACGAACCCGGTCACGAAGGCTATGTGGGACAGGGCATGAAATTCGTGGATCGCATGAGATTCTCGGCCGCAAACTTCGCCAGAAACAATCCAGAACTCACCTAGACAACCGCATTTTTCTCCAATTTGCTAAATAAGTGCAGAGGCAGAGCCTCACTTACTAAGGAGATTTAAAATGGCATTTTTCCCACCCGCACATGGTGATTCGCAACCAGTATTTGCACTAGACATCAACAACGGTCCCCAGACCGGTCAGATCTCGGCAGCTGCCTTGGTGCAGATGGCAGGTCCCAAGTTAGACTTCATCGCACTCGTAGTTGAGAATGGATCAAACCAGGCCATCGACCTACGCAACCAGTTGGGTAATGCCAACGGTGGCGGCACGGGCGTGTTCAATCCTGGTGTGGTCAACACTATCAATGCAGCGATCCAGCGTACTTGTACCATCGCTTTCTACCAGGTAGAAGGCACCACAGCAGGACAGATTTCTTATGGTATCTATCCTTCGGGTGCTTTTGCCAACGCCACAGACCTCGGCAACGTGGTCGCTGGTCTCGGCACAGTCACAGTCACTGAAGAAGATGGCACCACAAACTCAGTGGACGTTTCTGGTTCGCAGAGCACCAACGTTGGTTTCAAACTGGCATTGTCGTAATCCATCACGCAGTAGAAAAACAGCCCGGGTTTTTTGCCCGGGCTTTTTTTTGGCCATTAAATACCCACATATGCAAACATTACCTTTGTGGCCCGTGCTGATGTATGACTTCCAGTGGGCCGAACATGATCGCTACCAGTCAGACCTACGCAGGGTATGCTATGAACAACAGGCCACCCAACGCACCAGTGGTGTGGCACCTGATGCCAAGAGAGGACTATACGAAAGCGGATTTGATTTCGTCACCATTGAAGATCCTGCAGTAGAAGCCTTTAGCCACTGGGCGAAAAACTGTTTCTTCCAAGCCGCTGCTGCTGCCAATGCCAGATACTGGCCCAAGGGCATGAACGTGTCTGTGGAGATACACGAGTCATGGTGCCACATCACCCAGGACGGTGGCTATCACGACATGCATGTGCATCCCAACTCGTCCTGGTCGGCCATATACTATGTGGACATCGGTGACACAGATGTCACCACCAAGAACGGTGTGAACAGATTCTACAATCCCAACAACAGCATGTATCTGGATGCGGGCACGGCCTGGGTCACTGCCAACACCAGCATAGACATGTCTGCCGAAGCCGGCATGATGGTGGTATTCCCCAGTTGGGTACGCCACTCAGCCGTGCAGTATCGTGGTGATAGAGATCGCATTGTGATAGCCGCCAACTGTCGTATCCAGCCGGCAAACATGTCTTCGGTGGCCTTGAACATATGACCCAGCGGATCACGTGCCGCACCCAGTTTGACATCACGGCCACTGGAGTACGCAACAATTTCCACAGGAATCGCGTGCCTTTTGATACCGCCCAGGGCATCAGGATTGACACAGATCAGGCCTGGAATCGTGCCCGCAATCAGCAACGCAACTGGGAAACCATCAACCAGGTGCTGAGCCTGCGGGCCCTGCCCACGGACATCACGGATCCTGTGGTCATTGAGCAAGATGGCCTGCGACTGTGGCAGTTTGAATTTTCAGTGGAACAGCCCGGGGCCTTGGTCGCTGATGGTGATACCGTGGGTGCTCTCAAGCACGACTGTGTGGGTGTGCCCATGATCACGAACCTGACGGAAAACGCCGGTGTTGATGATGTATTGATCGTGGATCGCAACATCACATTCACCTGTTCACAATAAATAACTTATCAAAAGGATTGGTCATGGCAGACACCACAGAAATAGAAAAAAAGAGCCTGGAAGCCCACGTGGAACTGTGTGCTGAACGCTATCGTTTCTTGGAGAACAAACTGGAGATGGTAGAAGAAAAAATCCAGGATCTCAATACCGTGATCAGGGAAGTGCATGACATGGTGCAGGCCATGGCAGAAAAACGCACTGATCAGATCATGGCCTGGGGCCTGGGATTCATAGCCCTGCTGGTAGGCATGATCGGTTATCTCCTGGCTACCTACGTGATCAAATGAAAAAACACCAGGCCCTGGCTCGCCTGCAACAGTTGATCGAACCCGATCTGTTGGCTTTGGAACGCAACATCATCATCGCCGACGGTGCAGGATTCATAGTTTTTGGCTGCTATCGCATAGACCCACAGTCGGGCCACTACTGTGTGAGCAAGCACGG
>Ga0172372_10008467_pt1 | contig 13555 bp, 14 predicted proteins | sample LakKiv5m_2_FD_114544 | JGI IMG/M metagenome (GOLD analysis project Ga0172372, IMG submission 114544) | Freshwater microbial communities from Kabuno Bay, South-Kivu, Congo - kab_092012_9.5m | ecosystem: Environmental > Aquatic > Freshwater > Lake | place: Democratic Republic of the Congo...
CCCGTGGTCGCCACAACCTTCAGTTCGGCAGCCGACCAACCGTTCACGACCAGCATTGAAAACCCGACGATCGATAGATAGATATTTTTCATGAATGTAGCTTTTGCTACATTCTGAATTATTGGCTACGGAGCGATCTGTCAAAAGCTTTTTACCTCAGTCGGGGCCTAAGTAAGACCCCTCACCGCGCCCTGCGCTTGAAAATCGCCACATCTTTGCGCGTCAAGGCGACCAGCTCCCAGCCTTCGGCCCCCCGCGCGTTCAACATCTGCTCCAGGCTGCGGTTTTGCAGGCCGGCGCTCACCACCAAATACTCCCACTTCGGCGTCCGCGCCTCGACGGAGGACACGCAAGCCAAGCACACACCGACCAAGATCAAATTACGGAGGGATTTCATAGTCCCCCAACCCTGCCCCAACCCCACACTCCCACACGAGCCGGAATATTGCCGAGCGAGGCCCCACGGTATTTTGTGGATTAGGGGGAACGACGCTGTTAACTCCCAACTGGCCACAGTGCGGGGCCGAGTTTGCCATCATCTCCCTCCTTGCCAATGCGGATGACTCCAGAACGCTATCTTCCCCGCCTTACCGTGGCGATGGCCTTATGCCTGACCGCCTGCTCGCCACCGCCGGCAGCATCAACCGAACTCGTCCGCCCCGTGCGCACGCTTGTTGTAGCCGGCGGTGAGGACACCGGCAGCCGCACGTTTCCGGGTCGCGTCGATGCGTCCAAACAAGTGGAACTCACTTTCCAAGTTCCCGGCCTCCTCGTCGAGTTGCCGGTGCGCGAAGGACAGCGCGTGGCGCAGGGCGATCTGGTCGCGCGATTGCGTCCGGATGAATTCCAAGCGCGCCTCGATGCGCTGCAGGGGCAACTCGCCCGCGCCCGCGCCGATCTGCAAGGCCTGCAAGCCGGCGCCCGACCGGAGGAACAACAACGCCTCGAAGCGCAACTCCGCTCGGCCGATGCCACGCTGGCCAATGCCCGCGTCGACCTGGACCGCGCCAATCGCTTGCTCCGCTCCCAAACCATTTCCCGTCTGGAGTTCGACCGTTCCGACACTGCCTTCCGTGTCGCGCTGGAAAACCGCGAAGCGGCACGCGCCTCGCTCGATAAAAGTCTGACCGGACGCGAGGAGGATATCCTCGCCAAGCAATCGGAGATCGCCGGACTCGAAGCCCGCGTAGTCGAAGCTGGTATCCAATTGGCCGACACTAAACTTGTGGCCCCTTATGCCGGCGTCATCGCCCGACGCTTCGTCGAGCAGGGCCAAAGCATCCGCGCCAAACAGCCGGTCGTGAAATTCCAAGACGTGGAGGAAATCGAAATCGCCGTCGATGTTCCGGAGTCGGTCATGGCCTCGACCTTGCGGACGGCCGACATCACCGGACTCAGCGCGGAATTCAGCGCCGCACCGGGTCGCAGTTTCCCCGTGCAAGTGCGCGAGATCGCGCAACGCGCCGATCCCGTCACGCAGACCTTCAACATTCGGGTCACCATGCAGGCGCCCGCCGATCTCAATTTACTCCCCGGAATGACCGCCACTGTGACCATGGATTACCGTCGCGCCGCCGTGCTCGGCGCAAACATCGCCGCGCCGATCGCCGCCGTGGTGCGCGATAGCAATGGCGGATCGATCGTTTGGATCGTTAGCTCCGATGGCACCGTCACCGCGCGTCCCGTGCGCACTGGCGCCATTTCCGGCGGGCTCATCGCCATCATTGAAGGCCTGCAACCCGGTGACCGCATCGCCGCGGCCGGGGCCAGCCATCTGCGCGAAGGGATGAAGGTGAGCGATCTCGGCGACGCGCTCGGCGGCCGGCCATGAACCCCGGCGTTTTTTCGGTTCAACACAACCGCGTGGTCCTCGTGGCCATGGCCCTGGCCGTGATTGGCGGTCTCGTCGCCTACCGCAATCTCGGGCGGCTCGAAGACCCCGAGTTCACCATCAAGCAGGCTCTGATCATCACCCCCTACCCCGGAGCCAGTGCGGACGAAGTGGCACAGGAGGTGACCAATCCGATCGAAGTCGCCTGCCAGCAACTTGGACAGGTCGACTATATCGAATCGCAATCGACGCGCGGACAGTCCCTCGTCTCCGTGCGGATCAAAGACCGCTACGACAAACAGCATATCCAGCAGGTCTGGGACGAATTGCGGCGCAAGGTGGCCGACGTGCAAAGCCAGCTGCCGCCCGCCGCGCGCGGACAGTCGGTCATCATCGACGACTTCGGCGACGTCTACGGCATTTTCTTCGCCCTGACCGGCGACGGCTACTCCTTCCCCGAGCTGCGAAGATACGCCGATTTCCTGCGCCGCGAACTGCTCGGCGTTCCCATGGTGAAGAGCGTCGTCCTCTTCGGCGAACAGCAGGAGGTGGTCGATCTCGAGATTTCCCGCCTGCGCTTGGCCCAACTCGGACTCAACGAGGAGCAGATCTACGCCAAGTTGCGCGAGCAGAACATCGCGGCGGATGGCGGACGCATCCGCGTCGGCGACCTCCACATCGCCATCGACCCGACCGGCGCCTTCACCTCGGCCGAGGACATGCTCGAGATGATCATCGGGTCGGACCAGAGCGGACGCCAACTCCGCCTGCGCGACATCGCCACACTGCAGCGCGCCGACCGCGATCCGCCGCGCCGACTGCTGCGTTACGACGGTAAGCCCGCCATTGGCATCGGCATCTCGACCGTTCCCGGCGGCAACGTCGTCGAAATGGGCGCCTACGTGCGGGAAAAACTCGCGCAACTGGCCGGCACGCAACCGATCGGCATGGAAATCGGCGAGATCAATTTCCAGCCCGAAGCCGTCGCAGCGGCGACCAACGAGTTCGTTTTCAACCTGGCCAAAGCGGTGACCATCGTTTTTGTCGTCCTCTTTTTCGCCATGGGCCGCAAGACGAGCCTGATTATCGGCGGCGTTCTTTTTCTCACCATCATGGCGACCTTTCTCGTCATGTATTTGATGGGCGGACTGCTCATGGAGCGCATCTCGCTCGGCGCCCTGATCATTGCTCTGTGCATGCTGACCGACAACGCCATCATCGTGATCGAAGGCATCAAGGTCGGGATCGAAAAAGGTCGCGACAAATTGGAAGTCGTCCGTGAGATCGTGGCGGAGAACCAATGGCCGCTCTTCGGCGCCACCGCCATAGGCATCATCGCTTTCGCCGCCATCGGCCTCTCCGAGGACCGCACCGGCGAATACACCAACTCGCTGTTCTGGGTCATCCTCATCGCCCTGAGCCTCAGTTGGGTTTCCTCGGTCACGGCCACTCCGCTGCTCAGCTACATTTTCTTCCGCCCGCTGCCTGCCGGCAGCGCCGAGGCCGAACGCGATCCCTACGACGCCCTGCCTTTCCGCATCTACCGCAAACTGCTCACCGCGGCCCTGCGTTTTCGCTGGGTTGTCGTAGCCGTGGCCATCGCCGGACTCGCCGCCGGACTCTACGGCTTCCGTCATGTCGACCAGAGTTTCTTCCCGCCAGCCACACGCCCGCAGTTCATGGTCGATGTCTACCTCCCGGCTGGCACCCACATCCGCGCGACCGAGGTTTTTGCCGAAGACTTCCGCGATTACATCCAAAAGCTCGACGGCGTGACCCACGTCACCTCGCTCATAGGCGGCGGCGGATTGCGTTTCCTCCTCGTCTACTCGCCGGAGCACGAGAACCGCGCCTACGTGCAATTCCTCGTCGATGTGGATGACTGGCGGAAAATCGACGGCCTCGCCGCGGCCATCCAGCAGGAGCTGGACACCAACCGCCCCGGCGCAAATGGCATCGCCAAAAAATTCCTTCTCGGTCCGGGGTCCGGCGGACGCATCCAGGTCCGCTTCAGCGGTCCCGACCCCGCCATATTGCGCCAACTCGGCGAACAAGCCATGCAGGTCCTCGAAGAAGACGGCAATGCGGTTGCCGTGCGCAGCGATTGGCAGGAACCGGTGCAAGTCATCCGTCCCCAAGTGCTGGAGCAACAAGCCCGCCGCAACGGTCTGACCCGCGTCGACGTGGCCCGCGCGCTGGAAACGAGTTTCGAAGGACGCCCCGTCGGACTCTACCGCGAACCCGGCGCCGAAGGCATCGGCCTCTTCCCCCAGGAAAACCGCCTCCTCCCGATTATCGCGCGTCCGCCGTTGGCCGAACGCGAAGACGCCGCCGCCATCGGCAACCTGCAAATCTGGAGTCCGGCCGCTTCACGCATGATCCCCCTGGCCCAAGTCACCGCCGGCACCGAGGTCGGGTGGGAAAATCCGGTCATCGCCCGCCGCGACCGTTCCCCCACCCTTACCATCCACGCCGATCCCCGCCGCGGATTGCCCAGCCAACTCCGCGACCGCGTCAAAGACCGCATCGAGGACATCGAACTCCCGCCCGGCTACCAACTCGAGTGGGGCGGAGAATACGAAGATTCCGGCCGCGCCCGCGGCGCGCTGGCCGACCCGATCCCGTGGTTCTTCGCCATCATGGCCTTCATTGTCGTCGCCCTTTTCAACTCCATCCGCACCACCGTTCTCATCTGGCTGGTTATGCCGCTCTGCATCATCGCCGTGACCGCGGGACTTCTCCTCACCGGCATACCTTTCGGGTTCATGGCCCTATTGGGCCTTCTCGCTCTCGGCGGCGAGCTGATCAAAAACCAAATCGTCGTAGTCAGCAAAATCAAGACCCTCATCGACAAAGGCGAACGCCCCTACCGCGCCATCCTCGACGCCTGCACGAGCAAGATGCGCCCCATCTGCATGGTCGTGCTGACCACGGTGCTCGGCATGATCCCGCTGGTCACCGATCCGTTTTTCTCCTCCATGGCCGTGACCATCATGTTCGGCCTCTCCTTCGCCGCGGTGCTTTCCCTGCTCGTCACCCCCGTCCTCTACGCCATCTTTTACGGCATCCGCGAGGAAGCCTGATTCAGGGAGTCATCTTGACAGCATGTTCAGATGATGCTTTGATGCTTCAGTGCGTACGACCCTAACCCTCGATCCGGACGTCGCCAAGCTGTTGCACGACGAACAATACCGGACCAAAAAGACCTTCAAAGAGGTGCTTAATAGCGCGGTCCGCACTTCCCTGCGTGGCACTCAGGCCAAACGCCCCAAACTTCTGCCCCCGCGCGCCATGGGCCTGCGCACCGGGATCGACCCGCGCGATCTGGCCGGTCTGGCCGATGACCTCGAGGCCGAGAGCTACCTGCGCACTGCGTCCCGGCGCCGCCGCTGATCCGTGGTTCTTCCCGACGCCAACCTGCTCCTTTACGCCACGGACAAAGACTGCCCGGACCACAAAGCGGCTGCCGCGTGGTGGCGCCGCACATTGAATGGCGTCGAGGAAGTCGGTCTTTGTTCCGTTGTCGCCTTCGCGTTTGTCCGCCTGTCCACCAACCGCAAAGTCTTCCGCCAACCGCTGGGCGTGAAAGACGCCTGTGCCCGGGTGACCAACTGGCTGGAATTCCCCAACGTCGTCTGGCTCGATGCGGAAGCGGAGGATTTCGCCGCCGCCACCAAACTGCTGATGGCGGCCGGCACCGGCGCCAACTTGGTCACCGACGCCCAGATCGCCGCCATCGCCTTGCGCACCGGCGCATCCATCCGTTCCTGCGACCACGATTTTGCGCGCTTTCCCGGCATCGACTGGTCCGATCCGCTGAGCTGAGTCTACCGCCATGCGCCTAGGACGAAACATCCTCGCCGCCCCGGCCGCGCTGCTCTTGCTGGGCGCCGTCTGGCTGCTGCGCCCCTTGCCGCTCGATGACCTCGCCTCAACGCCCGGTCCCGCCCGGTCCTACGAGGAAGCCATGGCCCGCTGGGAACGCGCCCAAGCGTACGAAGCAGATCAACCACTGCACGACGGCGGACGCAGCATCGTGCTCACCCACGGACACCCGACCGAACGCGTGTTCGTCCTCCTCCACGGCCTGACCAACGCCCCGCGCCAGTTCCGCGAACTCGGCGAAAAACTTTTCGCCACCGGCGCCAATGTCGTCATTCCGCGTCTCGCGCATCACGGACTGGCCGACCGCATGACCGACGCGCACGCGGCCATGACCGCGCAGGATCTCATCCGCTACGCGCAATACGGCGTCGATCTGGCCCAAGGCTTGGGGGAAAAAGTCACCGTCGTCGGCTTGTCCGTCAGCGGCATCTCCGCCGCGTGGCTCGCGCAGAACCGCGACGACATCGACGAAGTCTTCCTCCTCGCCCCGCTGTTCGGACCCGCCGTCATACCCGATCCGCTCACCCCGGCCTTCGCCGCCGCGATGACGCGACTGCCCAACAAATTGATGTGGTGGGACCCGCGCGTCCGCGAGAACCTCCCGGGTCCTCCCTACAACTACCCACGCTTTCCCACGCGGGCACTCGGCGAAGCCCTGCGCCTCGGACTCGCCACCGCCCAACCCGACCGCGAACTCCGCGTCAACCGCCTCGGCGTCATCCTCACCGAAGGCGACCTCGCTGTGAACAACCGCCGCACCAAGCGGCTGGTCGAACAATGGCGCGCCGCCTCCCCGCACACCGAAGTTTTCCTCCACGAATTCCCCGCTGCTGAAAACATCCCGCACGACTTCATCGATCCGCTGCAACCCGACGCCCGCACCGACAAAGTCAACGCCCTGCTCGTCGGGTGGCTGACGCAGCAGATGTAGCCGCGGGTCCTGTGACCGCCGGAAAACCCCGATTCCTATGGCACCGGCGGCCACAGGCCGCCGCTACAATCGCTCAATAGGGAAACGTGCCGTGTGGTCCTACCCACCCGATCTTACCGGCACCCTGCGCTTGGCGAGGAAGCGTTTCACATCGCCGACGGTGTATTCCCCGAAGTGAAAAATGCTCGCGGCCAGCACCGCATCGGCTCCCGCGTTCTGCAGCACATCGGCCATGTGCTCCAACTTGCCGGCGCCGCCGCTGGCGATGACCGGAATACTCACTGCGTCGCTCACGGCCCGGACCAATTCCATATCGTAGCCCTCCTTGGTCCCGTCCGCATCCATGCTGGTCAGCAGAATTTCCCCGGCTCCCAGCGCCTCCACGCGCTTTGCCCAAGCCACCGCCTCGAGTTCCGTCGGGTTCCTTCCGCCATGCGTGTAAACCGTCCAGCCTCCTTCCGACCGGCGCCGCGCGTCGATGGCCACGACAATGCACTGGGACCCGAAACGCGCCGCGCCCTCGCGCACCAGTTCCGGACGCTGGATGGCCGACGTGTTCACGCTCACTTTGTCCGCCCCGGCCCGCAGCATGACCCTCATGTCCTCCACCGTGCGGATACCGCCGCCCACCGTCAGGGGCATGAAGCATTCGGAGGCCGTCCGTTCGACCACTTCGACCATCGTCGCGCGGTTGTCGGACGATGCCGTGATATCAAGAAAGACCAATTCGTCCGCCCCTTGCGCGTCGTAGGCTTTGGCGCACTCGACCGGATCGCCCGCATCGCGCAATTCGAGAAACTTGGTCCCCTTCACCACCCGTCCGCCGGTCACATCCAGACAGGGGATAATCCTCTTCGTCAGCATGGGACCAGCATGGCGCGACGGACGACTTCGCGCAACGCGGCGCTGAATTGATTTGCCTTCGCGGGCTTGTTTTTTACCTTTCACAGATGCGACCGGTTTTATGCGCGCTCCTGGCCTGCGGCCTCGCCGTCGTCCTGTCCGGCTGCGCTTCGAGCCCCTACGGGGTGGGGCGTTTCGGCACCGTCGTGGTCGACGCCGGGCATGGCGGACTCGACCGCGGGGCCAGAGGCATGGATGGACGCTCGCTCGAGAAAGTCTACGCCCTCGACACCGCCAAGCGTATCGAGCGCGGGCTCCGCGCCCGCGGTTACCGCGTGGTCATGACCCGCAAAGGAGATTACTTCGTCACACTCCCCTCGCGCGTCGCCGCTTCCAACCGCCAACGCGGCGCGGTGTTCGTCAGTATCCACTACAACTGGACACGCAACAGCGCCGTCTCCGGCACCGAGACTTTCCACTACAACTCCCGCTCCTACCCGCTGGCGGCGAATATCCAGCGTGAAGTCGACCGCGTTGCCCCGACCCCGAACCGCGGCGTCAAACGCTCCCGCTTCCACGTCCTGCGCAACAACACCCGGCCGGCCGCACTCGTCGAACTCGGCTTCATGTCGAATCCCCGCGAACTGCGCATGATCAAGTCCGCCTCTTACCGCCAGCGCCTCGCCGACGCCGTGGTGCGCGGCATCGTCAAATCCTCGCGCTGACCGCCATGAGATCCCTGCTCGTGCTGGCCGCGCTGGCCGCCACCGCCTCCGCCCAATCCCTGCAATGGGAGCAACCGACCGTGGCCATCGAGTCTGTCGAAGGCGGCGGCAAAGTCGCCGGCGCATTCCGTTTCACCAATACCGGCGATCGTGTCGTCCGCATCCGCGCGGTCCCCGCCTCTTGCGGCTGCGTGGCGGCCAAGCCGGCCAAACGGGACTACGCCCCGGGCGAAAGCGGCGAGATCCCGTTCACCTACTCGCCCAAGGGCCGCTGGGGCGCGCGGGCCTACCGCGTTTATGTCGTAACCGACGAAAAAGGCGTCCGTCCCTACCAACTCCGCCTCGAAGTCACCGAAACCCGGCGCGCCGATGCCGCGCCTTGAACGGCCGCCGGCTCAGGGCCGCGCGGAGTGCCGCACCGCGGCGATGATTTCCGCGGACTTTTCCGGCATGAGGTTCGCCGCGTAATTGGCCAGCGATTCCGCATGCTCCGGCGACTCCCACGCCATGCGCGCCGCCGTCGCGATCAAGCTCGGCTCGCCCCAATCGGCCGCGGACTTCAGCTGGCTCATCTGCTCGCTGCTCAAACCGCTGACCGGCAAGTCGCCGGTCGCCCGTATGCCCATGGTGTCGTAGCCCACGCATCCACCCGCCAACAGCACCGCCGCCATGATCGCCCGCATATTCCGCATCACCGCTTTTCGCGCGCCCGGCCCGCAAAATCAAGCCGCGGCGGTCTTGCCATCCGGACGGGGCGGCGCTTTGCTCGGCCCGGACATGAACGCAGGCTCGAACATGATGGCCATCTTTCTGCTGGCAACCGTGGCCTCCGGCCGCGCCGATGCCGGTGACGAACCGCGCGCCGACGCGTTCGCCCCGCGGCCTTTCGTCCTCGCCCCGGACGAGGCCCCCGAGGTGCCCATGCCCGAGGCCGGCCTCGGCGAACCCCTCCCGGCCGACCCGCAAGCCGCGGCGCAGGATTCCCCGGCTCTTCCTGCGCCGGCCACGGCGGATGCGGAAGAGGAGGCGGCGCGGCGCGCGCAGGCCGGCCGCCTCTTCGCCGCGATCGACGACGGCGACCTCGCGACCGTGCGCATGCTGCTGGACGGGGGCCTTGACCCGGATACCACGGTGCCCACCCCCGTCGACGAAGCCATGCTCCCGCGCTTCCGCAAGGACTTCCTTTTCTACTACGTGACCAAAGAAAGCGGCCTGACTCCCCTCATGTTCGCCGCCGCCCGCGGGCAGCGCGACATCGCCGAGTTGCTCATCGCCCGGGGCGCGAAGAAGAACGCACGCACCACGCGCCACGGCACGGACGCTCTTTGGCTCGCCGGTTACGCCGGGAAAACCGATGTCATCCAGTTTCTTCTCGGCGTGCAGCCCGGCTCGGACGCCGACCGCACCCGCGTGGAAGTTGACCTCTCCGCGCAGACAGCGACCCTCATCCGCGACAACGCCACCGTCAAAACCGCCCCGATTTCGTCGGGCAAAAAGAAATTCCGCACCCCGACCGGCGAATATGTCGTGACCAACAAACACCGCCATTGGAAATCCACGCTCTACGGCGCCAGCATGCCGTTCTACCTGCGGTTGTCCTGTCGCGACTTCGGGCTCCACGCCGGCCACCTTCCGGGCTACCCGGCCTCCCACGGCTGCATCCGCCTGCGGCCGAAAGACGCCGCCGAATTTTTCAAACAGGTCCCCGTCGGCGCCAAGGTTGTTATCCGATGACCGGAGCCGCCCGCTGATCACGGCCGATCTCGGCCAGAATCGGACACCCGCAGAACTCCTCCAGCACGGCGCGATTCGTCCGCCTGGCTTCGTCTCGGAGGCCATCCGCGTTGTTCAAAATGACGCCGGCCAGCGTCAATCCGCGCGCCCGGACCGATTCGAGCGTCAGCAAACCGTGGTTGAGCGCCCCGAGTTTGTTGCGCACCACGACGATCACCGGCCAGCCGAGTTGGCCGGCAAAATCCGCGATGGTGGCCTCCCGCGTCAACGGCACCAGCCACCCCCCCGCCCCCTCGCAGAAAACCTGCTCATGCCGCGCCGCCAGCGCCCGGATCCCCGCCAGCGCACCGGCCGCATCCGCCGCCGGCTCCCCGAGGATCGCGCAAGCCCGCGGCGCCGCCGGCGTCCTCAGCCATACCGGATTGAGCGCGTCGGGCGTCTCCACGCCATCCGATGCGTCCGCGAGGATCCGCACGTCTTCCCGCGGACCGCAGCAAAAAGGCTTGGCCCCGACTGCATCCACACCCGCCGCCCGCGCCGCCTTGACCAGCAGAGCCGTGACATAAGTCTTGCCGCAATCGGTGTCCGTCCCCGTCACGAAGTAGTTCATCGCTTCCCCCCCACCCCGCCGTGCAGCTGATGCGCGGCGGCGCTCAGCACATGCATTGCGGCTGTCTCGCTGCGCAGCACATGCTTGCCCAGATCGACCGGGACAAAGCCGCATTCCCCCGCCCTCCGCAGCTCCGCTTCGGTCCAGTCTCCCTCCGGCCCGACGGCGAAAGTGACCGCGCCGGTCGGCGGGCCGAGAAACTCCCCGAGCGTTCGCCCGGCCCCGTGCAGCGACGGGATCGCCCTCAATCCTGCCGGCGCCGCGGCGAAGGCCTCCTGCGCGGACCGCACTGCGTGAATCTCCGGCAGCACGACATGACCGCATTGCTTGGCCGCTTCGACCGCGATCGACACCCATTTCGCGCGCCGCTTTTCCGCATCCGCCGCCGCGATTTTCACGACGCTGCGCTCCGCCGCCACCGGACGGATCGACGCCGCCCCCAACTCGGTCGCTTTCTGCACCAGCCAGTCGAAGCGCTCGTTCTTGATCAGCGCAACAATGAGATGAATCTCCGGCGGCGGCCGCCCTTCCCGCCAAGACCGCAAGACCCGCGCCGTGACCCCCCGCTTGCCCACCTCCGTCAACTCCGCCTGTGCCGCGCGCCCCGTGCCGTCGAAAATTTCCACCCGGTCGCCCGCCGCCAAGCGCAGCACCTGCGCGGCGTGCCGCGCCTCCGACGCCGTGAACTCCGCGGACTCCGCGTGCCAAAGCTCCGCCGGAACAAAAAACCGCGCCATGGTCAGACCACCATCTTGAAGCGCCGCAGCGTCTCGTCCCGCTCCGTGCCGTGATCGACCATGGGCAGCGGGTATCCCGCCGCCACCGGCTTGCCGTCGGCCGGGGCCACGAGGAGTTGCGCCGCGGAAACATCGCGCAGCTCCGGCACCCATTCTTTGATGTATTGGCCCTCGGGATCGTAGCGCTTCGTCTGGCTCCAGGGATTCTGGATCCGGAAATACGGTGCCGCATCGGCCCCCGTGCCCGCGCTCCACTGCCATCCCCCGTTGTTGCTGGCAATCTCCCCGTCGAGGAGCGTCTGCATGAAATACTGCTCCCCCAACCGCCAGTCGAGGTGCAGGTCCTTGGTCAGGAACATCGCCGCGATCATCCGCGAACGGTTGTGCATGTAACCCGTCGCGTTCAGCTGCCGCATGGCCGCATCGACAATGGGAAACCCGGTCTGCCCCTCGCACCACGCGCGGTATTTCGTCTCGTCGCGGTCCCACTCCATCCCCCGGTATTTCGGGTTGAACTCGTGCTCCAGCACCTCGGGATAGTGCCAAAGGATCTGGAAATAAAACTCCCGCCAGATCAGCTCGGCGATGTATTTCCACACGCTGTCGCGTCCATCCGCACCGGCTCCCTCGGCCGCCTCCTTCGAGCGGTGATAGACTTCGCGGATCGAAAGCAATCCGTGCCGCAAATCCTGCGACAGGCGTGACGTCCCGTCCCGGCCCATCAGATCGCGCGTCGCGCCGTAACGGTGGATCGGACCGGAGAGGAATTTTTTCAGCCGCGCCCGCGCGGCCTTTTCGCCCGCCTCCAGCCCGCCGGTGAATTCCGGGAGTCCCCAGTGCGCCGGTGTCGTCAACGCCTCGCTCCGGAGCCCGGCCGGCGACTTTAATTTTTTCAACGCCGGCCCCGCGGCCTGCTTGGGCAGCTTGGCCCACGCCTTCGAGTAAGGCGTGAAGACCCGGAAATTGCCGCCTTCACCCGTCTTCACTTCATCCCGCTCGTGAATGGCCGCATCCTTGAAAGTCCGCAGCTCCCGCCCGTCCTCCGCCAGCATCTTCGCCACCCGCATCTCCGCCCCGCGGCCGAAGAAATCCGGATCCCGGTTGGTGAACACTGCCTCCGCCTTGGTCTCGCGCGCCAATTTGACCAGCGCCTCCTCCGCCTTCCCCTCGCGGACGACGAGCCCGCTGCCGATGGCCCGCAAATTCCCGTCCAGCGCCGCCAACGACCGGCAGAGGAACGTCTGCCGCGCCGGACCCGTCCACCGGTGCCTCTTCCGCCAATCGCTCACCACATAAACCGGCACCACCTCCTCCGCCTCGCGCGCCGCCGCCGCCAGAGCGGTGTTGTCCGTGATCCGCAAATCGCGACGGAACCAATGAATCGCCGTTTTCATGATGCCAGCATGGCCGCCGGCGACTGCGTAATCCAGCGCCGGCTTTCCCTCGTCGGAGTCCCTCACCTCTCGGGCACTTTCGGCCCATTCTCGCCCGTGCACGCACGGGATGCCGCGGTCGCGAGGCCACCGGCAGGACGAAACGCAAGTCAACCGGATACCGGCCCGCCCTATGGAGGCGATCACCGCGCCAGCCTTGTTTCCCACCACCATGAAAAAGGCCCGGAAAATCCGGGCCACGAAAAGCTCTTAAACTACTGGTGGAGAGTTCGTTGCGGGGGCGGGATTTGAACCCGCGGCCTTCAGGTTATGAGTGTTTTATCTCGTTGCCGTTCAGCCGCTATTGTTCCTTCATGTGTTGATTTGTGCCGGTTTATTCCGCCGAGCGTGAACCGACTGATTTGGATTTGTGGCACAAAAAGGGAACAAACCGGCAAGCAAGTTGTCACCATTTGTCACTGCAGATTTGGTGCTGCTCAGCTCTTCCGTGCACCTGCGGCGGCAAACTGCCGCACGGTCTCCATCGGCAGAAACAATTTGAGCGGCTTCGCCGAGACTTCTTGGAAGCCAAACTTGGCGTAAAAGGCCGCTGCTTGATTGTTTTTTGCATCGACGAACAGGCCGATACCCGCGGCGATCTCCGAAGCCCGGGCGGTCCTGTAGAGAGCCTCGACAAGGATCGTCTTGCCTAAGCCGGAACCTTGCCGAGCTTTGGCGACGGCCAGGCGTCCAAGCCTGATGGCCGGAATACTCTTCGGAAGTTTTCCGGCCCACTTCGGCGGGATGTCTTCAGCAAAAACCTGGCAGATGGACAGAGTGAAAAAGCCGAGCACCGGCTTCGGCGCGCGGCTCTCTTCATCGACCA
>Ga0172372_10008468_pt1 | contig 13555 bp, 10 predicted proteins | sample LakKiv5m_2_FD_114544 | JGI IMG/M metagenome (GOLD analysis project Ga0172372, IMG submission 114544) | Freshwater microbial communities from Kabuno Bay, South-Kivu, Congo - kab_092012_9.5m | ecosystem: Environmental > Aquatic > Freshwater > Lake | place: Democratic Republic of the Congo...
CCATGCCCCAGCGCCCGCTCGTGTCCAGCTGGCTGACCCAGATGTCGTCGTGGTTTACCGAGCCCAGGTTGGCCGGGTGGTTTTTGCGGTCAAAATACAGGGTCTGCCCGTCCGGGCTGATGACCGGGAATACTTCGTCAAAGAACGAATTGACCATCGGACCCAGGTTTTGGGCCACACCGCTGCCCTCTGGCAGGGCCAGCACCCGGATGCCCGGCAGCACCGGCTGCGCGTCCAGGGTCAGGCCGATGGCGTCCAGCTGGTGAATGGCGATAGAGTCGGTGGCCTTCAGCACCACCAGCACAGCCGTCACGTCGTAGTCCGTTTGCGGGAAACGCACCTGCAGGAAGCCCGCTTCACGCCTGGCGTTTGGCGGCAGAGCCGCGCTGTCCAGCCGCTCGTACACCGTTTGCGGCCGGTTGTCGCGGTCAAACAGGTAAATTTTGTCGATAGCCCCGGGCCGCGCGTTCTCGCCCACGAGCACCTGGCTGGCGGGCCGCGGCCTGCTGTAGCCCACCTTGACCCATTCCTCCGGAAGGCGCGAGCGCATGTTCGGCATCCAGGCCACCGCGCTGATGCCGGTCGCGGGCAGCTTGTTCGGCGGGCCCAGCACCTGCCTGGCCGCAAACACCTTCGGCCCCCCTTCGCTCGAAAAACCCAACACCTTGTCTGCCCAGCGGATGCCCGTTTTGCCCGTGCTGTCCGGCATCAGGCTGAGTTCCGGGGGAAGGGCCTTGTGGGGCATGTCCAGGGCGCTGGTCTGCCCGCTGGCCGGCGTGCTGAACGCCAGCGCGGCAGCAACGAGCCACGTCAGGAGGGCACCAAAACCGGTAAAACAGCCGTTCATTCCACCCGAATATCCACTCTTTGATTTAAACGGCGGCCTTCTTCGGTGTCATTGTCGGCTACGGGCTTGTCTTTGCCGTAGCCAATCCAGCTGATTCGGTCTTTGTCGATGCCCTTTTCGAGCAGAAACATGGCCACGCTGCGCGCCCGCGATTCGCTCAGGCGGTCGCAGAAGCGCTTATCGCAATTGCTGTTGGTATGACCCTCGATCTGGATGCGTACGGCCGGGTTGGCCTCGAGCGCTTCGGCCAGTCGGGTCAGTTCGGGGAAGGACTCGCGGCTGATGACCGGCGAGTTGACGCGGAACAGCAGCGTCCGCAGGCGGAAGGTCTCGCCGGGCTCCAGCGCCATCGGGCCGCGTTGGGGGGGGACATAGCCCGCGGGGTAGAGCTTGAAGTCGCGGCGCCGAACGCCGGTGTTTCCCTTGTCGTCAATGCGCAGGTTGGTGCGCAGGGTCGGGTACCCTTCGGCCCGCACTTCCACAACATAATTTATGTTATCGTCCAGGCGAAGCTTGTACTGGCTGTTGAGCGACTCCAGCGCCACCCGCCGGGTGCTGTCTTCGGCCAGGCTGAACACCAGGCTGGCGTTGAGCGAGCGCCCCGTGCTGCCGTCCAGCACATAGCCGAACAGCAGAAAACGGCCTTCGAAGGGGTAGCCCTGTTCCACGGCTTCGGCCAGCGGGGCTTCTTCTTCCAGCTCTTCGCGCAGCGCGATGCGGTACAGATCGGTGTTGCCCAGCTCGTCGGCGGCTCGGGCAAAATAGCCGTACTGACCGGCCGGGTCGGGCACGTAATGGCTTTCCCAGGCAGGCGTGTTCACGCGCGGGCCGAGGTTTTGCGGCGCGCTCCAGTCGGTCCAGGCCGGGCCGCTGCGGGTGCTCACGTAAATGTCCTGCTCGCCGTAGCCGTTGTGGGCGTCGGAGCTGAACAGCAGCGTTTTGCCGTCGGGGCTGAGCCAGGGCGACATCTCATTTCCCCCGGAATTGACGGCCTTGCCCAGGTTGAGCGGTTTGCTCCAGTTGATCTGATCTTCGGAGAAACTTATGTATAAGTCTTTTCCACCTTCACTGCTCAGGTCTTCAATAGACATGACTAGGGTTTGGCGATCATCGCTGATGAAGTACTCGGCGTAGGGTCCGGCGTTGTACAATTCGCGAACATTCAAATTCATGGGGAAGGACCACTGGTTCTGAAAGCGAAAGCTCTGCGAAAGTCCCGGCATGGGGATGCCCTCGGCCGAGTACTGGCCGTAGAGGGTGAGCACGCCGTCGGGAGACACACCACAAACATAGTTATGGTAAGCGTTGTTCAGCGGCGCGGGCGCGCGTTGGGCGGGTTGCCAACTGCCATTGCCGTCGCGCTGGCTGAACCAGATGTCGTCGTTGATGAAGCCTCCGTAGTTTTCCGGATGGTCTTTGCGGTCAAAGTACAGGGTCTGGCCGTCGGGGGCAAAGCGCGGCAGCAGTTCGGCAAAGGGGCTGTTTAGCGCCGGACCCAGGTCGGCGGCGTAGCCGAAGACGGGGTAGCTTTTGGCCAGCGGCACCTCAATGGCCACGGGCTTGTTGTGGTCGGCGATGCCGACGGCGTCGAGCTGGGGGGGGCTGCGCTCCACTTCGGGGTCCAGCTCCACTTTGACGGCACTGACCTTGAAGGGGGAGCGTTCTATTTCAATGGCCTGCAGCCGCGCGGGTGGGGGTGGGGGCGCCTTGTCTAACCGCTCGTACACCAGCAGTTCGGTGTTGGCGGCGTCGTAGATCCACACGCGGCGCACGGAGCCTGCGCGGTAGTTCTCGGCCAGCAGAATCTGGCGCACGCGCTCGGGCTTGGCGAAGCCCACTTTGAGGTACTCGGGTTTATTGGGGTCGGCGCCCCACTCGGTGTCCACCCGCGCCGGCGACCAGGCGCAGCCGCAGTCGCCCGCGCCGGGGAGTTTGCTCGGCGGTCCGAGGGCCTGCCGCGCGGAATACGCGTTCTTGCCTGCCTGCGACGAAAAGCCGACAATCCGGTCCGCCCACTGCACCTGCTGCGCCTGCGCCGCATGCATGCCGATGAGCAAGACTGTCAGCGTGACGATGCGCCTGCTGGCCAACATGCCGGTTAGCCGCGCGCAGCCGGCGCTGAACAAGACCATACGTTGCGTCAGGGTCACGGTGCGCAAAGAACGCATGTCTGGATGAAGCGCGCAATGCTGCTGCTGGTCCGCTCCGCGATTCGCCCGATGTCCTGTAAGTGAGGATGTTAAAAATTGGGCGTAACGCAGGAAATCGGGTTTCAGCGATGCCCTCAGTTCACCTTCAGGATCTTGAGCTCCACACGCTGGTTGCGGGCGCGGCCGTCGTCCTCATCGTTGTTGGCTACGGGCAGCTCGGAGCCAAAGCCGCGGAAGCGCAGGCGCGTCTCGTTGATGCCGTGCGATTGCAGGTAGTCGGACACCGCTTTGGCGCGCTTCTGCGAGAGTTCCAGGCAGTATTTGGGCGAGCAGCGGTTGTTGGTGTGCCCTTGCACCTGGATGACCACGCCGGACTGCTGCTTGAGCAGCTCCACCCAGCGATCCAGCGATTCGTAGCTGGGTTCCTGGAGCACGGCGCTGTTCACGTCAAAGTAGATGTTGTTGAGCGAAATGGTCTGTCCTTCGCGGATCGGGATCAGTTCAAAGTCCTGGCGCATGCTGCCCTGGCCCTGGTCTTGGGTGCTGAGGTTCACTTTTTCGGCGAAATAGCCCGGCGCGCTCACCTCAATGGTCATGCGTCGACCGGCCTCTACCCCGATCTTGTAGGGGGCTTTGTCCGTCTCCAGTGTCACGTCGGTTTCGGGTTTACCGGTGCCGGAGAAGGCTAAGGTCGCGGGAATGGGGGCTTTGCTCACCGCGTCGAACACGCTGCCAAAGAGCATCAGGGCGGGAATGGCCTTGGGTTCTTCCGGCTGTTCCAGCAGGGCGCTGAAGCCCTCCACAATGGCGCGCTGTTCCGCGGCGCCTGCGGGTTCCAGACTTACCCCGGCCATTTTGTCCAGGCCAGCCACCTGCTCGCTGCCGGTCACCGGAGTCTGGTCCGGCGCTTTTTCCGACAACTTCAGAAAGTAGAGGTCTTCGTTGCTGAATGCATCGCGGTTGGAGGCCAGAAAAGCCTGGCCGCTGCCTTCGTGGTAGCAGAAGTAGCTGTCCCAGGCCGGCGAGTTCACGGCCGGGCCCATGTTCTCCGGTTTGGACCACGAGGTCCAGGTCTCGTCCTGGCGCTCGGCCACAAAGATGTCGTGGCTGCCGTAACCGGGAAATCCGTCGGAGCTGAAGAACAGGTGCAGCCCGTCATCGCTGAGGAAGGGCGCCATCTCCTTGCCGGCTGAATTGATGGTGGCCCCCATCGATACCGGTTTGGAGAAGTTGACCAGGTCTTCCGAGAATGACACGTAGAGGTCTTTGCCGCCCTGCGAATCCCAGCTCTCCATGGCCAGAATCAGCACTTTGCGGTTGCGGCTCAGGTAGTACTCGGCATTCATGTTCAGAATGCTGAGCCCTTCGATTTTCAGGTTCAGCGGTTCCACCCAGGCATTGCCGGAGAGCAGGCTCTGGCTCACGCCCGGCAAGGGTTTGCGGTCAAAACGATAGCCGTTGCCCAGCGTGAGCATCTGGCCGTCCTCAGACACGGTGCACACGTAGTTGTGGTTCTCGTCGTTCAGGGGCCAGCCCAGGTTTTGCGCGGTGGTCCAGCCGCCGTCCGGGTCCTGTTCGGCGTACCAGATGTCGTCGTTGGGCCGGAAACCGTAATTGTCCGGATGGTTTTTTCGACAGAAGTACAGGCGGTTGCTCTTGGGGTCCAGGCGCGGCATGATCTCCGAGTAGGCGCTGTTCACCGATCCGGGCAGCGGCGTGGCCTTGCCCTGCACCACAAAGCGCTCGGTCGCCGCAATTTTAGGCAACCAGGGTTCCGTAGAATTGGCGATGCCGATGGCATCAATCTGGTCGCGGTCCCAGGTGTTGCGGTTTTTCATCACCACTTTTACGCTGTACACCGGAAAGCGCGTTTCTTTAAATGTCACTGCCAGCATGCGCCCATCCAGCTGCGCTTCGTTCTTATCGGCTTCGTAAACGATGTATTCCTTCTGATTTCGGTCGAAAAGGATGATGCGCTGCACGCAACCGCCCTGGTTGCTTTCGGCCACCATAACTTGTTGTATGGTCATGGGTTTCTGGAAACCCACTTTGATGTAGCGCTCTTCGCTGGCATCCTCAAAGTGCGGCGACCAGGCCACCGGGGCATCGCCCAGGGCCGGGAACTTGTTGGGCTCTCCCAACACCTGTTTGGCCGAATACGCGCTTTGCCCGGCCTGCGAGGAAAACCCCTGCACCCGGGTGGCCCACTGAACGTCCTGGGCCTGCAATTCGCGGAAACCCTGCAACAAGAGCAGGAAGCCCGTGAGCAGTCCCGCTGCTATCCACCGTGTTTTACACATGCGATCCATAAGTCAACCGATGAAGAACTGCCCGATTTCCAGTTGGATATGCATACCACCAAAGCCGGATGTGAATATGTACGAGCAATTCAAAGTATTGAAAATCAACAAGTTATACCCAAAGTAAGTGCAGCGAGCCCGCCCTGGCCCAAACAATTTGGCCCGGCTGTGACGGGTCATCGGCAACCCGGTTCGCGCGTCCGGGTTAACTTCAGCCTCGGAAAACCGGGACACATGAAAAATGCTTTTCGTGCAGAACCGGCCCGCGTTGCAACGGCATGACCCGCAAGGAAAAAGCGCTCGCCATCCAGGAATTGTTGGATCAGTACCACCCGGAGGTGCCGGTGCCCCTCCGGCATCAGGATCCCTATACCCTGCTGATCGCCGTATTGCTGTCCGCGCAGTGCACGGATGAGCGGGTCAATCAAATCACCCCTTCGCTTTTTGCCGTGGCCGACAATCCGGCAGCCATGACCCGCATACCCGTGGAGCGCATCCGCGAGATCATCAAGCCCTGCGGGCTTTCGCCGGCCAAGTCAAAAGCCATTGCCGGTTTGTCTGAGATTTTGATGCGCGAACACGGGGGAAGGGTCCCGGAGAGCTTCGCAGCGTTAGAGGCGCTCCCCGGCGTGGGGCACAAAACGGCTTCGGTGGTCATGGCCCAGGCCTTCGGTGTGCCGGCCTTCCCGGTCGATACCCACATTCACCGCCTGGCCTGGCGATGGGGCCTTTCCACCGGAAAAAACGTGCAGAAGACCGAGGAGGACCTCAAGAAGCTGTATCCCGCCTCTTCCTGGAACAAGCTGCACCTGCAAATCATCTACTTCGGCCGCAGCCATTGCCCGGCAAGGGGTCATCACCCGCATCAATGCCCAATTTGCAGCCAATATGGCCGTAAGACCCTATTTAAGGGTGCTCCTAAAAACCCCTGATCTTGCGTTACGCCCAGGGTGCTCCTAAAAACCCCTGATCCTGTGTCACGCCCAAGTTGCGACATCCTCATTTACAGGCGTAAACTCCGGTGTCGCAACTTGGGCAAGCCTTGTCTCAGGGGTTTTTAGAAGCACCCGTTAAGAGTCCGCCCAGCGCGCCGCCCAAAAAAAAAACCGCCGCCCCAAAAAAGGGCAGCGGTTTGTAGCGTGGGGCGGGATTGAACCGCCGACCTCCGGGTTATGAATCCGACGCTCTAACCGGCTGAGCTACCACGCCAAATGGGTACATCTAAAAAACCCATATACTGCGTTATGCCAAATTTTTAACATCCTCATTTACAACAGTAAACTCCGGTGTTAAAAATTTGGCATGCCTTGTCTCTGGGTTTTTTAGAAGTACCCTACAAAGACTACTAACAGACGGCAAAGATAAGCCAAGTTGCAAAAATAGGAAGCCGCGGCACTACCCCAATTCGCTCAGGGCAAAGAGGTCCTTCGCCCCGATGCCACGGTCGCTGCGCTGCAGGGAGCAGCATTCGTTGACCGGGTCGTGCTCAAAGAAGAACAGGTAGTCTCCGGCCAGGGCTTTTTCCAGGAAGGCCCCGCGTTCCTGCATGGTTTGCAGCGGGCGAATGTCGTAGGCCATGACCCAGGGCAGCGGAAAATGCGCTACGGAGGGTTGCAAGTCAGCCAGGTACACCAGTGTGCGGTCTTTGTAGCGCAAGTGAGGGATGAGCATCGCTTCGGTGTGCCCGAAAGCCGTTTCGACCCAAAGCCCCGGCAAAATTTCCTGGCCGGCTTCGGCAAACTGCAATTGCCCGCTTTGTTCCAGCGGCAGGAAATTCTCGGTCAGAAACGAGCCTTTGTCTTTGGGCGAAGGGTTCACGGCCCATTGCCACTGATCGCGCTGGCTCCAATAGGTGGCCCGGGGAAAGGTGGGCAGGAGGGCATCGCCCTGGCGCGTGACTGCACCGCCCGCGTGGTCAAAATGCAGGTGCGTGAGCAGAACATCCGTGATGTCTTCGGGCGCTACGCCCAGCGAGGCCAGGCTTTGGAGCAGGTCCGGCCCCTGCGGCTCAAAATGCGAAAAGAATCGGGCGTCCTGTTTGTTGCCCACGCCCGTGTCGATGAGCAGGAGGCGGTTGCCTTCTTCCACCAACAGGCAACGCATGGCCCAGGTGATGCGGTTTTGCGCATCGGGTTCCATAACCCGGCTCCACATCGTTTTGGGCACCACCCCGAACATGGCTCCACCGTCCAGCTTTAGAAAACCCGCGTTGACGGTGTGGAGCTTCATGCGGCTGTTGGGTCAGTAGTCTTCGTCCTCGCCCTCTTCGTCGAAAACATCGTCCAGTTCGTCATCGCCGAGCTCAAAGGCCTGCGAGGTCTCGATCAGGTCCAGCGCCAGCGACACCATTTTGATGGCGGTGATGGCCGCTTCAACGCCTTTGTTGCCGTGCTTGCCGCCGGCCCGATCGCGGGCCTGCGCTTCGTTTTCGGTGGTCAGCACCCCGAACACCACCGGGGTATCGTGTTCGAGCGACACGTCCATCAGCCCTTTGGCCACCGCTGAGGCGATGTAATCGTCGTGCCGCGTTTCGCCTTTGATGATGCAGCCCAGGCAAATGATGGCGTCGGGCATCCGGTACTCCAGCAGCATTTTGGCACCCATCGGCAACTCAAATGCCCCAGGAACCGTAATATTTGTTATGGATGACTCCGGAACGCCGCATTCCACCAGCGTGTACAGGCAGGCATCGCGAAGCGCATGGGTAATTTCCGAATTCCACTCAGCCGTCACGATGGCGATCTCCATGCCTGTGCCGTCCGGCAACTTAGCCGGATCAAACAGGCCCTGCGCCGCAGAGCTGGCCATTAGCCTTTGCTCTTTTGCGTGGCCAATGCCAGGAACTTGTCGATGCTCTGGCCCTCGCGCGATTGCGGGTAGCGATCCTTGACCTGCTGGAAGTACTTGACCGCTTCGGCAAACTTCTCTTTTTCCATGGCGGCCAGGCCGGCCAGGTAGTAGTTCTGTGGTGTCGTTAAAGGGTTGTCGATGACTTCAGCCGCTTTGACGTAGTACTTGATGCCGTTGTCAAAATCGCCCTTCTCGGTATAGGCGTGCCCCATGACCATCAGCACGCGCGAGTCCAGAAGCTCATCGCCGCTGCGGTATTTGTTTCCGTGGCGAAGGGCCTCGTCAAAGTTGCCCAGCTGCAGCTGGCAAATGGCAGCGTAGCCATGGGCGAGTTTGCCGGTCGGTGTCATGCCATAATCGTCGGCAATCTGCAAAAAGCCGGTTTTGAGGCTGTTGCCGTTCAAGGCCAGCGCAAAAGAATCCACGCCGAAAGCTTGCTGTGGTTCGGCCATGCGGTTTTGGGCCTGCACTTCGCGCGGCTTCACAAACAACTGGCGGTAACCGATCAATCCGCCCACGAGCACCAGCAGCACCACCAGGCCCCCTAAAATCGGGTTCCGGTTTTCGAGCACCGTTTGTTCCAGTGCCTGCCAACCTTCTTTTTTGTGGGTGCTTTGCTCCTGGACAGGAGATTCGGGAATAGTTTGGGACATGTTCAGTCTGTTAGGAATGGGTAATCGTTCTGTACGTAAATGTCGCCGTACACTTCGGCATCTTCCGGGAAGGGGGAATGTTCGGCGAACTCCACGCAGGCATCAATCTCTTCTTTGACCTGCGCTTCAATGGCCTCAATTTCCGCCTCGGTGGCGTAGTTCTTTTGGCGAAGGGTATCCACCACCTGAACGATGGGGTCGCGCTGCTTGTATTCTTCCAGCTCTTCCTTGGTGCGGTATTTGGCCGGATCGGACATGGAGTGCCCTTTGTAGCGGTAGGTCCGCAGCTCCAGGAACGTAGGCCCTTCGCCCGAACGAGCGCGCGCAACGGCTTCGGTAATGGCCTCGTGCACGCTCTCCACGTTCATGGCGTCCACCGACGCGCTGGGCATGTCGTAGGCCTGACCGAGCTTGTAGATTTCCGTCACGTTTGAGCTGCGCTCCACGGAGGTACCCATGGCATACCCGTTGTTCTCGCAAAGGAACACCACGGGGATCTTCCACAGCATGGCCATGTTGAAGGTCTCGTGCAGGGCACCCTGGCGCGCTGCGCCGTCGCCAAAGAAGGTCAGGCACACGTTGTCGGTGCCTTTGTACTGCTCGGCCATGCCAATGCCGGCGCCAATCGGAATCTGGCCGCCCACGATGCCATGGCCGCCGTAGAAATGGTGCTCTTTGGAGAAGAAGTGCATGGAACCGCCCTTGCCGCCCGTGCAGCCGGTGGCTTTGCCGTACAATTCCGCCATGGCGGCGTTGGCCGTAATGCCCTTGGCAATGCCCAACCCGTGAATCCTGTAGGCCGAAATAAACGGATCTTCGTGGCGGGTGGCTGAAATGGCGCCTGCCGCGATGGCCTCCTGCCCGATGAACAGGTGGCAGAAGCCCCGGATCTTTTGCTGGCCGTAAAGCATGCCCGCGCGCTCTTCAAAGCGGCGGATGCGGAGCATCAGCGTGAACCAGTCCAGGTATTGCTGTTTGTCGAATTGCGCGGTTTTGTCAGCCGCAGCTTGCGTTTTGGTACCGGCCATGGGGCAGTCGGGGGTGAAGCGGGTCTGCTTGTATTTCGGTTAATATAAACCTGGCGAAAAGCCCGACAAAATTATTCCTTTTTTTGTCGTTTCGAAAGGCCTTGCCGCCTCCGGCCCCATATTCGCCGCCGGAAGGGGCGGGGGCTGCCCACGGGCCCGTATCTTTCCATCCCCAAGCCCCCTGCTGTGCGCATCCACCGCCTTTCGCTCTACCAATACAAGAATTACGAGGCCGCGGATGTGCGCTTTGAAACGGCCTTTAGCTGCCTGACCGGCCCAAACGGCGCAGGCAAAACCAACCTGCTGGACGCCGTTTACTACTGCAGTTTCTGCCGTTCGGCGCGACATAGCATTGAAGATCAGAACCTTATGCATGGTCGTGAAGGCTTTCGCATCCACGGCCGTTTTGAACACCAGGGGCATCCGCTGGAAGTGGAAGTGCGCTACCGCCGCGGCGGCACCAAAGAGGTTTTGTGCAGCGGCGAGCGCTACACCCGCCTGGCCGACCACATCGGCCGCCTGCCGCTGGTGCTGACCGGCCCGGAAGACCTGGCCCTGGTGGACGGCTACTCGGAGGAACGGCGCCGTTTCCTGGACAGCGCCCTTTCGACCGTCAACCGCGACTACCTGGAGGCGCTGATGCGCTACAACCGCGCCCTGGCGCAGCGGAATGCCGCCCTTCGCCGGTACCGCGAAGGCCAGCCCGCCGACCCACTGCTGCTGGACGGCTACAGCGAGCAGATGCAGACCAGCGGAGCCGTGCTGCAGGCCCAGCGGGCGCAATTTCTGGCCGAGCTTCTGCCCCTTTTTGCCGATTGTTACCGCCTGATCAGCCGCCAGGCCGAAAGCCCCGGACTGGATTGGGTCACCAATTTCCCGGCCGACGCTGATCTGGTGGCCCTGCACCGCCGCGAGCGGCAACGGGACATCGGTGCCGGGCGAACGGGCTCCGGCCCTCACCGCGATGACCTCGCGCTGCTGCTGGACGGGCACCCCGCCAAGCTGCTCGGCTCACAGGGCCAGAAGAAAACGCTGCTCTATGCCCTGCGCCTGGCGCAATGGCGCTGGCTGGGCGACCGGCTGGGCAGCCCGCCCTTGCTCCTGCTCGACGACGTGTTCGACAAACTCGATCGCTCGCGGGTGGAGGCGTTGTTCAGCCTGCTGGCTTCGCACAGCGCCGCCCAGGTGCTCATCTCCGATACGAACCTGAACCGGGTGGAAGAGGTTTTCCGCAGCATTGGCGTCGATTGCCAGTCGATTGCCGTGGAGCCTGGAAGGATTGTCTCCGAGCCTGACGCTTGAATGGATTTAGCCTGCCGGAGTCAAGGATGCTGCTAAAAACCCCAGAGAGCGTCATTAGAGACAAGGCTTGCCCAATTTTTATCACTGGAGTTTACTCCTGTAAATGAGGATGTTAAAAATTGGGCGTAACGCAGGATATGGGGTTTTTAGAAGTACCCTTATGCACATGTGGGTAAGTTCGGAGGGGAATATGCTAACTTTCGGGGGTGATTCGCCGACAAAATGACCAAAGCGTCCGGGACATCCTCCGCGCCGTTTTCCAGGACTACCGGTTAGAAGACAAATTGGTCGAAGTGCAGTTGCAGCAGCGCTGGCCCGATATCATGGGCCCGGCCGTAGCCCGTTACACCGACGAAATCAAGCTCAGCAAAGGCATCCTTCGCCTCCGTTTTTCCTCCGCCCCCATGCGCGACCAGTTCCGGTACAGCACCGACGCTTTGCGCAGCAAGATTAATGAAGAGTTAGGCGGGGAGGTGGTGAAGCAGGTAGTGGTGGGGTGAGGGGGGGGATTTTTTCCTTTGACAGATTTGTATTCTCAGGAGAAATTATAGTTGTTCTCTAAAGAATAAACCTATTCAAATTGCGGAAGAGCTGGATAGTTTTGTTACAACAGTTTGATTTATTGTGTTTTGCGCGTACGGTTAGTTAGAATATAATTTTAATGTTTCTAAATTTTTTGACTTTTAGCCTATATGGCAATTTATGATAATTCTCAGAAGTTATCTATAGTTTTAAGGACAAACAAAGCAATTCCTCAACGTTTACAATGCTGTCTCCACCAAATGTCCAAAAAACCGGTAATCTCCCCATGCTCAAATTGTGTAAGAGTTCGCAGCTCCTGAAAACTAGACGTCAGTCCGCAGTAGATAAATTGAATTAAATATTTAAAATTATGAAAAACATAATTTGGATTTTATTGTGTCTAGGATTGTCAGCTAAAGCCCAGTACGGGGGTTACAAACCCATGTTGGAGGAAGGAAAGAAGTGGCAGATGATGGAATACCAATATGTAGGTTGTTTTGGCTTGGAAGACCCGGCATTCGATAGTATATATTCCATATCTGTTAGCTATACAGTTATGGGCGATACTCTTATTAGTGGTACATCATATAAAATACTCAAAACAGAATCACCGTCTTCTTTCGAATTCCCGGAAGGGGACATTTTCCTCCGAGAGGACACAGCAGAGCAGAAAGTTTATCAATGGCTTTATCCGTTGTTTTTTACAAATAACGATACTTTAATATATGATTTTAAACTTTCCGTAGGAGAGTTTGTTGGTGACAGAGTATTCGTTTACGCTAATCCAGGGGTTTGCTCACTTTTTGATGTCTGCGAAGTAGTAAGTGTTGACACAATAAATGTATTAGGGGTGATGCGAAAAAGGTTTGGAATTACTGCATATATATATAGAATCGTGTCCCGTTTCAGACTATCAATTCGTTGACACCATCTACCACATAGAAGGGATTGGCTCAACCCTTGGTTTTAATGCCACGGACTTCACGTCCATCACCTTTTTAGGATCTAGGACTAGAAGAATAATATGTGTATCCGACTCCGAGGACAACTTGCTTTATCAGTTAACGGATAGTACGTATGCATGCGACACAGTTTATAAATCAGATTGGCCTGAAATTGTAAATTTTATTGAATCGCCCAATCTATCCTACCAAAGCGAGATGTGTTCCTTTATACGTGAAGGGAACAAGCTATCTCTGGAAGCTCTTTGTTGTCAAGGTGAGCGTTTCAAATGGACCATCCATGATGTCTTTGGCCGTCTTTTAGATACCGGGTATGGGGTTGCCGGGTATCAGTCGGCGATCGCTGTGGCTGAGAGTCAGACCATCAAACTATTGTCCATCTACTTCGATCATGGGGGTAGATGTACTTATAAATTCTTTTGAAAATGAAATCAATTAGAAACTACTATTGGCTTTCAAGTCTCATCTTATTGTTTACCTACTCTTTAAGTGCACAGTACAGTACAGGGACTTGGAGTTGTATTGGCCCCTACTATGAAATTCCCTCAGGTTCTGTACCAAAGCCATTAGAGGGAATTGGACGGGTGATATCAATGGCAGAGCATACAACGAATTCAGACCTAATCTATGTAGGAACCGAGGTAGGAGGCTTATGGCGGTATTCAAGATCGCTGGATCGTTCAGTCTTGTTAGGAACGGATAATCTGGAAAGAATTGGAGTTGCCGAAATCGCAGTACACCCGATGAATGGGGATATACTTTATATTGGTACTGGCTGCAACTTTGGATTTGAAAGTGGACAACCATACAAGACATTATGAAGGCTCCCCCGAAAACAGCTACGTTGAAAAGTAGTAAATTCGGGTGAAGAACATGAAAAAGAGCAAGTTTACCGAGACCCAGATTGTGGAGATATTGCGGATGCAGGAGAAGGGCCTGGC
>Ga0172372_10008469_pt1 | contig 13554 bp, 11 predicted proteins | sample LakKiv5m_2_FD_114544 | JGI IMG/M metagenome (GOLD analysis project Ga0172372, IMG submission 114544) | Freshwater microbial communities from Kabuno Bay, South-Kivu, Congo - kab_092012_9.5m | ecosystem: Environmental > Aquatic > Freshwater > Lake | place: Democratic Republic of the Congo...
ATCGTCGGCTACGTGACGCGCGAGCGCGGCGTCACCCTGCACCGGCGCGATTGCCCGGTCATGCAGCGCTTGCCCGATCAGCGCCGCGACCGTCTGTTAGCAGCATCGTGGCCGGAAGACACGACATCAAAACGCCATTAATTTTTGCTTAGGTAAAAATCCCGACTAGTACTTTAGATATAGGCTTTTCGGTCTATGGACTTTAATCGCGCCAGGTGAAACACTTCGTCCTGTGAAGTCAAGCAAATACTGATCGGAAATGATGACCAAGCCAGAATACAGCCCCCATCAAATAACCTATTTCGCGCACCAGCTAACCCTGCGTGCCGCTTCGGATTCGATGGAGAGCATGGCGGGGGCGTTGCTGGATGCGCAGGTGGATTTGAATCCGCATCAGATTGATGCCGCGTTGTTTGCCTCAAGCAATCCTCTGTCTAAGGGCGTCATCCTTGCAGACGAGGTCGGGCTGGGTAAAACCATCGAGGCGGGGTTGCTCATCGCGCAACGTTGGGCAGAGCGCAAGCGACGTATCCTTGTCATTGCTCCAGCTAATTTGCGTAAGCAGTGGCATCAAGAGTTGGCTGATAAATTCGGCATCACCGCATCCATTTTAGAAGCCAAGTCCTTCAGGCAAGCCATCAAGGATGGCGCTCACAACCCATTCGAATCAAAGTCAGTCCTCATTTGTTCCTATCAATTCGCAGCGGGCAAGGCTAGGGAGCTCCAATCCGTACCTTGGGACTTAGTGGTGATCGATGAAGCACACCGCCTGCGCAACGTTTACAAACCGGACAACAAGACCGCCAACATTTTGCGGGATGCATTATCAAACGTCCCCAAGGTATTACTTACCGCCACACCGTTGCAGAATTCCCTGCTGGAATTGTATGGCCTTGTCAGCATCGTCGATGAACGCGTCTTTGGTGATTTGGAAAGTTTCAAAACCCAATTCGGCCAGCTTAAGGATGCCTCCAGCTTTGATGCCCTCAAGGGCCGCATCCAGCCAATCTGCAAACGCACCCTGCGCAGACAGGTGGAAGCCTATGTGAAATACACCCGGCGCATCCCGATGCTGGAAGAGTTCATGCCGGGGGCGGACGAAACTCGGCTATACAACCTCGTCTCGGAGTATCTGCAACGTGATTCTTTATTTGCCTTGCCCAATAGCCAAAGGCAGCTCATTACCCTGGTGTTGCGCAAGTTGCTGGCTTCTTCGACATTTGCCATCGCCGGAGCGCTGGAATCACTTATCAAGCGCCTCAAGCAGACACTGGATGAGAAAGCAGCCAGCCTCGATTTGGCTGAAGAGTTGGATCAGGATTTCGAGGCGTTGGATGAACTTGCCGACGAAATGGACGTGCCAGAGCAGGGCAACGGCAAGGCCAAAACTCAAGCAGAGATTGCCGCCATCAGGGCGGAAATTGCCGAACTGGACTCCTTCCGCGAGCTGGCAGTCTCGATCACCGAAAACGCCAAGGGCATGGCCTTGCTGCAAGCCTTGAAGGTCGCCTTCCAAAAACTGGAAGAGCTGGGAGCCGCCAAAAAGGCGATCATCTTTACCGAATCCCGCCGCACTCAAGACTATCTATTGAGGCTGCTGGCAAGTACGCCGGAGTTTGGCGAGGGCACCCCCGGCGTGGTTTTGTTCAATGGCACCAATAGCGACGAAAGATCCCGCCGCATCTATGCGGACTGGATCAAACGCCATGCGGGCACCGACCGCGTAACGGGATCACGCACCGCAGATACCCGCGCCGCGCTGGTGGATTACTTCCGCGAACAGGGTTCCCTCATGATCGCCACCGAAGCAGGCGCGGAGGGCATCAACCTGCAATTCTGTTCCATGGTTATCAACTACGATCTACCGTGGAACCCGCAACGCATCGAACAGCGTATTGGCCGTTGCCATCGTTATGGGCAGAAGCACGATGTCGTCGTGGTCAACTTCCTCAACCGTGAAAACGAAGCCGACAAACGGGTTTACGAATTGCTCGCACAAAAGTTCCAGTTGTTCGATGGCGTTTTCGGCGCGAGCGACGAGGTGCTGGGCGCGGTGGAATCCGGCGTCGATTTCGAGCGCCGCATCGCCGAAATCTACCAAACCTGCCGTCATCCCGATGCAATACACACAGCATTCCAACAACTCCAGCTCGATCTGGCGGGAGAGATCAGCGATGCGATGATTACCGCGCGCAAGTCGCTGCTCGAAAACTTTGACGAAGACGTTCAAGAAAGACTGCGCCTGCGTGACCAAAATGCCCGCGCTTCCCTCGGTAGGTTAGAGCGACTGCTGATGAAATTCACCCGTGCCGCATTGAATGGACATGCCGAGTTTGAAGAGGACGACACCGGATTCAAACTTAATACGCTTCCTCTTGGCTTAAAAGCAGATGCCAGTGCGCTGATTCCCCTTGGCCGTTATGAGCTACCCCGTCGTAGCGAAGAGGCGCACATATACCGCATGGCGCACGCCTTGGCACAAACACTCATCGAACATGCACAGCGGCAACCATTACAGCCCAGCAAGCTTATGTTTGATTACGATGCCTACGGCTCAAAGGTATCTGTCGTGGAAGGGCTGCGCGGAAAATCGGGAACCCTGTTGGTTCAAAAGCTAAGAGTGCAGGCGCTGGGCGCATCCGAAGAACACATGCTGATGGCGGCGGTAGATTCCAGTGGCAACACTCACGATCAAACCATCGCAGAAAAACTCCTCAACATGCCAGCACGCGCAATTACCCTGCCGCGCTTACACAGCCTTCCAGCGCAAGCTGCCTTGCCGGATGTTCAGCCCATAGCCGAACAGAACATGCTCGATTTTGCCGCCGCGAATGTATCTGTGCCTGCAACACTTGAAGCCGAAATCAGCAAGCAAAGATCACGCATCCTGAGCGAACTCGAAACCCGAAACCTCAGCTTCTTCGCCCAAGAAACAGACAAGCTGGACTCATGGGCAGACGACCTGAAGGTTGGTCTGGAGCGGGAAATCAAAGAACTCGACCGTCAGATCAAAGAAGCCCGTACAAAGAGCAAAGGCGCTGCAACCTTGGCTGAGAAGTTGGCAGTGCAGAAAGAACAGCGCGACCTTGAAGGCAATCGAGACCGCAAGCGCCGAGAACTCTTTCAGCGCCAGGATGAGATTCAAACCCGCCGTGACAATTTAATTGATGAACTGGAAACACAACTGTCGCAGCAAGTAACTGTGCAACCGTTGTTTGCCTGTGAATGGGAGGTCGCATGAAATGCCGTGCTTACTTCAAACCTATCGAATTCGATAGGTTTAATTACGGCGAATTCGCCATAATTCATTCAGGTCGTTATTCGTGCAGAGTCAACAGCGAAGGGGAACGATGATGGAGAAACAAATGCCGATGCCTGGCTCAAAATCCTTTGAAAAGCTAAAGCAAAATAATGAGCACGGAGCCGAATACTGGAGCGCCCGCGATTTGCAGCCCATGCTGGGATACACCCAATGGCGACGGTTTGAAGATGCCGTCAAGCGCGCAATGACTTCCTGCGAAGCCTCTGGAAACAGTGCTGGCGATCACTTTGCCGGCGCCGGCAAACCGATCACCGGCGGCAAGGGTGCGGTTCAAGTTGTTGATGATTACCACCTCTCCCGCTTTGCCTGTTACCTCATCGCCCAAAACGGTGACCCACGCAAACCAGAAATCGCCGAAGCCCAGAAGTACTTTGCTGTCCAAGCTCGCCGCCAGGAAATTGGCGAACAAGCCACCGCCGACATGGAGCGGCTGGAACTGCGCAAACAGACCTCTGAGGAATTCAAGGCCTTGTCCGGTGCGGCGCAGGATGCTGGTGTGCAAAGCAAGATGTTCGGCGTATTCCACGATGCGGGCTACAAGGGACTGTATGGCGGCTTAGGGCGCGACACCATCAAACAGCGCAAGGCCATACCGGAAAAAGACAACCTGCTGGACCGCATGAACGCCACCGAACTTGCCGCCAACCAGTTTCGTATGACACAAACCCGCGATAAACTTGCCCGTGACCGTGTGCGCAACCCGGCACAGGCAATTCAGGCCCATGAACAAATTGGCAAGGAAGTGCGCGATGCCATCAAACGCATTGGAGGCATTCTCCCGGAAAACATCCCTCCCGCCGAACACATCAAAGAAGTGGAAAAGCGCCTCAAGACTACAGCTCCGAAGCTGACGTTGGATGAACGCGAGGCGGGCGGGTTGTTGGGCGATGCTGCCGATAAGCGCAAGGAAGATTGAGGAATACCATGAACGAACCCACCATCACCTGTCCCAACTGCCACACTGAGATCAAGCTCAACGAATCCTTGGCCGCACCGTTGATCGCAGCAACACGCAAACAGTTCGAGCAGCAACTGGCGCAGAACCAGCGCCAAAATGAAATTCAAACTAGGCGTGACAATCTGATTGATGAACTGGAACAGCAACTGTCGCAACAGGTGACGGTGTTGCCGTTGCTGGCCTGTGAATGGGAGATTGTATGACTCACTCGACCGGCTTTAGGCGATAATTAGCGCAGTGTTTATGGGTGGAATAGCCAAATGAAGAGTGAACCCGTCGCCGGAGTGCGGCCAGAGGTTTTACGTTGGGCAAGACAGTCTATCGGGCTGTCGGTGTCTGATGTCGCCCTTCGCTTAAAAAGACCCGTTGAGGAGGTTGAAGCCTGGGAGGCAGATGGGCCATATCCAAGCTATCCCCAACTGGAAAAGCTGGCATATCAAATTTACAAACGCCCATTGGCGGTTTTCTTTTTGCCTGCCCCTCCGGAAGAAGTGAGCCCCGCGCGGGAATTCAGAACGTTGCCTGCGGAAGATTTGCATTCGCTTGCCGCTGATACACACCTGCACATTCGCCGCGCCCACGCTTACCAGCTCGCGCTACGGGAATTGTTTGGCACCCGCAACCCCAGCGAGCAATGTATTTGGCAGGATTTGTCGGTATCCCGTGAGCGTCCTGTCGTGGAGCAGGCGGCGGCGGTTCGCATCTATCTCGGCATCACTCTCGAAGAGCAAATCCGCTGGAAAGATGATGAGCAAGCACTGAAGAAATGGCGGAGAGCGATAGAAGACAAAGGCGTATTCATCTTCAAGGAGTCTTTCACACAGAAGGAAATCTCTGGATTTTGCCTTGCGGACAGCCAATTCCCGGTTGTTTACTTGAACAACAGCACGACCAAGACAAGGCAAACTTTTAGCCTGCTCCATGAGCTTGCGCACCTTTTGCTCAGCGTTAACGGGCTGAGCAAATTCGACCAGCGATATGTTGATCGCCTGCCAATTCAGGAACAGCAAATAGAACAGTTCTGCAATGCAATCGCTGCGGAAATCCTGATTCCATCGCCTGATTTTCAGATGCAGGCAAAGCAACTACCGGCAGACATTGAACGCGCAACCGAGCAGCAGTTTTCTGACCTCGCCGCGCGATACGGTGTCAGCCGCGAAGCTGTGCTGCGTCGGTTTCTGGACCAAGATCGCGTCACAGCGGTTTTCTATGACCAGAAGGCCAAAGCATGGGCGGCACAGCAGAAAAAAGGTACGGGCGGCGATTGGTACGCATCTCAGAATGTTTATCTGAGTGATCGTTTTGCGAAAGAAGTGGTCAGCCGCCACTACAAGAACCAGCTCAGCGTCGAACAGGCCGCCGATCTGCTGGGGATAAAGCCCAAGAACTTCGCAGGGCTTGAGCAGCGCATTCTGCAAGGTGTCGCTGCATGATTTACGTGTTCGACACCAGCTCTATACGCTCACTCCAGCACTTTTATCCCAGCGTGTTCAAGACCATCTGGAATGGGCTGGATGGCCTGGTGCAACAACAGAATCTGATTTCGACCCGCGAAGTATGGAATGAGCTTGAGCGGCAAAATGTCAGTACGGATGTGCTGGCTTGGGCGAAACAAAACAAGCAAATCTTTACCACCCCGAATGCCGCCGAACTTCAGTTCGTTGCGCAGATATTGCAGTTCAAACATTTTCAGAGCCTGATCGGGGAGCAGCAGCGGTTAAAAGGTACGCCCGTTGCCGATCCCTTTGTGATTGCTTGCGCGAAAATTGCAGGCGGCACGGTCGTTACTGAAGAGCAGTTTAAGGAAAACGCGGCAAAAATTCCCAACGTGTGTGCACATTTCAAAGTGCCCTGCATTGATCTAGAAAAATTCATGCAACAGCAGGGATGGGCGTTCTGATGTCGGGTGCAAACCAAAAATACCAAACTCAACTCAGGTGTCTATCATGACTGGGCTAACGGTCATTCTCCTATTGGGCCTGCGGCATACCTCGCAATGAAGCTCAAGTTCATTCCCTCCCTACTGATGTTTATCAGCTCCTATTTCCCGCTGGCGCTGATTTTTATCATCAAAGATTTGGACAATACAACTTTTCTGCCCATGCACCCGATTGCGACTGCAATTGTCGTGGTTACGGTGCTGCTGGCTTGTGCTGTTGTCCTTGTTGCCGCCAACAAAATCGAGAGTGGCATATCTGTAAAAATAATGAAGGTCTCGAACAAGTCTGGGGATATGTTTACCTACACCATTCCCTACATGATTTCCTTTTTCAATTTCAATCTTGGGGACTGGAAGACGCTGCTCAGTCTTTTCGTTTTCATGACCTTGATGTTTGCATTGGCCTATCGGACGCAGAACGTATTCATCAATCCTGTCCTAGCGCTGGCTGGTTATGGCCTATACGACTGCCAGTTTAAGGATGGGGGGCGCGAGATTCAGGGGCTGCTGATTTCCAAACATGAGTTCCAACTTGGCGATACATGCCTCGTCGAGAAGCTTTCCAACTTCCTTTATTTCGTAAGCAGTGTCCAATCCAAGGAGAAAACCAATGGCGGCTAAGATTGCAAAAAAATTGGCACACTTGCGCCAGACCGACTTCAAGCCTTGGGCAGTGTCTCTTTGGTTAGTCAAACGGAACTTGGACATCCACAAGCACGCGCACTATTCGGTGCTGCGAGTTGATGCCGACAAAAAACTCCAGAACAAGCTCAAGAAGGCCGTTACTGATCGCGTGCAGGGCGATGATCACAAGCTTGAGCCGTATGATTTTCTGACAGCCGATCAAGACAACCAAATCTTCACCATTGAGTCTTCGGAAACTGACTTCACCAAAATTCAAGGTGAAGTCGATAAAGGACTCGCAAATCAGAAAGTGGAGAAATACGAAGACCTGCTGGATTCATGGGCATACGTAGTTAAGCTGGAACATGACGGGAGCGTTGTGTACGGCGTGCGGAAAATCAATAAATTTACCCAGGCGGCGAAAGTCCAATCCGTGTCCTATTTTCTCTTCGAGGATAAGAAACTGATCGACCTCGAAGACAAAAAGATATTCGTTATCGATACACACATTGATTTTTTCGCATACGACGGAACGACCTTCATCACCAACAAAAAGGAATTTGAAAGCGCACTGAACTTCCGCGAGGGGATGGAAAAGAACCGCGATGTAATCCTTGCGGAATTCGTAGAGCTGAAAGTCTTCAGTGACATTGAATCCATACGGAAGATGGTTGGCTCGAATCTGCATCTGCTTAGAAAAATGTCATCGATCCAGAAAAGTGCGTACTACAAGGACAAGGAATTCCTGAAGGAACTGCATGAAAGAAACAAAGAAAAGGGCTGGAATCTGACGATTCACAATGGCGTTATCGTCATAGATGAAACGAACGTGGATTTTGTGTTGAAACTTTTGAACAACGAACGGGTTGAGTCGCAGATCAATCACGAGGTATTTGATGCAGTGGTGAAAAAGAAAGTCGCATGACGGGTACGCAAAGCATGACCAAAAAACAAAAACTCGAACTCACCTGGATCGGCAAGGAGAACCGGCCCAAGCTGGAGCCGCGCATTTTGCTGGAAGACCCGGGCAAGAGTTATCACGCCAAGCATCGGGTGACCGAGAACGACATTTTCGACAATCGGCTGATCTTCGGCGACAACCTGCTGGCGCTAAAGGCGCTGGAGGCGGAGTTTGCGGGCAAGGTGAAGTGCGTGTTCATCGACCCGCCGTACAACACCGGCAGCGCGTTCACGCATTACGACGACGGGGTGGAGCATTCGATCTGGCTGTCGCTGATGCGCGACCGGCTGGAGATCATCCGGCGCTTGTTGTCGGAGGATGGGTCGCTGTGGATCACGATAGACGACAACGAGGCGCATTACCTCAAAGTTGTCTGTGATGAGATATTCGGTAGGGCCAATTTCCTCGCTAATGTTATTTGGGAAAAAGCTGATAGTCCACGGATGGATGCCAAATACTTCTCCTCACGGCATGATCATCTAATTGTTTATTCAAAGAACATCGAGCGTATGACTGTTAATCGACTTTCCGACGAGTCGGTACCTGAGCATTACAACAAAGTCGATGAATCTGGCCGCATATATTATTTGAAACCCCTAAGGGCAATGGGAGCGGATGGTCATCGCGAAAAGCGGCCCTCAATGTACTTTCCGATCATTGCACCTGATGGAGAAGAAGTTTTTCCGAAAAATCCAGACGGCTCGGATAGCCGCTGGCGCTGGGGGGTAGAGCGCGTTGAGAAAGATTTCGGGCGACTCGAATGGATCAAGACAAAGGCAGGCTGGAGTGTTTACTTTCGTATTTATCATGAGGATTCTGAGGGTAAGCCCCCTGAAACAATTTGGCCGCAAGATGAGGTTGGCAGTAACCGGACTTCGAAAAAAGAAATAAAGGACTTATTCGGCTCGGATGTCTTTGATACTCCTAAACCAGAGAAGCTGTTGAGAAGGGTTATTCATATAGCCACCAACCCCGGCGACCTCGTCCTCGACTCCTTCGCCGGTTCCGGCACCACCGGCGCCGTCGCCCACAAAATGGGCCGTCGCTGGATCATGGTGGAGCTGGGCGAGCACTGCCACACACACATCATTCCGCGTTTGAAAAAAGTCATCGACGGCGACGACGCTGGCGGCATTACCAAGAGCGTGAACTGGCAAGGCGGCGGCGGTTTCCGCTACTACCACCTTGCGCCCAGCCTGTTGCAGCAAGACACTTACGGCAACTGGGTCATCAACAAGGAATACAACCCCGAGATGCTGGCGCAGGCGTTGTGCAAGCTGGAGGGCTTCACCTACGCGCCTTCTGACGCGCATTACTGGATGCACGGCTACTCCACCGAGCGGGATTTTATCTACGTCACCACGGCGAACCTGAACCACGAGCAGTTGCAGCAGCTTTCGGATGAAGTGGGGGCGGAGCGCAGTCTGTTGGTGCTGTGCACGGCATTCCGTGGCAAGGGTGAATATCCGAATATCACTGTGAAGAAGATCCCCAAGCAGGTGCTGTCCAAGTGCGAGTGGGGACATGATGATTATTCGTTGCAGATTGAGAATTTGCCGAAAGCTCCACCCTCACCCCCAACCCCTCTCCCGCAAGCGGGCGAGGGGATAAAAGCAAAAGGGCGTGGTGTGAATGCAGCGCAGGGTGGGTTGTTCGACGGGGAGGAGGCATGACGAAGAAGCGGCAGAAAGTGTCCATCGTGCGTTCTTCGGCAGCGGAATATCTGACCTTTGTGGCCGCGACTGGACAAGGTGGGGTTGAGGCGGTGTATGCGGACGAGAGTGTCTGGCTCACGCAAAAGATGATGGCAACGCTCTATGATGTGGAAACCCACACCATCAACTATCACCTTAAAAAAATATTTTCAGACAGCGAGTTGCAGGAAGATTCAGTTATTCGAAATTTTCGAATAACTGCCGCCGATGGGAAGAGCTACGACACGAAGCATTACAACCTGGCGGCCATCATCGCGGTGGGCTACAAGGTCAATTCCGAGCGGGCGGTGCAGTTTCGCAAATGGGCTACGACCATCGTTGAAGAGTACACCATCAAAGCCTATGTGATGGATGACGAGCGCATCAAAAGCGGCGGCTCGGTGTTGATCGAAAAATATTTTGAGGAACAGTTGCAGCGCATCCGCGAGATACGTCTTTCGGAGCGAAAGTTTTACCAGAAAATCACAGACATTTATTCCACCGCCATTGACTACGATGTCACAGCGCAGGCCACCCAGCGGTTTTTCGCCACGGTGCAGAACAAGTTGCACTGGGCCATCCACGGGCAGACGGCAGCGGAAGTCATTCACACACGGGCATATGCCGATAAACAGAACATGGGCCTGACCACCTGGAAAGACTCGCCGCGCGGGAAAATCCAGAAATTTGATGTTATCGTCGCCAAGAACTACTTGAGCGAAGACGAGATGTCGCAACTGAGCCGCATGGTGAATGCTTATCTGGAAGTGGCCGAGGATATGGCGAAACGGCGTATTCCCATGACCATGCAAGATTGGGAGACGCGCTTGAACCGGTTTATCGAAGCCACCGACCGTGGCGTGTTGCAGGATGCGGGGCGTGTCACCGCCGAAATCGCCAAAGCACATGCCGAAAGCGAGTTCGAGAAGTACCGCATCGTGCAGGACAGGTTGTTCGAGAGCGATTTCGACCGCTTGGTGAAGCAGTTGGCGCTGGATGTAAAGAAGGACAAAGGTGATACCCAATGAACCGCCATGTAAACGCCATCGCCGGACGCTTGAGCCTGCGCGCACCGCAACGCCGTTCGTTAGAAATCCTGGATCGGCTCACCGAGATCGTACCTCCGAGCAAAGGTGCCGACATTGCTGCCGCGCTTGAGATCATTCGTAGCGAGTTTCCGTCGGTGACGGATTTTGAGCGGGAGTTTCCTTCGCTGTGCTTTGCGCTGGCAACGGGTGTCGGTAAGACACGTTTGATGGGTGCGTTCATCAGCTATCTGCACTTGGCGCACGGCATCAACAATTTCTTTGTGTTGGCACCGAACCTGACCATCTACAACAAGTTGATCGCGGATTTCAGCGACCGCACACATCCCAAGTATGTGTTCAAGGGTATCTCTGAATTTGCGATTGATGCGCCCACCATCATCACCGGCGATAACTACGACCAGCACGACCCGGCGACCAGGACGCTGTTCGGCGGCGTGCGCATCAACATCTTCAATATTTCCAAGATCAATTCCGAAGTGCGCGGGGGCAAGGCGCCACGCATCAAGCGATTGTCTGAGTACATCGGCGAGAGATACTTCGACTATCTGGCAGGATTGCCCGATCTCGTGCTGCTGATGGATGAGTCGCATCGTTACCGCGCTAGTGCCGGTATCAAGGCGATCAATGAGCTGAAGCCGATTCTGGGATTGGAGCTGACGGCTACGCCATTCGTTGAGGGGCCTAGAGCGGCAGTGCCGTTTAAAAACGTGATTCTCGATTACCCGCTGGGCAAGGCGATGGAAGATGGCTTTGTGAAAGAGCCCGCCGTGGTGACGCGCAAGAATTTCAATCCGGCGGGAATGTCGCCGGAAGAGATCGAGCGCATGAAGCTGGAAGACGGCGTGCGCCTGCATGAAAGCGTGAAGGTTGAGCTGGAGACTTACGCCCGAGAAACCGGCAATGCCATCGTCAAGCCTTTCGTCTTGGTCATTGCACGCGATACGACCCATGCGGGGCAATTGCTGGCGTTGATTCAGTCTGAGGGCTTCTTTGAGGGGCGCTACAAGGATAAGGCCATTCAGGTGGACTCCAGTCAGAGTGGCGCAAAAGAGGAGGAGATGATCGAGAAGTTGCTCAGGGTGGAGCATACCGATGAACCGACCGAGATCGTGATCCACGTCAACATGCTGAAAGAAGGCTGGGACGTGACCAACCTCTACACCATCGTTCCGCTGCGCGCGGCCAATGCCCGCATTTTGATCGAGCAGTCCATCGGGCGTGGTTTGCGTCTGCCCTATGGCAAGCGCACCGGGGTGACGGCGGTGGATAGGTTGAACATCGTCGCGCACGACAAGTTCCAGGAAATCATCGACGAGGCGAACCGTCCTGATTCAGCCATTCACTTGAAGGCCGTGGTGCTGGATAACGATGACTTCGGGCAGAAGACGGCGACCATTGTTTCGCAATCGCAACTTGCGACCCAGTTAGGTATCAAGCCAGCAGACACGACGGGCAGCACCAAGATGGCGGGGCAGGATGTGCAGCCGGTGTTTACCAAGCCGGAAGAGCAGAAGGTGGCGCAGATTGCCTATGAGGTGATTCGCAAGTTGGAAAATCAGCCAAGTGTTGTGCCGACATTGGCGCACTTGAGTAAACCGGAGGTTCAGGCCGCTATTGTTAAAGCGGTGCAGGAGCAGCATCGTCCGGCGCAGATGGAGTTGGAGGGGGTGACTGAGAAACCTGATTTTGCTGCGGTGGTGGCGAAGACGGTAGCGCTGGTGCAGCAGACGATTGATATTCCGCGCATTCTGGTGGTGCCAAAGGGCGCGGTGAAGGCCGGATTCAAACCATTCACGTTGAAGCTGGATGCGCTGAAATATCCGGCGGTGTCAGAAGAGTTGTGGGTGCAGATGCTGCGCACGAATGAGCGCGAGCTGGTGACGTTGGGACATGGCGGCATCGAAGAAAATCGTATGGAGGATTACATCGTCAGTGGCTTGGTGGATTTCGACGATGTCTCTTACGACGATCAGGCTGAGTTGCTTTATGACCTTGCGGCGCAGACCGTGAAGCATTTTTGCAGCTACCTGACTGAGGATGAGGCGCACAAAGTGTTGCGCTGCTACCAGCGCGATATTGCCCGATTCATCCATGCTCAGATGCAAGAGCATAGCTGGGAAGACGTGGTTGATTACGAAGTGGTGGTGAGTAAGGGTTACACGGAATTCAAGCCCAGCGCCTATACCTATTCAGTGAATGAGCCAACGGCTGATTACAAAGCCTCGCCAGCGGACAAGAGCAATATGGCCAAGTATGTGTTTTCCGGTTTCAAGCGCTGCTTGTATCCGGTGCAGAAGTTCGATTCTGAAGCAGAGCGTGTCCTAGCGGTTGTCCTGGATCGTGATGCTGAGAAGTGGTTCAAGCCTGCCAAGGGACAATTCCAGATTTTTTACAAACAGGGTGCGGCGACGTTGGAGTATCAACCTGACTTTGTGGCGGAGACGAAGGACGCGATCTTCATGCTGGAGCCCAAGGCCAGCAACCAGATGGAAGACACAATTGTATTGGCCAAAAAGGAATCGGCAATCAAATGGTGCAAGAACGCTTCTGATTACGCCGCCGCCAACGGTGGCAAGCCTTGGCGCTATGTGCTGATCCCGCACACTGCGATTGCAGAGAATATGACAGTGGATGGGTTGGCAGCCCAATTTTCCTGAGTTCTATCAGAACAATAATTTTTGGAAGCGAAATGAAAGAAAAGAAAACTATTTCCCAAGTCGGTTTTGTCTCGCTCGGCTGCCCCAAGGCAACCGTCGACTCCGAGCACATACTTACGCGCTTGCGCGCCGAGGGCTATGCCATTTCCGCCAGTTATCAGGAGGCGGATCTGGTGGTGGTGAATACCTGCGGTTTTATCGATAGTGCGGTGGCGGAATCGCTGGATGCTATCGGCGAGGCGCTGCAGGAAAATGGCAGAGTGATCGTGACCGGCTGTCTGGGCGCCAAGGGCGACATCATTCGGCAGACGCATCCGAAAGTGCTGGCGGTGAGCGGACCGCACGCGACC
>Ga0172372_10008470_pt1 | contig 13553 bp, 12 predicted proteins | sample LakKiv5m_2_FD_114544 | JGI IMG/M metagenome (GOLD analysis project Ga0172372, IMG submission 114544) | Freshwater microbial communities from Kabuno Bay, South-Kivu, Congo - kab_092012_9.5m | ecosystem: Environmental > Aquatic > Freshwater > Lake | place: Democratic Republic of the Congo...
CGATGGGGAGCACTACTTCTTCAGGAGCCGTGCCGCCTTTGAGGCGGAGGTGGCCCAGGGCGGGCTGCTGGAGTGGGCGGAATTCGCCGGCAACCTCTACGGCACTCCCCGCCAGCCCGTGGAGAGCCAGCTGGCGGCAGGGCGCCCCGTGGTGCTGGAGATCGAGCTGGAAGGTGCACGGCAGGTGCGCAGCAGCTTTCCGCAGGGGACTCAGATCTTCGTGGCGCCGCCGAGCTTCGAAGAGCTCGAACGCCGCATCCGCGGCCGTGGCACCGACAGCGAAGAGGCCATCCTCCGCCGTCTTGAGCGGGCCCTGGTGGAGCTCTCCGCCGCCGCCGAGTTTGATGCGGTGCTGGTCAACGCAGACCTGGAGGCGGCCCTGCAGGAGCTTGAGCGGCTGATCGGTCTTGCCCCATTCCAGGGGGACTCCAGCGGCTGATCGTGCGGTGCCCACCGTGGTGCCGGCAGGCCTGCGAGCAGACGCGGGCCAGCTGAGAGATGCAGCCAATAAAAAAGCAACCCCTCAGGGTTGCTGCCCCTTTTTCAGGGCTGGCCGTGGCGAGGAAGGCTGGCCGTGGCGGCCGCGGCTGGCGACTGAATCCCTGGCTGCCGAGTGAATCACTGGCTGCCGACGGCAACGAAGGCTGGCGTTGGAGAGGGCAGTGCGGTGAGCGCCAGGCCAGAAATATCAGAGCGGGTGGAAGAGAAGATCGGGATAGAAGCGATTGAATTCAATCATGATCCCGGCGGTGATTGTGAACCAGATCGCGGCGAAGACAGGAGCGGTGGTGAGAAACTTCTTCATGATCAAAGAGGGCTGGTGGGAGCGGCTGATCCACGGATCAACCAGGATGCTGAGGTAACAACTGCCGATCCGGCAATTGGATCCACGCTGGCTATCAGCGAGGCGAAACGGTGATCTTGCTGTCGGCTTCCGTGAGCTTGCCGCTGGTCAGCTCACCGAAGGCTGCCAGGGGCCAGCTGGCGGCGGCGAGGGTGCTCTTGAAGGCCAGGGGCAGATCGATCTGGATCTCGTGCATGGTGGCGTCCTTGCGGGAGGCGACGGCCTGGAGATAGGTGCGGCCGGCCCAGCCGATGGTGCCGGTGATGTAGAGGAAGGCGATACCGGGGATGAGGAAGTCACCGGCGTGGCTCCAGCGGCCGTCGACCACCAGGTGCGGCAGACCATCGGCTCCACAGAGCGCCTTGCTGTACATCTCGAAGCGGCGCTTCGCCTGGGCCGTGCTGGCGCCGGCGGAGCGCTGCTGGAAGCGGGCGTTCTCGGCGCAGGGGGTGAGGCCGCCGATATCGGCCCGGACCATCGGCGCGAAACCGAGAAGCAGGAAAAAAGAGAGAACGACGGCGAAGAGACGGCGCATGGGGTGGTGCCGGGAAAGGGCTGCCGCAGGGCAGGATGTCACCAGCGGACAGTAAGAGAGAGGCAAGCGGCCGATGCCCACGGTTCTGGCGCTCGAAACAAGTTGTGACGAGTCGGCGGCTGCGATCGTGCGCGACCGCGAGGTGCTCGCCAGCGCCATCGCCTCCCAGGTGGAGGAGCACGCCCGCTGGGGGGGCGTGGTGCCGGAAATCGCCTCTCGCCGCCACCTGGAGGCGCTGCCGGGCCTGATCGAGCGGGTGGTGCGCGAGAGCGGCCTGGGCCCCGCCGAGGTGGATGCGATCGCCGCCACGGTGGCACCGGGACTGGTGGGTGCCCTGCTGGTGGGGTCGGTGACGGCCCGCACCCTGGCCCGGCTGCACGACCGGCCTTTTCTGGGAATCCACCACCTGGAGGCTCACCTGGCCTCCGCCCTCCTGGATCCCGAGCCCCTGGAGGAGCAGGCCCTGGTGCTGCTGGTGAGCGGCGGCCACACCGAGCTGGTGCGGGTCGATGGCCCCGGCCGCTACCGGCGGCTGGGCCGCAGCCACGATGATGCCGCCGGCGAATGCTTCGACAAGGTGGCCCGCCTGCTCGGCCTGGGCTACCCCGGCGGGCCTGCCATTGAGGCCGCAGCCCGGGAAGGGGATCCCACCGCCTTCCGGCTGCCGAAGGGACGGGTGTCGCTGCCGGAAGGCGGCTTCCATCCCTACGACTTCAGCTTCAGTGGCCTCAAGACCGCGGTGCTGCGCCAGGTGGAGCAGCTGCGCGCCAGTGGAGCGCCCCTGCCGCTGGCGGATCTGGCGGCCAGCTTCGAGCAGGTGGTGGCCGAGGTGCTGGTGGAGCGGAGCTGCCGCTGTGCCCGTGAGCAGGGCCTCGACTGCCTGGTGCTGGTGGGCGGGGTGGCGGCGAACCGTCGGCTGCGGGGGCTGCTGGCGGCACGGGCGGTGAGCCTCGGGCTGCGCTGGCGGGTGGCACCCCTCGCCTGGTGCACCGACAACGCCGCGATGGTGGGGGTGGCGGCCTGCCAGCGGCTGCGGGAGGGCTGCCGCAGCCCGATCACCCTCGGGGTCGCCCCGCGCCTGCCGCTGAACGAGGCGGAGCGCCTGTACGACAGCCGGGCCTGCTTCTGATCGCATTAGGCTGCTCAGGCTCACCGTTGGCACGGCCGAGAGCCGTCGGCAGCCATGGCCCCGGCGAATCCCGTGCCTCAGAACAGCAGCGCCGACTCCCCCGGGAGCCGCGAACCCTTCCGCAGCCAGCCGGCTCCGGAACCCCAGGACGATCCTGAACCGGTCTCCCAGCAGGAGCTGAACGCCTGGCGCCGCGGTCTCACGCCCCAGGCCGAGATCTGGAACGGCCGCCTGGCGATGCTCGGGTTGTCGATGGGTCTGCTGGTGCTGCTGCTGGCACGCCTGGCCGGCCGTCACAGCTGAAGCCGGGGGGCTCTGAGCCCCCTGAGGTGCGGCTCAGCTCAGGTGCGGCCCACCTCAGGTGCGTCCGCGCAGGGTCTGGGCGAGTTCCCCCGGCCGCTGGCTCTGAAGCAGAGCCTCCTCGGCGCTCACCGAACCGGCTTCCACGAGGCCCACGAGCGCCTGATCGGCGGTCTGCATGCCGTCGAAGGCGCTGCGGGCCATGATCGCCTCGATCTCATCGAGATTGCCCTTGAGGATGTAATCGCGGCAGGCGTCTGTGTTGATGAAAATGTCGTGATAGGCGGTCCGTTTGCCATCGGTGGTCTTGGCCAGGCCCTGAGACACCACGCAGAGGAGTGTCTCGGCCACGGACCTGCGGATGCTCTCCTGATCCTGGGGGGGAAACATGCCCAGCATCCGCTCGACGGTGCGCACAGCCGAATTGGTGTGCAGGGTGCCGAACACCAGGTGACCGGTCTGTGAGGCCTTGATGGCGGTGGAGAGCGTTTCGGGATCGCGAATCTCGCCGATGAGGATCACATCGGGATCTTCCCGCAGGGCGGCACGAAGCGCATTCTGAAACTGAAGCGTATGTGCTCCCAATTCGCGCTGACGCACCAGCGATTCACGGCTCTGATGCACGAATTCAACAGGGTCTTCGATGGTCAGCACATGGCGCTTCATGGTGCGATTGATGTAATCAATCATCGCCGCCAGAGTTGTGCTCTTGCCGGAGCCGGTGGGACCGGTGACGAGGATCATCCCCTTGGGACGCTCGGATAGTGTGCGCAGAACCGGTGGAAGGTTGAGTTCCTCGATCGAGGCGATCCTCTGGGGAATCAGACGCAGCACCATCGCCGGCCCGAGCAGAGACTGGAGAAGATTGATGCGGATGCGCACAAATTCAAACGCATGCGCACCGTCGTATTCCTTCTGGTTCTGAAAGGTGTCGAAACCGGTTGGATCCAGGATTTCGCGCAGCCAGTCGCGGAAGGTCACCGCATCGGTGGCGGGCCAGCCGGTGCGCACGATGTCGCCGCGGCTGCGGAAGCGCGGTTCCTCGCCGACGCCGAGATGAACATCGGAATAGTTGTTGTCGAAGGCATGGCGCACGATGGCTTCCAGCGTGCGCGGATAGCCACCTCCAGCGGCGTCGGTGTCGGCGGCCAGGCCGGGTGGGGGCGGAGGCAGGGGGGCCGCAAAGGCGCCGGCAGGGGCGGCGGGGCTGGCCGCGAAGGGCAGTTCGGCCATCACTCCGGCCAGTCGCAGACTCCCATGCTGACACCGATCGGCGCAGGCTGCCAGCGGCTCCTGGGGTGGTGCCTAGGATTGCGGCGACTGCGGCCCGGCCTTGTCTCCCCTTCACCCTGCACCATCACCAGCCGCAGCCAGACCCACCCGCGACCCGAACCAGGATGCGGCCGCCGCGCTGCAGCCGGGAGACGGTCCACTGGTCACGATCGTGCTGGGTACGCGGCCTGAAGCGATCAAGCTGGCGCCCGTGATCCAGGCCTTTCAGCGGGCGGTGGACTTCCGCAGCCGCGTGGTGCTCACCGGCCAGCACCGGGAGATGGTGGAGCAGGTGATGGCGCTGTTCGGCCTGGTGGCCGACCACGATCTGGCGCTGATGGCCCCGAATCAGACGCTCACCCATGTCACCTGCGCGGCGCTGCAGGGTCTGAAGCAGGAGTTCAGCGCCCATCGACCGGCCCTGGTGCTGGTGCAGGGCGATACCACCACCGCCTTCGCCAGCGCCCTGGCCGCCTTCTACGAGCAGGTGCCGGTGGGCCATGTGGAGGCAGGCCTGCGCACCGACAACCTCTTCGATCCCTTTCCGGAGGAGGCCAACCGCCGCCTGATCTCGCAGGTGGCGCAGCTGCACTTCGCACCCACCTCGCGCTCCGCCGCCAATCTGCGGGCCTCCGGGGTGATCGGAGAGATTCACACCACCGGCAACACGGTGATCGATGCCCTGCTGCAGACGGCGAGCAGCGCCCCCGATCTGCAGCTCGAAGGCCTCGACTGGCAGCGCCAGCGGGTGCTGCTGGCCACGGTGCACCGCCGCGAGAACTGGGGCGAGCGGCTCGAGAGCATCGGTCGTGGCTTCCTGGCGGTGCTGGAGCGCTTCCCCGATACCGCCCTGCTGCTGCCGCTGCACCGCAACCCCACCGTGCGCGAGCCATTGCAGGCGCTGCTCGGCTCCCACCCGCGCGCCTTTCTCACCGAACCGCTCGACTACGACCGGCTGGTGGCGGCGATGCGCGGCTGCACGCTGCTGCTCTCCGATTCCGGGGGCCTGCAGGAGGAGGCTCCGGCCCTGGGGAAACCGGTGCTGGTGCTGCGTCGCACCACCGAGCGGCCGGAGGCGGTGGAGGCGGGCACGGCGCGGCTGATCGGCACCGACAGTGAGGCGATCCTCCAGGAAACCGCCCGGCTGCTGGAGGACGCCCCGGCCTACGAGGCGATGGCCAGAGCCCACAATCCCTTCGGCGATGGCCAGGCGAGCGGGCGGATCGTGGAGGCGGCACGGCGTTTCCTGACCGCAGTGCCAGCCGGTTGAGGCTGGCCTGGAGGGTGCGGCAGATGGCGGCCGCGCCGGAGGCTGATCTCACGAGCGCTTCTTCCTGGCCCAGGGCGGCAGGTCGATGAACACACGGGTGCCGGGGTTCAGGCCGGAGAGGATCTGGCTGTCGCGCCCGCTGCTCACACCCAGTTCCACGGCTTGGAAGGTGGGCTGGCGGTCGCGGCCCACCAGCAGCACCCCCGGGCGCCCCTCCTCGGTGACCACGGCCACGGTGGGCACGAGGGTGCGGGCCTCGAGCCGGCCGGTCTGGAAGTCGATGTCGGCCGTCATGCCGATGCGCAGCTCGGGAGCTGGCGGATTCAGGGCGAGCTTCACCTCGAAGGAGGTGACGTTGTTGGTCTTCACCGCACGCGGGGAGATCGCGCGGATCCGGGCGGCATAGCGGCGATCCGGGAAGGCATCCACCCGGATCTGGGCCGGCATGCCGGCCCGCAGGCGGCCGAGGTCGCTCTCGGGAACCTTGGCCAGCACCTCCAGCCCCTGGGAGAGCTCCACGATCGAGGAGCTGGTGGCCCCGGCGGTCGCCGAAGCGGTGGTGGTGGGGGTGACGAAGGCGCCGGGATCGGCATAGCGCTGGCTGATCACCCCGGCGAAGGGCGCACGCACGAGCAGTTCCTCCGCCTCCACCCGGCTCTGATCAAAACGCTGGCGGGCGGCGGCGAGGGCCATGCGCTTCACCTCCTCATCGGCGCGGAAGCGGTTGAGATCGTTGAGGCTGATCGCGCCCTGGCGGTAGAGCGGTTCGTTGCGCCTGAGCTCGCTGGCACTGCGGCGGAGTTCCGCCTCGGCCGAGCGCACGTTGGCCAGAAGCTCATCCTCACGGTCCTGCAGGTCGCCCGGATCCATCCGGGCGAGCACCTGGCCGGCCCGCACCGTGTCGCCCTCATCCACGAAGAGCTCCTCGATCACTCCCTGCCGCCGCGGGCTCACGTTGACCCGCTCCACCGCATCCAGCTCCCCGGTGGCGCTCACCACCCCGGGCAGGCTGCCGGAGCGGGCGACCACGGTGAACGGCGTGACATCGCGGCTGGCCGTGCTGCGCTGCCGCTGCCAGACGCCGAGGGCGGCGAGCAGGGCGAGGGCGGCGACCAGCCCGAGCCAGGGGCCGCGGCGGCGCCAGAGGGGAGCCCGACGGGGCAGGGGAGTGGGCGGCGGCAGAACCACCGGCGTGGCGGCCGGCGCGGCGGTGGGCACCGGTCGGAGGGGCGGCGGGGCGTTGATGGCTCGATCCAAGCTCTTGACTCAGTCTCGCCGGTCGCGACCGGCACTGCGGTCGGCGGCGAGCCGAACAGCTCAGCGGTTGGCCACCAGAGGCGGGCCCCCTAGATTCCGGCCATGCTCAAAGCCGGAATCGTGGGGCTGCCCAACGTGGGCAAATCCACCCTGTTCAACGCCCTGGTGGCCAACGCCCAGGCCGCCGCCGCCAACTTCCCCTTCTGCACGATCGAGCCCAATTCGGGCGTGGTGGCCGTGCCGGATGATCGCCTGCAGCGCCTCAGCGATCTCTCCGGCTCACGCGAGATCATCCCGACGCGGGTCGAGTTCGTGGACATCGCCGGCCTGGTGAAGGGAGCCAGCCAGGGCGAGGGGCTGGGCAACAAGTTTCTCGCCAACATCCGCGAGGTCGACGCGATCGTGCATGTGGTGCGCTGCTTCGAGAACGACGATGTGATCCACGTGAGTGGCTCGGTGGATCCCCGGCGCGATGCCGAGATCATCAATCTCGAGCTGGGCCTGGCCGATCTGGCCCAGGTGGAGAAGCGGCGGGAGCGGCTGAAGAAGCAGGTGCGCACCAGCAAGGAGGCCCAGATCGAGGATGGGGTGCTGGAGCGCATCCAGCACACGCTGGAGCAGGGTGGCGCCGCCCGCTCACTGAGCCTGAGCGAGGAGGAGGCAGCTCTGCTGCGGCCGCTGGGGCTGCTCACCGCCAAACCGGTGATCTATGCCACCAACGTGAGCGAGGAAGACCTGGCCGGCGGCAATGCCTTCACCGCGGTGGTGGAGGAGCTGGCCGCCGCCGAAGCGGCAGCGACGGTGCGCATCTCGGCCCAGGTGGAGGCCGAGCTGATCGAGCTGCCCGAGGAGGAGCGCGGCGAGTTTCTCGCCGGGCTGGGGGTGAGCGAGGGAGGTCTGCAGAGCCTGATCCGCGCCACCTATGCGCTGCTCGGCCTGCGCACCTACTTCACCACGGGCGAGAAGGAAACCCGTGCCTGGACCATCCGCGCCGGCATGACCGCCCCGCAGGCGGCCGGGGTGATCCACACCGATTTCGAGCGGGGCTTCATCCGCGCCCAGACGATCGGCTGGCAGAAGCTGCTTGAAGCGGGCTCCCTGGCCGAGGCGCGCAACCGCGGCTGGCTGCGCAGTGAGGGCAAGGAGTATGTGGTGGCCGAAGGCGACGTGCTGGAGTTCCTGTTCAACGTGTAGGGCCCTCCAGCGGCGAGAATGGCGCAGCGCTCGGCGGCAGGCCCATGGAAACCCCTCAGCAGGAAAGCCCCGGAGGTCTCCCTGCGCCGCCCGAGCCTCCGGCCGCTAGCGCGACCGGCGAGGAGGCAGGGCATCCCCACAACGCAGAGCATCCCCACAACTTCGACGCACAGAAGGATCTGCATCAGCGCATCCGCAACGATCCGGATTACGACGACTGGGAATACGGCACCGAACCGCTGCCTCACGAGGCCTGGCCGGCGCCCCGGCCGGAGGGAGAGCCGGCCTGAGCTGCCGCCAGCGCCCGCACCGGCAGGAGCCCGCAGAGCAGGGCGGCGACCAGCAGGAGCCAGAGGCCGACGCCATGGCGGTGATGCTCCAGCAGCCAGCCCGCCAGCAGCGGTGCCAGAACGGCGCTGAGCGCGAAGCACTGCGAGAAGAGCGCCATCGCCACCCCGCGGTGGGTCGCCGGTGTGATCCGCACCACCGCCTCCGTGGCGATCGGCAGAAAGGCGGCCTGGCCCAGGGCCAGGGGCAGCAGGGCCAGCAGCACCAGCACCATCCCCCAGCTCACCAGGGCCGAGAGCGCCAGCAGCAGGGCCCCAGCAGCCATCGCCAGCAGGCTCAGGGCGAGCCCCCTGCTCGGCGCCTGTCGCGCCAGCGCCTGCCCCACCGGCCACTGAACGAGCAGCAGCAGCCCCAGCTGAAGCCCGATCAGCAGGGCACCGGGGGCAGCGGCCAGCGGTGGCCGCTGCAGGCCGCCGCGCACCAGATCCAGGGGCAGGGCGCTCTGCATCAGCGCCGGAACCGCCGTGGCCAGCAGGGCGATCAGCAGCAGCGGCAGCAAGGCCGGCAACCAGCGGCCGATCTCCAGGGCCGGGCGCCGGCCGGGCGTGCGGGGGATCCGGGGCAGCGGGAAGGCGAGCAGCAGGCCCACCAGCAGCAGCAGGCCGGTGAGATCCACCAGATAGATCCCCCGCAGCCGTCCGCTGGCCGCCAGGCCGGCGCCGATCAGCGCCCCCAGGGCCACCCCCGCCGCATCGGCGGTGCGCACCAGGGCGAAGGCCCGCGCCGAGGGCAGCGGGCTGCAGGTGAGCGGCACCGCCAGCTCGATCGCCGGCCAGTAGAGACCGGCGGCGATGCCGAGCAGCAGCTGGCCCGCCGCGTAGGAGGGGAAGCTCTGGGCCAGCAGCAGCCCCCCGTCGCCGGCCATCGCCAGCGCGGCGGCCAGCAGCAGCGGCACCGTGCAGGAGAGGCCACGATCGAGCAGATGACCGCAGAAGAGACGGCCCGCGGCCCCCGCCAGGGCGGCGAGGGCCAGTCCGCCGGTGACCTGCAGCGGTGCGAAGGCGGCCTCTGCAAACACCAGCGGCGTGAGATAAAGCACGCCGCCGGTGCCCACCGCGGCGATCAGGCGAAGAAGCGACAGTTCCCGCAGCGGCGCGGGAAACTGTGACCACCAGGACCACAGCCAGGATGGGCGCTTCCGCGGCTCCCCCACGCCTTCGTTCACATCGTCTCCGGCTCAGGGCCCTTGCGGCCAGTCTGCTGATCGGCGGCAGCGGCGCGGCCCTGCCGCCGCAGGGAGCCGCGGCAGCCGAGCTGCTCGGCCTGCGGCTCGACGGCCTCGAGATCCCGATCCAGCTCGATCAGTTGGAGGCCTGGAGGCGCCAGAACGGGCTTGAAGGATCTCCAGGCAATGAGCTCGCCCCCTGGCTGACGCTGCTCGATCCTGCCGGCCGCGAGGATCTGCGCCGGATGCTCGGGGCCCCTCTGCTGCGGGAGCGGAGCTTCGGGCTCCAGCTGCTCGACACCTGGGCCGGTGCTCAGCTGATGGGCGAACTCGGCACGCTGCTCACCACGCCGGATGGCCGCAGCAGCACACCGCTGCTGCTGCAGACCCTGCGCCGGCTGCTGCAGCAGAAGCAGGAGGTCTCGCTTCTCGAGGTGCTCCGGGCGGTGCCGGTGCGCCAGCTCAACCTGCAGCTCGATGGGCTGATCGGCCTGGCTGATCGCTGGCGGCAGCAGCTGATCCGCCAGCGCCGCGCGTTTCAGGCGCTGCAGGCGCTGCCGCTCCAGGGCCGCAGCCTGCCGCCGGTCGCCGCCGACCCTGCGCCGCCGCCGCCCCGCCGCCTGGCTCTGCCGGTGGCGGGGCGGCGGGAGCCGCTGCCCCTCTCGATCTGGCTGCCACCGGCAGCGCAACAGACGAGCCCGGCGCAGCCCTGGGTGCTGATGATGGCGGGCCTGGGGGGCAATGCCCAGCAGCTGGGCTGGCTGGCCGCCTCCCTGGCCCGGCAGGGCTGGCCTGTGGTGGTGGTGCAGCACCCCGGCAGCGACAGCCAGGCGGTGCGCGATGCCCTGGCGGGACAGCGTCGACCGCCCGGGGCGGAGAGCCTCGCCCGTCGGCTGGCCGACGCGGAAGCGGTGATCCAGGCCCAGCGCCAGGGGCGTCTCGGCGTGCGCGGCGACGGGCTGGTGCTCGCGGGCCACTCCCTGGGCGGCGTGACCGCGCTGCTGGCGGCGGGGCTGCGGCCGGCACCGGGGCTGGAGGCTCGCTGCCGACGGGCGCTGGAGCGGCTGCCGCTCAGCAATCCCTCGCGGCTGCTGCAGTGCGAACTCGCCGATCGCCCACTGCCCCGCACCCCCGAGCCACCGGCGGATCTGCGGGCGCTGCTGCTGTTCAACGGCTTCGGCAGCCTGCTCTGGCCCGACAGCCGGTTGTCGTCGCTGCCGGTGCCGGTGCTGATGGTGGGCGGCAGCCTGGATCTGGTGACACCGCCGCTCGACGAACAGCTGGCCCTGTTTCTGCCGGCCCGCGATCCCCGCAGCCGACTGGTGGTGGTGGATGGCGGCAGCCACTTCTCCGTGGTGCGGATCGGCGAGCGGGAGGAGGCGGTGCTGCGGCTGGGCCAGGAGCTGGTGGGCGTGGATCCGCAGCGGGTGCAGGGGGTGCTGCTGGGTCTCACCGAGCAGTTCCTCCGCTCGATCCAGCCGGCGCAGGCCCCATCGCTGCAGGCCCAGCGCCGCCGCCAGGGCGGGATCACCGCCTATCTGCTGGATCCTTCGATGGCCCGGCGCTGGCGGGCCGCCTTCTGAGCGCCTCGCGCACCTCTCTCCCGCACCTGCGCCTCCACCCCTCACAGGGACCCGGTGCCACCGGTTCGGAGCCCCCTCAGAAGCGCACGCGCGGATCGAGCAGCGCCACCAGCAGATCCACCACCACCGTGACCAGCACCACCAGGGCCGCCACCACCACCACGATGCCCTGTACCAGGGGGTAATCGCGCTGGGCGATCGCCTCCTGCAGGCGGTAGGCGATGCCGGGCCAGGAGTAGGTGACCTCGATCAGCAGGGCGCCGCCGATCAGGGAGGCCACCGTGATGCCGGTGATCGTGAGCACCGGCAGCAGGGCGTTGGGCAGGGCATGGCGCAGCACCACCAGCGTTTCGCTGAGGCCGCGGCTGCGGGCCGCCTCCACGTAGTCGGAGCCGAGGGCGCGGCGCAGGTTGAGGCGCAGAGCATTGGTGAAGATGCCGCTGAGCAGCAGCCCCAGGGTGGAGGCGGGCAGCACCAGATGGCGCAGCGCCCCCAGGAACTGGCGGCCGTTGCCGGCCAGGAGGCTGTCGAGCAGAAAGAAGCCCGTGCCCTCCGGCGGCAGCACGGTGGCGGGCAGGCGGCCGCCCACCGGCAGCCAGCCGAGCCACACGGCAAACACGAGCTGCACCACCATCGCCGCCCAGAAGGGCGGCAGGGCATAGGTGCCGATGCCGAACAGGCGGCCGGCCAGATCGATGCGGCCCTCGGGCCGGGCGATGCCGCTGAAGCCCACCGCCAGGCCGAGCACGGCGGCGAGCAGCAGGGCCACCAGCCCCAGCTCCAGGCTGGCGGGCAGGCTGTCGCGCACGATCGCCAGCACCGGCTCCTTGCTGGCCTGGGAGGTGCCGATGTTGCCGTGCAGCAGATCCGCCAGGAACCGGCCGTACTGCACCGGCAGGGGCTGATCCAGGCCCAGCTGGGCGCGCAGGGCGGCACGGGCGGCAGCCGGGGCCTTGGGCCCGAGGATCGCGTCGATCGGATCGCCGGGCGCCACCCGCAGCAGCAGGAACACCAGGCTGGCGATCAGCCAGAGCATCAGCGGCGCCAGGGCCAGGCGGGCGCCGAGGTAGCGGAGCAGATCGGAGCGGCGGCTCATCGTCGGGCCTCCGGACCCCCGGGTGACACCGCCAGCGTGGCAGCGGCCCTGCCTGGAGCGGACACCGCCGCGGCGTCCCCCGGCAGCCGGCGCAGCCGATCGAGCCGCAGGCGGCCGGACCCATCGAACTGCGGCGCGCTGATCCGCCGGCCGCTCCAGGCCGTCTCGGCCATCAGCCACACCGGCAGGTAGGGCACGGCGGCGGCGGTGCGCCGCTGGATGGCCTGCAGCAGCCGCTGCCGCCCGGGCCCCTCGATCCGGCTGCTGCGCTGCAGCTCCTGCTCCAGCCCGGGGGCGGTCCAGAAGGAACCGCTCAGGGCGCTGTTGCCCGCGGCGCAGCGGCTGCCCTCCACCTTGCTGCAACCGAGCAGGGGCACCAGGAAGTTCTCGGCATCGGGGTAGTCGCCGATCCAGTCGTAGAAGAAGAGGCTGAGCGCCCCCTTGCCCAGCTGGTCGTAGGCGGTGGTGGATTCCATGCCGCTCCCCTCCAGCGCCAGACAGTCGGCCAGATCGCGGCGCACCTGCTCCTGCCAGGTGAGGGCGAGCAGGCGATCGCTGGGGATGTCGGAGCGGAAGGTGAGCGGCAGCCGCAGCACCCTGCCGTTGCAGTAGCCGGCCTGGCGGAACAGGGCGCGGGCGGCGGCGGGGTCGTAGGCGGGCCAGGCGCCGGGATCGGAGCCCTCCAGGCTGGGCGGGATCAGCTGACGCAGGGGCGGCCGCAGGCCCCGGCTCACCCGCTCGCTGATCGTGCGGCGATCGAGGCTGTGGGCCAGGGCCCGACGGAGAGTGGCATTGCTGAGCGGCGGCTGATCGGTAAGCAGCGAGAAGAAGCCGATCGAGAGCGGCGGGCCGCTGCCCTCCCGCAGGCGGCCGGCGGCGGCTTGGCGGTGCAGGGCCTGCTGGTGGTCGATCTCGAGGCCGCTGGCCAGCAGCACATCCACCTCGCCGCTGCGCAGGGCGCCGAGCAGGGCGGTGGAGTTGCCGAGGGTGACCAGATCGAGGCCGCGGTTGGCGGGCTGCGGGCCCCAGTAGCGCTCGAAGGGCGTGAGCCGTTGCTGCTGGCCGCTGAAGAAGCTCAGCCGGTAGGGGCCGGTGCCCACGAAGCGGTTGTTCAGGGGCGTGTCGTTGTGCTGGCGGTAGGCGGTGGGGGAGACGGGGGTGAGGAAGATCGCCGAGAGCAGGCGGGGGAGGGGGCTGAAGGGGGCCTTCAGCTCCAGCGCGATCTCGTGGCTGCCGCTGGCGCGCACGGCTTTCACACGGTCGCTGAACTGGTAGCCGAGGGTGCCGATCGCCATGAATCGCTGCAGCGAAAACACCATGGCGGCGGCATCGAAGCGGGTGCCGTCGTGGAACCGCACGCCGCGGCGCAGGGGGATCCGCGCCGTGAGCCCATCGGCGCTGAGCACGGGCGGGCCACTGGCGAGGCGCGGCTCGATGGTGCCGTCGGCGCGGATCGCGTAGAGCGGATCCCCCAGGGCGCTGAGCACCTGCATCTGGCCTGAGCGCGAGGCCTGCACCGGATCGAGCGAATCGATCCGCGCCTTGCTGGCCACGATCAGC
>Ga0172372_10008474_pt1 | contig 13549 bp, 14 predicted proteins | sample LakKiv5m_2_FD_114544 | JGI IMG/M metagenome (GOLD analysis project Ga0172372, IMG submission 114544) | Freshwater microbial communities from Kabuno Bay, South-Kivu, Congo - kab_092012_9.5m | ecosystem: Environmental > Aquatic > Freshwater > Lake | place: Democratic Republic of the Congo...
CGCTAAGTGTCAATGTGGATGGGTTTCATCTCTGTAGTTGCATCGCGTACGCGTATACGTACCCCTCGATGGTCCGGTTGAATAGGCGTATTCCCTATGTCTTTATTTACAACGATGATCTGTGTTACAATCTGGCTGTTGCCTTTGAGGAGTTGGCCACTGGGGCGGTGCACTACGACGACTGCATCGAGGCGTTTTACGACTTCGTGGAGACATTCTACGCCAACTTCAGGCCTCTGTTGTTTGCTTGAACGCGAGACTCCGTTCATTGGTGGATTTATGACCTAAACGTTTCAGCCAATTAAACTTTAATGTCCTCGAACACGATGTTCATGACGGCCTCGTGGTTGATCTGGTTTTCCGCGACGAACCCCTCTACGTCCTTTATGATTTGTATGGAGAGTACTGGGAAGATGAGCTTCCACACGCTCTTCCACACGTCTGGTGGTTGGTAGGCCGCGATGTAGAGGTGGAGCAGGTCGTTGAGCCTGAGCATTGATTTCTGTTGGACTGAGAAGCAGCTGAAGCACTGGTTCCTGAACTGGTGCAGCTCAGAGAACGGTTCGCTCGTTATTCTCGTCTGCAGGATGGTGTCTGTGAGTATGTCGATGTCCGGGCTCTTGATGTGGTACTGAAGGACGACCTGTGCGAGCTCTGCCTCGTGGACGAACCTCTGTATGTACTTGACGAAGTCGAGCTTGGTCTGTGCCATGGTGAAGTAGAGCCTCTTCTTGTGTCCCATGGAGAATACGTTTGGGAACCGGATGGTGTCGCACCAGGGCTTGAAACTGTCGAGGGTGGCCAGGGCGCTGCCCTGGAGTGCGTCCTGCTTGATCTTGGATCGAAGTCGCGGCCTGAGTGAGGTGGCCTGGATGTGTTTTTGCCTGAAGATCTGGGTGAGCTTGCTCTCTCTGCTGTGCTGCAGTTCGATCTCTGCCGTGAATAGCTTTGTGTTGACCGCGAGGCAGTCTCTGAGGAGCGCCACGACGGCCTCGGTCCTGTCGGTCTTGTCGAATTGTATGTTGGCCAGGACGCTGAAGAACTGCAGCGCCTCCTTGTTGACCGCGCGGTCGAAGAGCATGGAGAAGAACATTTCCACGACGTTTATGGCCTGGAGGTTGACCACGTTGAGCAGCAAGAAGAGTTGGGCCGCGTGTGTGTTTGAGATGTCGAGTTTTGCCGTGACGAGGCTCGACTGGAAGTGGGCGAAGATCTTGTGCTGTGTGGTGAAGGCCTTCCACTTGAGGTCGTCTGCCTGGAGCTCGATGAACTGGGACAGGTGTATCCAGCAGGCGGTATCCTTGTAACCCCTGTAGGACTTCATGTTCTCTGTCTGGTCCCAGTCGAGGAACGGGGGGTCGCTGTGGATCTTGTGGTAGGCTCCCTTGATGTCTACGTTCTTCTGGAACAGCAGCATCATGGAGTGGACGTGGTTCCTGTTCATGTCGAGGCTGACGTCGTTGCAGAAGTGCTCGTAGAGGTGGATGGCGTGGTTGACGCTGTCCATGTGGCCACTGCGACCCGGGCGCTCATATAGGGCTGGGCCGCGGGAGCAGTGAGACCTGAAAAAAACGGGGTCTTTGTCGCGTCACGAGTTTTGAGGGTTGGAACGCGATCAGATGGCGCGCAAGGTGATCACGAAGAAAAACACTCGGCAGGTGCTCGCGGTTCAAAAAAAGATCGACAAGATGAAGGAGTCTTTAAAACTCATGACAGAAAAACTTCAATCTCTTCAAGAGGCGGAGCAAGAGGCCCCGGCCGCTCAGTAAAAGAGGTACAGGATGTCCATGATGGCTTGCGCGATGATCAGCATGTACAGTGGGAAGTCAGGCTGATACCCGACGAGGTGGACGACGACCAGCTGCAGGAGGATTTCAGCGACCTTGGCCATGCACATGCAGCGGAGGACGTTGGCCACAAACCTTTTGATGATCATGGCGTTGCTGACCAGCTTGAATGAGTGGTAGCTGTCCAAGCCGGTCATTGCGACGGCCGTGGCTATGGCATAGAAACTTGTCTCTACGATGTAAATAAATTCGAATTCCAACTCCGGGAAGAATGGGGTGTCGAAGGGGATGATCGTGAGGATGCTCGTGAGGATGAAGGTGATCTGGGTCAGGCTGAGGCCGACGGTTTTCCACTGCACCTTCTTTTCGGTTGGATACGCGCGCTCGCTCACTTCTTCTATTTTGGCCAGCTGCGCGGGGTGAAGGGAGCCCCTGAACTTGACTCCGTCCCTCGTAATGATGGCGCAAATATACACGCGATAGAACGCATGAGTTGGGCCGAGGTGCACGGAGAGGGTGCCCACGAGGATGCAGTGCATCGTGTAGATGAAGGCGAGTTCACTGTGGTTCTCAGTCTTTTGCGTCAACATGTAGCAGTTGCTGTTTCTATCGTCATCCATGTAGACGTCTGCGTCTGTCGCGAGTTCGGGATTGAAACACGGCAAAACCTCGTCTCTGTGGTACACCACACGCGCGGGAACTGACATTCGTTTTGCGTGAGCACAAGCCGCCGCGTTGCTTATATATTGAAAACATACTGTTGTATAAAAGATGGCCTGGAGTCCACTCATGAAACGCGCACTGCGCGCGAAGAATAGGAACCTAATCCACGAGACGCCCGCGGCCTACGAGAGCCCTCAGATGAGGGAGTTTATTAAGACGGAGATTCTGAAGAAGCCCTGGATCTACAAGATCATTTCCGGGGAGAAGGAGCAGGACCAGGTCATTTATCGCTCCGAAGACTTCATCGTCCTCCCTGACACGGAGGCGCTCAACGAGGCCAGCATCCTCAACTGGATGGTGATATTCACGGACACCGCCCTGGCCAGCATGAGGTCCCTGCGGGGCCACCACATCCCACTCCTGCGCGAGGTCAAGGAAAAGCTACTCGAGCTCATGCCCCAGGAATTCGAGGCGCCCATGATCTACTTCCACTACCCTCCGTCCGTGTGGCAGCTCCACCTCCACGTGGCCGCGCCGTGCGACACGCTGCGCACCACCAACAGCATGCAGAAGGTCTGCTTCCTCGAGGACGTCCTGAGCAACCTCCACATCGACCCGGACTACTACTTGAAGGCCACGGCGACCTTTATTTTGCCGGCGGCGCACGAGCTGAGCTTGATTAACGCTCAATTAAATTGATGAGTCATTTCAAGTCTTGTATTTTTTGAAGATAATTTTGACAGTATTTGTCAAGTTCTGTAAAATTTTCAAGTTTGTTGATTTGATCTTGCATGATCATTAATCGTTGTGTTAAATATCCCAATTGGACCATGTATTCAGTAATAGCCGTATTATTTTCACCACCAGGTTTAATTTTGTTATGTTTTGCACTATATTCCATGTAGGTTGCTAGTTCTTGCACAGCCACTTGAATAGATGTCATACTCAAAGGAGGTTTATAAATATTTAAAACATAATCGTTTAATGTTGCTATCCTGTCTTTGTAAAATTGCTTACCATCATCGTCGCTTTGTAAAGTTTCTGGTACGTGGTCTATATCTACGAACACCATACACCTGAAAAGCATATTTTCAAAAAAGTTTACAGATGGATTTTGAAAATGAAATATTAATGTTCTTGTTAAATCTTGATACGCAGCTGAAAGAAGGTAATGCTGAATCAATTCTAAAACAAGTTTGTTCTGTATAGACAAAAGCCGAGTCATTGTGATTTTTTGCAATGGAATTTCATTTAGGATCCGAATGCATATTTGGTTTGTTTTTTTTTCATGTCCACTTCTCAATTTAGATTCTAGTGATACGTATATCGACAACAAATGATACAAAAGAATTTTAGCATCGAAATCTGCATCTGAGATCAATTGCTGGATATCCATTTGCGTATGTTATGTTACTATTATATACTAGGACTGTCCACGTCACCACATGCTCTCGAAGCTGAAGCGGGACTTTTGCGATAGTTTCGACGTGAAGGCCGTGGTGAAGACGGCGTGCCTGGACATCATGCGGGAGCACGCGTCGGGGCACACGGAGTGCGTCTACGAAAAACTTTTGTCGCAGTACCTCTACGAGCGGTGCATCCCATTCCTCACGCAAGTGGACTGCTTCGTTCAGAAGAACAACACCCAGGTCCACGTGGGCCGCATCGACATGGAGGTCGCCCACAACACCATATTGGAGCTCAAGGTCGGCGCCTCCGTGAGGCAGCAGGACGTGAACCAGCTCATGAAGTATGTGAACGCGAAGAGGGCCTGTGGCCTTCACGTCAAGCACGCCGGCGTGGTATGCTTCAGGACCGATCACACCGTGGAGATGGTGTGGATGGATATATAAATGAAGACGAACATGATGTTGAGTAAATTTACATGTCGGAAGTCGGGGACCTCGTGTATCATATTTCCCTGTCTGCCACTCGAAAGATCCAGGCTCTACAGCGCGAAATAGCAGACTTGCAGAATTCCAATGAGCGCCTTGGTGAAGTGATTCAGGAGTACAAGGAGTTCTACCTAGAGGAGAACAGGACGGTCCAAGCTCTTCGAGCAGAGATCGCGCAACTCAGGGCACAGAATAGCATGAATCCAGACGTCTCTGGTGACGACGTGGGTCAGAACCCATTCTGAATATATAAATTCACTCGTTTTCTCTCAATCGCGTCCTCATGTCTGATGAATACATCGAGCGCTTAGAGTCTGATTGGCAGGCACACTATGAAGACTTGATGAATCGATACGGAGCACTAATTTTGCAAAACGAGGAACTGTGTAGGCATCGCGCAGAGCTCCAACTCGAGAACGCGAAGCTACTCTGTGCGAACGATGAGTTGCGTAGTGAGGTTGAAGAGCTAAAGGCAGAGAAGGAGAACGGGGAGTGGGACAATGGGGTTGACATGGAAGCAATGGGAAATCTAAGTGACGAGATCCATGAATTGCAGAGGGAAAACGAAACATTGCAGGGAAACCTCGAGAATCTTGCTTCATTCGCCCCAGCGTTTGAAGATTGTGAGACCCTTGCTCAATATCGCAGCGTCGCAAGTGAGTTTATTGGGCAGGCTGACCGCCACCGCGTGGATGCGTGGTTACCACCCAGCCACTCTGTTTAAGAGCGTGAAGTCATGAGCGTTGTAGCAGGCCAAGGACTTCCCGTCCCCCATGAGCAGCCTCGATGACTGCATTTGTTTGCCAATAAGCTTCGCCCTGTATTTCTGGATGGCCCCTATGGAGCTGGCCTTGAAAGTCCTGGGCAGGCACATTGTGTCGCAAAATACACTGTCGCACTGGTGAAAGCTGTAGGCGCCCTCGGACTTCTCGTAGTGCGTGATCGGCGCGTAGAGGTTGACGTAGACCACTTCGTCCTCCACGTGGAGGGTGGAAGGGATGGTGGGGTGGTCATCCTCGACCCACTGGCTCACGATGTCGGTGGCAGAGACCGCCTCCCCGTCGAGAACCATGAAGGGGCAGGCCGAGAGCTTCCGCTGGAAGGCGGTATTGTATTCTGCCATGTCCTGAAGTCTGCGCACGGTGGGCTTGACTTCCCTCACCACGATGAACTGGAGCTCGCGCTCCGCCTCGTAGATGGCCCCGCTGCGCCTGTAGCACACCAGGCCGCTATGGAAGGGGGACTTCATGGGTGACGTCACTGAATCATTTCGTCAGGCGATGTTCGAGACCCGGTATATATGTGTCGTTGTAGAGCGGTGCATGGGCGACAGTGACGACGACCTCGCCTGTGACCTTGAGGCCGTGTTGGCAGTGAAGAAGCAAGTGGACAAGTACGAGAGCGCGGGGCGCGCGTTCAAGGCGGCCTGGGCGTCCTTTGAGAGCAGTGCCCAGCTCCTCTTTGAGCACGTGGACTCCTGTTACAGGCTCGACCTGCAGAACCCCTTCCTCCCGAATTTAGAGTCCAACATCCAAAAGTTCAACGCCGTGTGCCAGTCCAAGTCCGTGCCGAACCTCATGACGGAGTCGCTGGGCATACTGCAGTCCGTCCACCAGTCGGTGGTGTGCGGCCCGTTCGAGTGGATGGGGCAGAGCGTCTACAAGGCGAAGAAGGGAAGGGGGATCTACATCTTGGTCTACGGCAAGTCCATGTTTTTGCCACTGGACGCACTCGAGTGCCTGACCTGCAGGTGCAGTAAGGCGCAGGAAGACCTGGACCTGGAGTACAAGACCTACAGGGCCTTCGAGGTCGACCTGCAGCTCCTCGTTCTCCTGTGGACCCAGCGGAACCACCTCACCCAGAACAAGAAGCAGGCGGAGCGCGCCTACGAAGTGCTGTGCGACGTCTTTGCAGCGAACTTGAAGCTCGACGCCAGGCTGGCCATCGGATTCGCACCGGGGAGCAAGCCCATCGACATCCAGTTCAAGGCCAGCAACGCCCTGTGTAGGACCTACGACCTCATGAAGGAGATCACCCCCATGGTCCAGGGCGCGATGGCGGAGTTGAAGGACGGGATCAAGGAGCTGATGATATACCTCAGATCAAGGGGTGGGGCTTCAAAGAAAGAACGCTCAATTTAATATTTATCTAGTGAAGCCCAGGGCTCGCATCCTGCTCGCTGGGATTTCCTCCAGTGCAAAGAACCAGTATCTTGTATCCTGTGGTAATGAATCTGTTACAGTGTCGTGTTGATATGTTATCCTCACTATGCCTGACTTTGAATGAGCCCTGTATTTTTCGTGTTGTAATAGAGCATCGAATCTCTGTACGAACTCTGCGTCACCCCAGTTCGGGCCTACAACGACGGCCGTGACATCGTTTGCAGTCGAGTGGTGTAGTAATGTGGCGACTTGGTCGAACACAGCGACTATCCAAGGAGGGTTTATTTGATACGACCCCGAGGGAAGCACGTCTCCATTTTCAATGACGAAGTTGAAAAAGTTACCCTTGCTTCCAAACAACTCGTCATCCTTGAACATTGAGAAATAAATTGGGAATTTGTGGTTCAATGGAGATGCAAAACATTCAACAAAATTTTGAAGTTCACGTGGAAATTCGGACCTAACAGACCCGTGTAGGTTATTGTCGAATCCTCCTACACACGCATATCGGAGCACTAGTGCTATCATGGCTTGAGATATGGTATAATTGGGGTGTTCTCCTAATATGTGAGTTGCAATGGATCTCGAATTGCATAGTTCGTCTTGAATTTCTTGTAGTTTTTGCAGAACTCGTTGCCGTGTGGATGGATGTATGTTTAGAGTGTTCATTGCTCTAGCCCAAGTAACCAATGGAACCGTCTGATAATCTCTCATTTTATCTTGGATGCTTCTGTGATATCTACGAAATTCAGCGTATTTGTTTACTCGTATAAGACTTTGCATAGAGGTATCTTCAAATTCTGTGTAAGTAAAAAGTTCGTCCCTGTCATCTTGTGGAAACAACATTTTCCCAATCATTATATGTGTATATACATACTGTTGAGCCTTGTTGAGATTTCTCGATGGATTTCGAAACGGTTCTTTTAGATAGGATGCTACCCATTCAGATAACTTATTTATAATTTTGAGCCTAGCCATCCACTTTTTGTTAGATTGTGACCAATTTCTCTCCAATTCTGTAGCCATTCTCTGTATTAAAATCACTGTCGTATTTATATGGCTTTGGGGTAATTACACTGGTGAGTTATGAGCTTCATGGCACCTTGAAAAGTGATCACAGGCTGTTCAGATTGGCCACGGCCGGGAAATCTGAAGTTACCGCAAAATGCGGACCATGTATTGGTCCCTTTCATACTCAAATCATGCGATACAGGGCGGGGGCCTTGGCCTCGGGCTTCACGCCCTTGCCTGCCCTGAGCATGGCGACGCCCACGTAGTCGGGCCCGTGGTGCCCTGATCCCAGGGTCTCCTCGGTGCCCGCGTTGTTTGCGTCGAGTCTCTTGAGCCTGAAGGTCCCCTGGAACGCCAGGGCGTTCTGGGTGGTCTCCATGTCGATGGAGGCGTTGCCAGGCGGCTTCCTGACCTGGTGGAAGTAGCTGAAGTCCGGCATGCGTTGCAGGTACATCCTGTACTGCTCCCTGTAGATGTCCGAATTGAAAACCCGCATGTTCTCGTTCTGGACTACGTAGATGGAGTCGGGGTCGGGGCTGAGCTTCGGGGCTGGCTGGTTCAAGTACTTGTCGTGGAAGACGATGGGGGAGGGCCAGTAGCTCTTGTAGTCAGTGTTGGTCTTGTCGACCTTGAACCTCATGACCATGAGGGAGGGCCCTTGGTACGGCATGCTCATGTCGGTGGCGCACCTGTTAAAGGGCCTGTGCTTTCCCGGTGCCTCGTCGTTCCACTGGACAAACGAGTCGTCCTTGCCGCCGTTGTAGCCGTCGTAAGCCACGTCCCACATCCTGATCATATTGCGCTCGTTGAGCACGAGGGCGCGCTCGTGGTACTTGTAGCTCATGCCCCACACACCGTGGAACGAGTCGTCGTAGCAGCTGAGCTCGGTCTGGCCCCAGAAAGTGCAGCCCAACTCCTCGGACCCACCCCGTCCCATGATAATGCCCAGCATGTTGTGCTCGATGCAGGGCCTCACGATGACGTACTCGTAGTCGTCCGTGCCCCTGTCCTTCACGGTGAGGTGGGGCAGGTACTCCGGGAACATGTTGCGGGCGTCGAGCGCGTTGGGGTTGCCGAACAGTCGCTTGAGCATGGTGATCAAAAACACCCCCAGCGCGTGGTCCTCGTCGAGGTCCGTCACGGAGACCTCTGAGTTGGACAGATTGAGCCTGTTCCAGTGAAACATAGTGCTGTTCCTGTCGTAGGCCTGCTCGACGCTGGGGTGGGCCAGGGTGTCGTGGGTGACGGAGACCTCCGCGTAGTGGGTGATGGAAACTCCACCCACGTTCTCCGCCGGCCATGGGTCGTACAGTGCGTTGGCGTGGAGCGCGGGGTCCGTCCCCATGGTCGCCTGGAATGCCTGGGCGATGTAGTCCTCGAGGAGGCGGCCGAGCTGGATGCGGTTCGCGGGCCTCTCGTTGGTGCGGGGGTGGAGCGCCGCCCTGATGAAGCGGGCCACCACGGCCCTGAGGCTGCCCAGGTGGACCCTGGACGCCCTCATGGCCTCCTGAATCTGCCTCTGGATGTCGAGGTTGGGGTGGAGGGTCGCCACGAGCGCCAGGGTCACCGCGCAGTTGTAGGGGTTGATGTCGTTGCAGGTGGCGCGGTAGCTGGCGACGGCCAGGTCCCTGTCTTGTTGCCGGGGAAAGAGGAAGGGGAGCACACCTTCCACCATGAGCTCCATGCTGATGGTGGGAACGGGGTACCACAGGAGCGCCAGGGTGGTGGGCAGGAGCGCAGCCTGGGTAGAGAGCCACGCGCAGGCCTGGAGCTGGGTGGCGGTGGCGGGCAGGTCGTTGTCGTTGAGCTGGACGTGATTGGGGCGGAGGAACGGCAAATTTAGCAAGTCCATGATGCTCTTGTAGTTGCAGCGGCGGAACTGCTTGTTCGCGTAGATCCCATTCTGGAGGAGGTTAATCTGGTTCAGAGTGGTGTCCCAGTTCGCGGGCACTTGGAACGATAGATCCGTCTGGGTGGGCTTCACCAGCTTGGCGGACCAGTTGGCCACGGTGGGGTGCATGATCTCAACGTTGTTGATGAGACCACACAACCCGGGGTTGGCGAGGTACTCTGCTATGGTCATGGTGCTGTCCGCGGGGATGTTGTAGTGGGTGTGGCCAAAGTCGTCGAGCCTGGCGTAGCGGTCCAGCTCGTCGCGCCGCACGGTGAACCAGGTGTCCCTGGACTCGTCGTAGAGCTCGACGGCCCACCGCGAGTTGGCGCCCTGGGGTGGGATGCGGTAGTACTCGGCGACCCTCACCCTGCGCCGCATGATGTCGCGGGGCGGTGCCCCGATCTCCATGCTGAAAGACCGGGTGTTGACGATGTTGAGGCCCCGGTAGGAGCCAAGGTCCGGACCCGCCCGCAGCCGCTTGACGCCGTCGATACCTTGCGTCATGTAGTTGGTCTTCTCGGGTATCATGGTCATCTGGAAGGTGAGCTTCTGATTGCAGAGCATGAAGGAGGGGGGAGGCGATCCCCAGAGCTTCAGGATCGACTTGGCCTCCTCGATGATGATGTCGAGGGCGTTGGGGTTCTTCTGGAGGAAACCAAACAAGTCCACAAACTCCCTGCAGATCTGGGCGTCCGTCTTGTCGGAGGTGCTGTACTTCTCCGCCCACACCTGGGCGTAGGACGGTGCGGAGACCAGGGCGATGTGGACGTCGAGGTCGTTGCTGTACTGGATGGAGCCGACAAGCTGGAGCAGTTGGTTCTGAAAGTCCTTGCGGCCCTCCGCGCTCATCATGAAGTTGTGCTCCATGTTGATGGCGAGACCGTGGCGGACCATGAATGCCTTGAACGACCGCTTGGTCTGGGTGAGAGTGCGGGCGGCCGACTCGTACGGGACCCGGGACGCGAGGCCCTCGTCGTACGAGAACGTTCGCCACGTGATCTTCTGATCGGGGTTCTCAATGTAGGTGTAAGGCAGGATCACAGAGGTGAAGGGGGAAGAGGTGGCGTCGGAGATGAGGCCGTCGATGCGGTCTGTCAGGTACTGATTGGGGCCCTTGAGCACGTCGGGAAGGTGGAGCCTACCCATGCGACGGTGGCGCTGGTGGTCGAGCTTCACATCACGCCCTGCGGGTCCAAATATGTTCATGTAGTCCTCGACCATGGGGTCGAGGCTCTGGCCAGTGAGGGTGCCGCCCCCGTACTGTCCCATGTTTCCGTCTCCAATGTAGCTAGGATTTGCCATGGACCGAGAGTCTTGCGTGCGCCCTTCCATGTCGACGTGAAAACTCTCCTTTTATATAGATGCATGGTGTTCGTTTAGCTCAACACGGCGCTCCGTTTCAAAACAATATATATTTGGTGATGAAGGGACTCAACGATGCACAGTCGTTTCTGGACCTTTTGTGCAGTCGCCAACATCTTCCTGTTCCTCGTGACATTGTCAGTGATCTACTTCAAGAAGGACAACTACCAGCGCCTCCACGTATCCTTGTACCACAGGTCGGTGGTCGGTTGGTCGGACGGAGGCAACAAGATCTGGAGGACGTTCTACGAGTCGGACTTCGACAACCAAACGTATCAGAACTTCTTGGCCCAGGGGCTCGAGGCGGTGGGTTGCGACCATCTCTTGAGGGCGCCCATCTGCAACTGCCTGGCCCTGGCCCACGAGAAGGGCAACACCCACTGCACCACGGCAGCGTACGAGGCCGTCAAGAACTGCTTCATGAACGTGAGGCCCGTCGTCAACGTCGATGAGCTCGACAGGCACTTGAACCCCTACTCCCTGCTCAATTCGCTCAACTTGTGGGGTATGCTCGGCTCCGTGGTCCTGTGGATTCGGATGTACATCTGCAAGGACGACGCCTCGCTGCCCTACTCGATCCAGCTGATCCTGGGGATCTTTGCAGCCATCATCCACTGCTCTGTTTTGGAGCCAGGCATCAGTTCTTACATCACCTATCTCGTCCTGGTGGGACTGATGTCCTTTCTCTCCTACTACCACCGCTACGACAGGAACTGGTGGCTCTCCATGTACATGCTCCAGTACGCCTTCACGGTCCCCAACATGGCCCTCCTGGCCTTCGTGGGCTCCCAGAAGCGCGACATGCTCTACGTCATCACTGGATCCATGCTGTCCGTGGCCTACGGACTGACGGCCTTTGGTCGCGCGCTCATCGACGACACGCAGGACGAGGGCAACGAGGCCAGGGGTGCCCGTAACGTCACGAGGGCCGCGCTCGTTTTCATCTTGATCGTGCTGACCATGGCAGCCTACGACGAAGGTGGGCAGTTCTACATGCGCTCGGCCAACACCACGTCGCTGGCCAATGGGTTCACTCTGGTGCTCATGTTTTACTTGTTTCTGGGACTGCTGTGCCCCAGCAACTTGAAACGGGTTTGCTTCGCGGATTTCGCCATCCGGTTCCTGGTTTCCATGCTCTTGCAGTCGGAGCTCGTCATGACGCCGGACCTAGTTGCCCAATGAATGAGTCGTTTTCGTATATAAAGTGTATCCTGTTGCCTTTCAGGCCAGGCCTCTACAAAATGATCAAGTTCTACCCGCACATCGAAATGTTTCTTCAGTGCCCGTACTTCACACCACAGCCCGACTGGAATGAATGGGACTTGATTTCGTACAGGGACGATGAAGAACGTGCCTACATTGAAACCTTCAGAGTTGAGTGGATGGCTGAACATAACGCTGCGTACAGGATCCAGCGCCTGGTGCGCTTTTTTTTCGAGCAGCGCCGCCTCAGGCAGCGCCGCGCCCTTGTACTGGCCATGGCTTTTCACCCACGCCTTGGTGCGGCATCCCCCCTGGTCGAACTGGGGGAGGATGTCGTTCGCATGTTGGTCTGATTGAATTTGCTTATCTAGTCAAAATAAATCACATCGATGGGAAAGTAGTTTGTGTTTTTTGCGAGCTTGAATTGCTCCATGAGGGCGTGTATGTGTGGTCGGAACTGTGGGTCCATATACATTTCATGGAGCAGGCACCACTCGCATTGGCAATTATGGACACACATGGGCATTTTTTGTTTAATTTTTTATCATATATACATCCTAGCAAGTAACCGCCTTCTCGCACATCAGGACCGCGCCCTTCATCCAGATGGTCCAGGCGACGGGCAGCTTGACTGCCAAGGACAGAATGTCAAAGTAAAAGCTGAGCCACCTGTAGTCCTCCGCCCCGTACGGGGTCTCCCACATGATGCGAGGCAGGTAGTAGCGCGAGGCAGCGACTCCGAAGAGGGAATACATGACCAGCATGATCCACACGAGCATCTGGACCCACTGCGGCATGCCCGAATCTGAATTCAGCAGGAACTCGCGGATGGTCCACACGAAAATGTAGAGCCCCGTCACCAGGCAGAGCCAGGAGGCGGCGAGGAAGTAGGTGGCGGACTTGGTGAAGCGCTGCACGTCGCAGCTGATGTTGAGCACCGAGTAGTGGAGGGGGACCCCGACCGCGTTGCAGGCCATGATGGAAATTATGATGAACTGGTACTTCCATGTCAGGTCGTTTGGAACGCTGCTCGCGTAAAGTGCTGCAAGCAGGAGGGGCGCGGTGATGAAGTACTCGAGGTACCGGGGGAGGGGACTGCAGGAGCATCTGTCGAATAAGATCATGTAGGAGGACTCGTGGAAGTCGTAGTTGGCGGACTTGGGTGGGTACATGGGCTTGTATTTGTTCTTGCTTCGGCTCCTCAGGAAGAGGTCGGTGCGGAGCTGGTGAGCGCTGTGGGCGCCGGCCGAGTACTCGATGTGGGCTGGCTCCTCCTTCTCACTGTCGATGCGCCACGACCGGTTGATGGCGAGGAAGTTCTGTATTACGATGGTGGCTCCCAGTGCCATGGTGTAGAGGAAGGCGTTGTTCAGCGGGATGTGGTGGGTGGTCTGATTGCACCACACCACGAGGATGAGGGCCAGGTTCCAGAGGGAGCACACCACCACCACGGGGTGAAGCCCCCACCACAGCGCCTCGTAGGGAAGCCACTCGTCGAAGGGGTCGAAGTAAAAGAGCGCGTAGCTCGCCGTGATCCACTCAAAAACGGCGACGGCAAAGATGATGTTCCAC
>Ga0172372_10008475_pt1 | contig 13549 bp, 8 predicted proteins | sample LakKiv5m_2_FD_114544 | JGI IMG/M metagenome (GOLD analysis project Ga0172372, IMG submission 114544) | Freshwater microbial communities from Kabuno Bay, South-Kivu, Congo - kab_092012_9.5m | ecosystem: Environmental > Aquatic > Freshwater > Lake | place: Democratic Republic of the Congo...
CCAGCCGGCGCAGTGGTGGTCGCCGCTGAGCGCGTGGCAGATGACGATCGCGTTGTCGCGCGCCGCGTTCAGCTCCCCGTAGGTCTCATAGCGGAGGCTGAAGCCCGGCAGCACCTGCCCGCCCCGGAACGTGAAGGGGGCCGCGTGCACGAAATCGCGGGGCGCCACGAGGCCCACGTCGCCCGGGGCGAGGTGGCGGGCCGCGGCGGTCGCGGACGGGGCGGCTTCAACGTCGTCGGTCATCGGACGGGCGGGGGACGCAAGCAGGGCCGGGCGGGCGAGGCAAGGGGGGAGCGGGCCCCGCCGGGCGCGGCCGCGGTCACAGGTCGCCCCCGGCGGGGCGCAGGATGAGTTCCTCGAGCACGGTGCGGCGGGAGAGGCGGTGGGCGTCGACGATCGCGCGGGCGATGTCCTCGGCGGGCATCATCCGCGCGGGGGGGACGCCGCTGCCGGCCCAGGAGGGCGTCCAGGTGGCGCCCGGGTGGACGCAGCACACGCGGAGGCCGCGCCCGCGGGTCTCGGCGCGGAGGACGCGGGCGAGGCTGGTGACGCCCGCCTTGGCCGCGCCGTAGGCGGTGCCGCCCGGGTAGGGCCCGAGGCCGGCGATCGAACTCAGGAAGAACACGTCGCCGCGGCGGCGGCGGAGCATCGCGGGCACGAAGGCGCGGGAGACGAGGAAGGCGCTGCGGAGGTTCGCGGCGATCAGGGCGTCGAATTCCGCGACGCTCGTCTCCAGGAAGGGCGCGGCGCGGAAGACCCCCGCGTTGTTGACGAGGACCTCCACCGGGCCGAACCGGCGCGCGACGGCGGCGGCGAGGGCCTCGACCGCGGCGGCATCCGCCACGTCGGCGGGAAACCCCTCCGCGGTGGCGGCCCCGAGGCGGCGGCAGGCGGAGGCCACGGTGGCGAGGCGGCCGGCGGAACGGGCGACGAGGGCGAGCCGGACCCCGGGGACCTCGCGGGCGAAGGTGCGGGCGAGGGCGGCGCCGATGCCCTGGGAGGCCCCGGTGATGAGCACCACGGGGCCGCGGGGGCGGGACGCGGGACGGGGCGGCGGCACGGCGGGGTTCCTCAGCAGAGCAGCGACCCGAAGTCCATAAAGTCGCCGGTGAAGCCGCCCTTCACGCCCTTGCAGATGACGCTGACGGCATCGTGGGAGTGGAGCGACTCGAGGTGGGAACAGGCGACCTCGAAGTCGGCGATGCGGGCGTCCGTGGCCAGTTCCCGGTAGAGGAGGCGCGCGGCGTCCTCGACGAACTTGATTTGGGCGCCGTTGAGCTCGGCGAAGGCCTGCTCGTCCTCGCGCTTGACCATCACCTGGGTCTCGGTGCGGAGGGCACGGAGGCAGTGCGCCTGCAGGTCCTCGACGGGGAGGGCGCGGCCGGGGGCGAGGGCGACGCGGACGCGGGCCTTGGAGCGCTGGGCGTGGGGCGTGGCGTAGGCGCCGCGCGTCTGGCGGGCGTGCTCGGCGAGCTCGGCGCTGCAGGGGCAGGTGGAGGAGTAGACGAAGTCGAACTCGATCACCCGCCGGAAGGCGCCGGAGCGGTCCATCGTGCCCTCGAAGGCGACGCGGTAGTACTGCCAGCCCGAGAGCCCGCTGCGCAGGCTGGGCTGGCGGATCGGATAGGAGAACGAGAGGCGGAGGCGGGCGTGGAAGGCGTCGATCTTGCGCTGGTACTTGCGCAGGAGCCGGCGGAGCGTGTCGAAGGTGAAGACCTCGTCCTCGTGCTCGTAGAACGAGCGCATGATCCGGCCCATATTGATGCCCTTGAGCCCGGCCTGGAGGGAGACGGTGCCGGTGACTGAGGTCTCGAGGACGATCTCGCGGCCGGCGGCGGTGCGGAAGCGCAGCGGCAGGCGGAAGTTCGCGCAACCGACCTGCTGGATCGGGACGCGCGCGCCCTCGGCCGCGTTCACCGCCTCCATCATGTCGGGCAGCGTCTCCGCGTAGCCGGCGCCAGGCTTGAACTCGGCATCGAAGCGACGGCCGACGAGCGGCGGCACGCCGCCGGCCGTCTCGTGGAGGTACATCGGTTTCTGCTTCATCTCGTTTTTGGTGGGAGGAGGCCCGGGCGGCGGGGGGACGATAACCGCCGCGCACGGGCCGGGCCCCGGTTCAGGGGGGCGGGTTCGGGCCGTAAAAGTCGGCGAAGTTGCGGGGCGTCTCGTACAGGCGGACCCGGTAAAGGCGGGCCTCGCGCGGGAGGTGCGGCTCGATCTCGCGCCAGAACGCGATCACCAGGTTTTCGGTGGAGGGGATCGTGCCGCGGAGGAAATCTACCTCGTCGTTGAGGTTCCGGTGGTCGCACTTGTCCACCACCGCCTCGTGGACGATCCGCTTGAGCTCCGAGAGGTCGATGATGTAACCGGTCTCGCGGTGCGGCTCGCCGGCGACGGTGACCTCGAGGACGTAGTTGTGGCCGTGCCAGTGCGGGTTGGTGCAGAGGCCGTACTGGCGGCGGTTCCAGGCGAGGCTCTTGCCCGGGTTGAAGAGCCGGTGGGCCGAGTTGAAGTGCACCTGCCGGGTGATGTACACCGTGCCCGGGAGCACCAGGGGGTGCGACGGGGCGGGACGGCGGCGGGCGGACTTCGCGGGCATGGGAGGATTAGACGTAACGGAAATGGCGGGCCGGTCAATCCGCGCGGCGGGGAATCTCGCCCCGGGCGGCGGCGGCGCCGGGACGCCTCCTTCCGGCTTGAGGGCCGCGCGCCGCGGGCGCAGCGTGCCGCCGCCCTCACCCGCCCCCGATGAAGATCCGCAAAGCCCTGGTCACCGCCGCCAACCCGCGCCAGCGCACGCTGCCCCTGCAGACGCTCATCGACCCGACGGGCGAGCCGAAGTCGGCCCTGCAGGTCGTGCTCGAGGAGGCCGAGGCCGCCGGCATCGAGGAATTCGGGGTGGTCGTGTGCCCCGGCGACGAGGCGCGCTACGGCGAGGCCTGCGGCCGCCTCCGCGGGCGCGTCCGCTTCCTCCCGCAGGCGGAGCCGCGCGGCTACGGCCACGCCATCCTCTGCGGGCGGACCTTTGTCGGCGAGGAGAGCTTCCTCCACCTGGTGGGCGACCACCTCCACGTGGCGCACGTGGCCACCGGCTGCGCACGGCAGCTCATCGACGTGGCGGTGGCGGAGCAGGCCTCCGTCTCCGCGGTCCAGCCCACGCGCGAGAGCCAGCCGACGGCGTTCGGCGCCGTGGGCGGGCGCCTCGTCGGCGGGGAGCGGCCGCTGTACCAGGTCGAGACCGTGCTGGAGAAGCCGACGCCGACGGTGGCGGAGCAGCAGCTGATCGTCCCGGGCCTGCGGGCCGGCTTTTACTTGTGCTTTTTCGGGCTGCACGTGCTGCCGCCGGAGCTCTTCCCGCTGCTGGAGGAGCAGGCCACGCGCGAACCCGGCCGCCCGCTGGGCCTGTCGCCGGCGCTGCACGCCCTCGCCGCCCGGCGCCGTTACCTCGCCTTCAGCGTGGCCGGGCGGCGTTTCGACATCGGCGCGCCCTATGGCCTGCTCTACGCGCAGCTCGCCCTCTCCCTCTCCGGCCGCGACCGGGACCGCGTCCTGACCCAGCTCCTCGAACTCGTGGCTGCCCGCGCCGACTAAGCCCCGGATATGAGCGTCCTCGAACTCATCACCTCTCCGGCCGCCGCCACCCGGGACCAGGCCCTGGAGGCCTGGTGCGCCGGGCGCGACCTCCCCGCCCTGCTCGCGGCGGGGGAGGAACTCGACGCCTACCGGCGGCGCGAGGACAACCTCTACCGGCGGGTCCGCGCCCTCCTGTTCCTCGCCTCCCTGCACCGCTACCACCTGCCGGCGCAGCCCGGTTTGAACCGGCTCGGCCGCGTGCCACCCGACGGGTTCCGGCACCTGCTCGAGCGCCGTTTCGAGGAGGCGATCACCACCTTCCGCCGCGCGCAGGAGACGCACGGGCCGAGCGAGACGCTGTGCAGCGCGCTCGCGGCCGCCCACCACGCCCTCGCCTTCCAGACCCTCGCCGACCAGGTGCGCCGCACCGTGCGCGCGACCCAGGGCAACGCGTGGATGTTCCGCCTCGGCCACCCCCTCGACCAGCCCCTGCGCGTGCGGGGCGACCTGCTCGCCCCCGGCGGGTCCGGCCCCCACCCGCTCCTGCGCGAGCGGACGCCGGTGCGGATGGACCTCACCCACTGCGGCTGGAGCGACATCTTTTTCCTCGGGATGGATTTCCCGGAGGGCGCCCGGGTGCTGAACCTCTCGGTCGACCTCGGCGTCCACGGGCGGGACGCGGGCCCGCGCCCGCCGATCGAGGCCTACTTCCGGGTGATCGACGAGCCGGTGATCCGGCTCGCGAGCGTCGACCTCGAGGCCTCGGCCTGCCTGACGACGCTGGACGATGTGTTCGACTTCGGCCGGGACCACCTCGGGCTGCTGAAGGCGGCCGTGATCGCGGCGGGCATCGTGCCGCCGGGGATCGAGCGATCGGGCGCGGAGCTCGGGGCGCTCCTGGGCGCCGTGTTTGGCCCGGGCCGGGGCTGCGAGCTGGTGAGCAGCGTCAACCGGATCCCCAAGGGTTCCCGCCTCGCCGTGTCGACCAACCTGCTCGGCGCCCTGATCGGCGTCTGTATGCGGGCGACCGGCCAGATCGGGGCCCTCGAGGGGCCGCTGGCGGAGGCGGACCGCCGCATCGTCGCGGCGCGCGCGATTTTGGGGGAGTGGCTGGGCGGGTCCGGGGGCGGCTGGCAGGATTCGGGCGGGTTGTGGCCGGGCATCAAGCTGATCGAGGGCGCGACGGCGCGGCCCGGGGACCCCGAGCACGGGATCAGCCGCGGGTGCCTGCTGCCCCGCCACACCCTGCTCGGGCCCGACCGGGTGCCGGCGGCGGCGCGGCGGGCCCTGCAGGACTCGCTCGTGCTCGTACACGGCGGCATGGCGCAGAACGTCGGTCCCATCCTCGAGATGGCGACCGAGAAGTACCTCCTGCGCAGCGCGGAGGAGTGGGTGGCGCGCGGCCGGGCGATCGCGACCCTCGAGGAGATCCTCGGGCTGCTGGCGGCCGGGGACATCCGCGGCCTGGGCCGGGCGCTGACCGCGAACTTCTTCGGCCCGCTGCAGACCATCATCCCGTGGGTGAGCAACCGCTACACGGAGCTGGTGATCGAGCGGACGCGCGCGGCGTTCGGGGACGATTTCTGGGGCTTCTGGATGCTGGGCGGGATGTCCGGCGGCGGGATGGGCTTCATCTTCGCCCCGGCGCGGCGGGCGGAGGCGCAGGAGCGGCTGCTCGCGATCCTGCTGGCGACGAAGCGGGAACTGGAGCCCGCCCTGCCCTTCGCGATGGATCCGGTGGTCTACGATTTCGCCCTCAACGAGGAGGGCTCGGTCGCCGCGCGGCTCGACGGGGCGGCGGCGCTGCTGCCACCGGCCTTCTACCAGCAGGCGGTCCCCGGTTGGCTGCGCCGCCAGGCCCGTGACCTCAGCCCCCGCGAGCGCGCCGACCTGCAGCAATTCACCCGCGCCGCGCGGCAGGGAGGCGAGTTCGCCGCGCTGCTCCCCAGCCTGCTCGACCGCCTCCTGCCCGGCACCGCCGGCGCCGAGGGCGATGCCGGCCTGCTTGACCGCCTCCTGGACGGCAACGGCTTCGACCGGGACCAGCACGAGCAGATCCGCACCGACCTGCGCGCCGGGCGCATCGGGCTCGCCCGCAACCGGCTGCCGCCGAGCACCCGGATCGAGGACGTCGCCCCGGGCGACCTTTTCGCGGCCGAGAACGCCTCCGCCGAGCTGCGGGCCGAGGGCGCCGCCGCCCTGCGGCGCGGCGAGGCCGCGGTGGTCACCTACGCGGCGGGCGTGGGCAGCCGGTGGACGCAGGGGGCGGGCGTCGCCAAGGCGCTGCACCCGTTCGCCAAGTTCGCGGGCCGGCACCGCAGTTTCGCCGAGGTGCACCTCGCGAAGTCGCGGCGCACCGCGGCCGAGCACGGCACCACGATCCCCCACGTCTTCACCACCTCGCACCTGACCCACGCGGCCCTCGCGGGGCACCTCGCGGGCCTCGGCCCGGTGCCGGGCACCGACGCGCTGCTCTCCCCGGGCCGTTCGATCGGCCTCCGGCTCGTGCCGATGGAGCGGGACCTGCACTTCGCCTGGCAGGAGACCGCCCAGCAGCGGCTCGACGAGCAGAAGGAGAAGCTGCGGGGCAGCGTCCGCGCGGCGCTCGTCCAGTGGGCCCGCGCGGCCGGGGAGGGGGCGGACTACACCGACAACCTGCCCGCCCAGTGCCTGCACCCGGTCGGCCACTGGTTCGAGCTGCCCAACCTGCTCAAGAACGGCACCCTCGCCCGCCTCCTCGCGGAGCGCCCGGCGCTGCGCACGCTGCTCGTGCACAACATCGACACGCTGGGCGCGACACTCGATCCCGCGCTGCTCGGCTGGTTCCGGCGCTCCGGCGCGACCCTCGGGTGGGAGGTCATCCCGCGCCGCCTCGAGGACCACGGCGGCGGCCTCGCCCGCGTCGACGGGCGCCTGCGGCTGGTCGAGGGCCTCGCGCTGCCCCGCGAGGAGGACGAGTTCGCCCTCACCTACTACAGCACCAACACCTGCTGGGTGGACATCGAACGCCTGCTGGACCTGTTCGGGCTCACCCGCGCCGAGGCCGCCGATCCCGTCCGCACCGCCGCCGCCGTGCGCGCGCTCGCCGCCCGCGTGCCCACCTACGTCACCCTCAAGGAGGTGAAGCGCCGCTGGGGTCACGGGCAGGAGGACGTCTTCCCCGTCGCCCAGTTCGAGAAACTCTGGGGCGATATGACCGCGGTGGCGGAGTGCCCCAGCGTCTTCGCGGCCGTCCCCCGCGCGCGGGGCCAGCAGCTGAAGGACCAGGCGCAGCTCGACGGGTGGGCACGGGACGGCTCGGCCCGGCACGTGGACGGCCTCTGCGCCTGGTGAGCCGGCGGGCGCCGGGACGTTGACGCGCCCCCGCCGCCCCGGCATCAGCCCCCTATGAGCCCCACCCTCAAGGCCCTGTTCGCGCTCCTGCTGGCGATCGTTTCCTGCCACGCCGCGGATCCCGGTTTCACGGTGGAGAAAGACGTCGCCTTCCTCGCCCCGGACCGGGCGGAGAAGCTCGATGTCTACCTCCCGGCCACCGGCGGCACGGAGCTTCGCCCCGGCTTCGTGTGGATCCACGGGGGCGGATGGACGGGCGGGACCAAGAACGAGGCCCGCGCCGCCAACGTCTGCGGCACCCTCGCCCGGGCCGGCTACGTGGCGGTGAGCGTGGACTACCGGCTGGGCGATGGCGCGTGGCCCACCCTGCTGTTCGACTGCAAGAACGCGGTTCGCTTCCTCCGGGCGCAGGCTACCCGGTACCGGATCGACCCCGCGCGGATCGCGGTGGGCGGCGGTTCGGCCGGCGGCCATCTGGCGCTGATGGTCGCGCTGACCGCGGGCCAGCCGGGGCTCGAGCCCGAGGGTGCCGCGACGCCTTATCCCGGGATTTCGAGCGCGGTCCGATGCGGGGTGAACCTTTACGGCATCACCAACATCCTGACGCGCCGGCAGGTCGCGGCCGACGGGACCCCCGGCGAGATCCGGCCCCCCGAGGGCGCCCCCCTGCGGGTGTACTCCGCGCGGGACGCCGCGGATCCGGTTTTCCGCCTCGCCTCGCCGGTGAACCACCTCTCGCCCGCCAGCGTCCCGCTGCTGACCCTGCACGGGCGGCGCGACGCCACCGTGGATTACCTGCAGGCCGAGGAACTGGACCGGGTGGCGCGGGAACGCGGCGCCCGGCACGAACTCGTACTGCTGGAGCGGGCGGGGCACACGTTCGACCTCGAGACCTGGCAGCGGAAGCCCCTGGAGCGCGACCTGCGCCCGGTGCTGCTGGAGTTTCTCGGCCGCCAGCTGCGCTGAGGCCCGGCGCGCGGTCCCGCCTCCCGGATGAACCCCGAACGCCGCAGCCTCTGGTCCTGGGCCCTGATCGACTGGGCCAACTCCGGCTGGGCCGTCGTGGTGATGACCGCGTTCTTCCCCATCCTCTTCCAGGATTTCTGGGGCGCGGGGAACGGGCTCAGCCCGGAGCGGACCACGGCCTACCTCGGTTACTGGAACGCGCTCTCGGGCCTGCTGGTGGCGCTGCTGGCGCCGATCCTCGGGGCGGTGGCGGACCAGGGGAACGCGAAGCGGCGTTTTCTCGCGGGCTTCACCCTGCTGGGAGCAGTGGCGACGGCCGCGCTGCCCTTGGCGGCCCGGGGCGAACACGTGCTGGCCGGAGCCCTCTACGCGCTCGCGGCCATCGGGTTCTCGGGCAACGCGCTGTTCACCGACGCGCTGCTGACGGACGTGACCCGTCCCGAGCGGTATGACCGGGTGTCGGCGTTCGGCTACGCGCTGGGGTACATCGGCGGGGGACTGCTGTTCGTGGGCTGCACCGTGGTCGTGCAGGCGCCGGCTCGCTTCGGGTTCGCCGGGGCGGTCGAGGCGGTGCAGGCGTGCTTTCTGGTCACCGCGGGGTGGTGGCTGCTGTTCACGATTCCCGCGCTGCTCTGGGTCCGGGAAACCCCGGCGGTGCCGGCGGCGGGAGGGGGACCGCTCCTCACGCGCGGCTTCCGGCAGCTCGCGGTGACCTTTGCGGACCTGCGCCGGGACCGCCGGCTGCTGACCTTCCTCGGGGCTTACCTGCTCTACATCGACGGGGTGAACACGGTCATCAAGATGGCCGTGGCCTACGGCCGGGCGATCGGCCTCGACGCGGGCGGGATGCTGACGGCGCTGGTGATCACGCAATTCGTGTCGTTCCCCGCCGCGGTGGTGTTCGGGCGGCTGGGGGAGCGGATCGGGCCCAAGGCGGGCATCAGCCTGGGCATCGGCGTTTACGCGGTGCTCTGCGTTTTCGCCGCCCGGATGGACTCGCCGCGGGAGTTCCTGATCCTCGCGGGCGTCGTCGGCCTGGTCCAGGGCGGGGTGCAGTCGCTGAGCCGCTCGTACTTCGCCCGGCTGATCCCGGCCGAGCGCGCGGGCGAGTACTTCGGCTTCTACAATATGCTGGGGAAGTTCGCGGCGGTGCTGGGGCCAACGCTGATGGCAGTGACCGCGCTCGCGACCGACAGCCGCGCCTCGATCCTCTCGCTGCTGCTGCTCTTCGGGGGCGGTCTCTGGCTGTTGAGCCGGGTGCGCACCGATCCTCCGCCGGCGGCGCCTACGGCCTGAGCCCGGCCGATCCGCGCGGGGGCGCACGACCCGAGCGGGCGGCGGTGGTCGGCGGCGCTGCTCGTCCCGCCACGCCGCCACCAGGTCCCCACGGGGAGTGGCTGCCGAACCGATCCGCCGCGTCGCCGCGAAGGCATCGTCGACTCCGTCCCGATCCGCATCCTCGCACCACGGATGATCATCGCTCTGGAGCACCTCCTGGAGCCAGGCACCTTCGCCACCCGCGCGCACCCGGATCCACGCCGCCGCCCCGGGGCCCGCGGGCAGGTCCGCGGCCACCAGCCGCGGGCCGGCGAAGAGATCCCAGCGGCGCCGGGCCGAATCGAGCCGCAAGGTGAGCACGGGGGCCGCTGCCAAACTGCGGCCCGCGTGTGGGGCCGTGCCCAGATGTAGGCCCAGCGGACGCCAGCCGGCGACCGGATCATCGCTCATCACCTGGAGCGCACGCTCGGCCGGGCTCGGGATGAATCCCAGCCGCGCTCCACCGGCCTCGACGATCGTTCCGGCGGAGACCTGCGCCACGAGCACCACGTGAAGCACCCCCTTGCCCCCGGCCCGCAGCGGCCTGCTCCACTCGGCCCCTGCGGGCAGATCCAGGTACGCTACCCCATCGCGCCGGCCCTGGGAGAGCGGGAGGCCATTCGCGGTCCGGGTCAGATCCTCCCGCTGCCAGCGGGACTCGGGCGATCGCGCGAGGCGGGGCAGTTCCACGCCGGCGACGATCGCGGGGACGCCGCCACAGAGGGCCGGCACGAGGGTGAAAAGCAGGTGGCGCAGGTTCACGGTTGGCGAGTGGTGTCGTCCGGTTCCCCCGGGGCCGAGAGGTTGCGGGCGGGGTCAAACTCCAGGTTCCGGTCGCCGGCGACGGGGTTGAAATGCACCGTCACCCCCAGCTCACCCCTGGCGTCCAGCTGGAGGCCGGCGATGAGTTTCGCGTGATGCCACGCGACGATCGCACCGGATCCGTCCCGGACGGGACGCACCCGCAGGAAGTAGCCCCGCTCCGGTTTCCGCAGGTTCTCCCCGCCAGGTTCGCCGGTGCGGCACGCCCAGGCCCGGACCGACGCGTAACCCTGCGCGGGGGCGAGGTGCGGCATCGGGAGGGCGCTGTAGGCGAGGTAGTCCGGGCTCACTTCCACCCATCCGCCACCGGGCTCGGGCACCGTGAGCTCGAAGCGCGCCTGCCAGCGGCCGTGCAGGAACCGCGCGTCGGTCTCGCCCAGCGCCACGCCACCCTGCGGCGCCCGCACCTCCGCCATCACGGCGGGCGGAAACTTCCAGCCGACGAACTGGCGCTCGATGCGCACGCGGACATCCGCCCGCTGCCCCCGGCCCCGCGGCGGCAACGGTTCGCCCCGCTCCAGATCCAGCTCGTAAGTCTGAACCTCCACCGTGCCCGGGGGCGGCGGTTCCGCTTGCCCCCACTCGACCCGGAAACGCCGGACGTGGAGCGCGATGGGGCGGCGCACTTCCCGCAGGATCAGGCGACGTTCCCGCGGCTCATCCACAGGCGGCAGTTCCAGATCGACCGGATACCGGCCCGGCGCCTCCGCGCGCACCAACACGCGCCCGATCGCCGTACCGCGCGCGACGAACGCACCGGAGGCGTCGCTCACCCCGGCGCGCACCTGCTCGGCCCCGAACTCCGGGGTCGTGAACACGACGGTCACGCGGGCGCCGGCGAACGGTTGGCCGGACTCATCGACGAGGAAGAGCCGCAGTTCACCGGCGGACGCCCCGGCGACGGCACCAACGAGAAACATCAGGAGACGGGTGATCACGGCAGGAGGCGGGCTTGGAGGAGGATCTGACGGTAGAGCGGAGCGACGAAAGGCAGGGCCACGGCACGGAAGTCGCTGTGGAGCCAGCGGTCGCGGTTGCGATGGTCCAACCCGCGGGGCTCGTCGGACCAGATGCCTGGCACGCGACCGATCTGTTCCAGATCCAGGTTCCTCCCCGTGCCGAGGGGTTCGAGCGGTTGGAGCGCAGCGCCGAAGGACAGGGCGGGGATGCCGCGGGCGAGGACATCGTACTGCACGAGGCGGCGGCTCGCGGCGGCGGACGCCCGGAGCGGATCGCGGTGGTGGAGATCGGTCTCGAGGAAGGGCGCGAAGTAGGGCTCCAGCCGGAGGTCCGGTGAAGGCGTGAAGCCAGGCCAGTAGTTCACGCTGGGGCCCCAACCCGCCTGCAGGCGGCTGAAGACGAGCGCGGCCAGCGAATCGCCCAGGCTGGCGCCCTTGGCGAATTCCTGCATCACCCAGGAACCGCGCGTGACGGCGAACCCCTGCCGCACGATCAGCGCCGCCATCGACGCGTTGCCGGATTCCGGGGCGGCCAGGATCTCCTCGCCCGGCGAGAAGAAGTTCACCGCCGCCGGCAGCGCCCGGACCAGCCGGCCCCGCCAAGTGAGCGCCGCCCGGGCGTCACCCGAAGAGCCCGCAAAGAGCTCGTGCCAGCGCGCCGCGAAGGTCGTCGCCGGCAGGGATCGCCACGTGTCGTGGGTCATCGGCGCGGCCTGGCCCTTCAGGCTTCCCTCCGGATTCGCGTCGTAGGCCTCCGCGGGGACCGCCGCGTTCAACATCAGGTAGCGGCTCACCGCCAAACCACCGGTGGCGATCGCCTGGCTCGCCACCAAATTGCCGAGGCTGTGCGCCAGCACCGCGATATCCCCGCCGATGCCGCCCGCCGCGAGGGCGGGCGCGAGGGCATCCCCGGCCTGAAACGCGTGGAAGACGGACTGATGGTAATCGAACCCCGTGTCCCCGGGCCAGAGCACCGCCACGAAACGCGCGCGGCTGCCCAGCCGATGGAGCCGCTTGAAGGTCTCCGTCGCCCAGCCCCGCGCCTCCTCGCCATCGATCGAGAAGCCGTGGATCCAGAGCAGATGCCGCCCGTGGGTCCGGGCGTCCGGCCAGGGCTCGCCAGGATCCGCTAGGTTCGTGCCCGGACCGAGAAGCGAGGGGAGGTAGGGGCTCCCGTTGGCGTTGCGGGCGGTGCTGCGCAGGTTGAGCACGCGGTACATCCGCTCGACCGGCACGACGCGCAGCGGAGCCTCCAGTGTCGCGACCGTCTCACCCCTTCCGTCGCGGACCACCAGCCGCAACGGCGCGCGCGTCTCGCGCCGCCCTTCCACCAGTAAGACCGCGCCACCCGCGCGCCCCGCCAGCTCGACGAACGCGCGGCTGAGGGCGATGCCCTCGGCCGGCACCACGCGCGTCGCCGCGTCGCCCGGCGGCCGCGTGAAGTCGTCGCCAAACCCGGTCGTGAGCACGCGCTCTAGGCACAGCTCGGCCTGCTCCGCGGCGAGGTTCGTGTACGCGAAACTCAGCGCCGCGTCCGCTTGGCTGAGCCGGTAACTGAACCCGGCGGCCGGCGGATACGCGGCCACGAGCTCGCGCAGGAGCAGGCTCACGGGGAAGAAATCCACCAGGTCGCGCGTTCCATCCACCCGCCCCGGAAAGGGTCCCGTGTCCGCGTGGTCGGGGGTGCCCCGGCCCGGAATGTCCGTCCCCCCGGCTTCGCCGGAATCGTCGTCCTCGTTGATCCAGATCCGGTCCGGGACGCGCAGGGTTCCGCTCGGGGCGGGCGCCACCTCGAGGGTGCACCAGACGGTGGTCGCGTCATCGAGGCGCAGGCCGAGTTGGAAGCGGCCGGCCTTGTCCAAGCCCAGCTCCAGCGTGCCCCCGGCACCGAGGCCGCCGGCGACCCGGGTCACCCCGTCCCATACCTCCCACGCCACGCGGGGGCCGAGTTGCAGCAGGCCACCGACGACATCGGAGAGGTCGATCCGCACCCCGCCACCCGCTCCCAACACGACCGGCAAAATCCCTCCGCCCCCACGGCTGGAGCCCAGGTTCGCGGTGAGACCGCGCCATCCGGCCGTAGCCAGCGGACGCCCGAGACGCACCAGATGCGGGGGGAACGCGTGGAGGGCCGCGGCCGGGAAGAATTCCGCCGCCAGCATCTCAGCGGAGACGCTTTCCGCGGCGGGCCCGGGCGCGGCGAACTCCGCCGCCGGGAAGAACGCGATCCGGCGCGGGGACGACGCGCCCGGCGGCGACCCCACCTGCCAGCCCACGGTGTAGTCGTAGCCCGGCCGCGCTAGGAAATGAAATCCCGGCCGGATCAGGAGCACCTCGTGGACCTGCTCATCGGGCACCAGCTGCCAGCTGCCGCCAACATACAGGCTCCAACCCTGCTCCCACGACAACCCCAGCTCGGGCACGCGCGCCCACGTCCACTCGGTGTACCGTACCCAATCCTCGTGCGCCTCCGCCGCGAACCAGCCGAAGGCCGGCCCGGGCGGGATCAGCTCGTCGCGGATCCCGTCGCCGTTGACGTCGAGCCAGACCGGGCCGGTGCCCGGGTCGGGATCGACCGC
>Ga0172372_10008488_pt1 | contig 13535 bp, 12 predicted proteins | sample LakKiv5m_2_FD_114544 | JGI IMG/M metagenome (GOLD analysis project Ga0172372, IMG submission 114544) | Freshwater microbial communities from Kabuno Bay, South-Kivu, Congo - kab_092012_9.5m | ecosystem: Environmental > Aquatic > Freshwater > Lake | place: Democratic Republic of the Congo...
AGGCGCTCTCGACCTCCTGGCGATGCTTGAACAGGCTCTGGTCCCCGCGCATGGCGTCGATCATGAGCGGCCCGTAGGCCTCGACCTGCTCGCCACCGAAGGCCTTGGCGTAGTCCATGGTCATCTCCACGTCCTGCAGCGCCATGGGGCCGGGCTTCTTGGCCGCAAACCGCATGCGGAAGCTCTCGCCCGGGGCGATCTCGATCACCATCCGGTTGCCGGACAGCGGCCCCGGCGCCACCTTGCGGAACAGGTTCACCGCAGGCGGCTTGAACTGCACCACGATGTGCGTGCACTTGCGAGCCATGCGCTTGCCCGTGCGCACATAGAAGGGCACGCGCGCCCAACGCCAGTTCTCGAACTCCAGCCGCATGGCGGCGAAGGTCTCGGTGGTGGTGCCGGTCCGGACCCCCTTGAGCTCGTGGTAGGCGCCCTCCTCGGCACCGGCCGCGTACTGGCCCAGCGCACAGAAGTCGCGCAACCTGTCCGCGTCAGGCATCTGCAGCGCGTCGATCACCTTGATCTTCTCCGAACGGATGTGGTCGGCGCTGAAGTCGGTCGGCGGCTCCATGGCCACGAAGGCCAGGATCTGCATCAGGTGGCTCTGGATCATGTCTCGGATGGCGCCGGTCTGGTCGTAGAAGGCGATGCGCTGCCCCACGCCCACGGTCTCGGCGGCCGTGATCTGCACATGATCGATGTAGCGGTGGTTCCACACCGGCTCGAACACCGCGTTGGCGAAGCGGAAGGCCAGCAGGCTCTGCACCACCTCCTTGCCCAGATAGTGGTCGATGCGATAGATGGCCTCCTCGTCGAACACGCGGCCCAGCGCGCGGTTCAGGCTGGCGGCGGTGGCGTCGTCGTTGCCAAAGGGCTTCTCCACGATGATCCGCTGCCACGTCCTGGACGCCTGGTCGATGCTGCACCACTGGCGCCCCTCCGTCACCAGTCCGGCCAGCCCGATCTGGTCCACGATGGGCTCGTAGAGCTCCGGCGCCACGCTCATGAAGAACAGCACGTTGCCTCGGCAGCCGAAGCGGTCGTTCAGCTCGGCGATCCGTGCTCGGATGCGGTCGTAGGGCTCGGCGGTGGCGGCGTCGCCCGCCTCGTAGAAGATCCGCGGCGCAAAGGCGGACCATGACGCCTGGTCGAACCCCTTCACCTGCCTGGCCACCCAGGGCTCCAGTTCATTTCGCCAGTCCTCGTCTCTCTTGCGCGTGCGGCTCACGCCCACGATGCAGGTGGCCGGGTGCAGCGATCCGGCCCGGACCATCTCGTACATGGCCGGCACCAGCTTGCGATGGGTCAGGTCGCCGCTGGCGCCCAGGATCACCAGCACGCACGGATCCGCGGTCTTCATGGGCCGCAGGCTAGCGGCGGAGCCTGCGCCTCACCGCACCCGCGATTTCCGGCGGGGCGTGCGCGTCGTGACGGGCGCGCCCGGCCTGGCCGCCATGCCCTCGCGCGGATGATGCTTGCGCACCACCTCATGCAGTCGCGAGCGGTCCACATGCGTGTACACCTGCGTGGTGTTGATGTCGCTGTGGCCCAGCAGCTCCTGCACCACGCGCAGGTCCGCGCCGCCACCGAGCAGATGCGTGGCAAAGCTGTGCCGGAGCGTGTGCGGGTGCACGTCGTGCAGCCCGGCCACCGCCGCCCACTTCTTGATGATCTGCCACACCGCCACGCGTTCCACGGGACGACCGCTGAACGAGAGGAACAGCCGGAACTTGTCCCGCCCGTCGCGGAAGCGAGCCAGACCGGGCCGGAGGTCGCGCAGATACGCGCGGATGGCCTCCACGGCCGGCTCGCCCAGCGGCACCAGCCTCTGCTTGTTGCCCTTGCCCAGCACCATCACGCAGGCCAGCGTGTCGTTGAAGTCGTTCACCTTCAGCGCACCCACCTCGCTCGCCCGCAGGCCTGCGGCGTACATGGTCTCCAGCATGGCCCGGTCGCGGAGCCACAGTTCGCCATGCTCGCTGGTGGGCGCCTGCACCAGCTTGCGCATCTGACCGGGCGTGAGCGTGCCGGGAAGCCTCTTCCAACGGTGCGGTCGCTCCAGCAGGCGTGCAGGATCGCGGTCGATCCGTCGCTCCGCATGCAGCCAGCGGAAGAAGACGCGCATGGTGGCCAGGTGACGCGTGACGGTGCTGGCCTCGAGCCCGCGGTCCTTGCGAAGCCGCTGCAGGTGATCGGCCAGATGCTGCATCACCACCCGGTCCGGATGGCTCACGCCGTGGGCCTGCAGGTCCTTGGACATCTGACGAAGGTCGCGTCCGTAGACCTCGAGCGTGGCCGGGCTGAGACCGGTCTCCACCCGGGCCCACGCCAGGAAGTCACGCGCCCAGGTTTCGAATGGACAGGGCGCCGGCATGCGAGGCACTCACGGTGAGCCGCGTGGTCACGACCTGCCCGCGCCGAAGCGACGCGGCCCGTGGCTGCACGCCGTGTGACCTCTCCATGTTCAGCCGATGGAAGACTGCGCAGCCATGGTGGCCACCGCAGCAGACCGAAAAGGCCTCGGCGGCATTCGCCAGCGTGAATCGATGGCGGCAGCGGAGATCACCCAGGTCGATGTGAGGGCAGTGGCTGGCGTCGTGCATGGGATCGGATGAACCGGACATGGCGGCCCTTCTGCATCGGCCGTCCGGGTGTCAGGGGCACAAAGATAGGCGAAGCGGCCCGCTGCACCAACTGGACGCGGTTTGTGGGGTGTCGTGCCCCCCGCGGCGGTGGCCGGCTGGCCGCCCTCGGCTCAGCGGTAGGTGATCGCTCGCGGGAAGAACTGCAGGTTGCACGCCTTGCGGGCCGCCTCCAGCGTGGCCTCGGCGGTCTCGTTCGCCTTGGTGCAGCCCTTCCTCAGGATGTCCAGGATCAGGTCGTCGCGGCCCTCGAACGCCGCCCGACGCTGCCGCATGGGCTCGAGCAGGTCGTTGATGGCCGCGGCCAGCTCCTTCTTCACGTGGCCATCTCCGATGTCGTCGCCGCGGGCGTAGCGGTCCTTCAGCTCCGACACACGCGACGCGTCGGGGATGAACGCCTCCACGTACTGAAAGAGAGCGTTGTTCACGTCGCCGGGCTCGGTGGGGCTCTGGCGGCCGGTGAAGATCTTCATCACCTTCTTCTCCACCTCCTTGGCGGAGTCGCTGATGAAGATGGCGTTGCCCAGGCTCTTGCTCATCTTGTTCTTGCCGTCGATGCCCACCAGACGGCCCACCGTGCCCACCTCGGCACGCGGCACCGGGAAGACGCCGCCCAGTTTCACGTGGTCGTGGTCCTCGGCGTGCTCGTCCACGCCGCAGTAGATCTGGTTGAAGCGACGCGCCACCTCCCGTGTCATCTCCAGATGCGGGACCTGATCCTCGCCCACGGGCACGCCGACCGGGCGGAACGAGAGGATGTCGCTGCACTGCCCCACCGCGTAGAGCGGAAAGCCGAAGCTGTAGGTCTCGCCCAGATCCTTCACCTTGATCTCGTCCTTGAGCGTGGGGTTGCGCATCACGCGGTTGAAGGGCAGCAGCATGGCGAAGAGGAAGCAGAGCTCGTGGATCGCCGGGATCTCGCTCTGCAGGAACACCGTGGCGGCGTCCGGATCGATGCCCATGGCCAGATAGTCGCGCACGATCTCCAGGCAGTCGGCGCGGATCTCGGCGCTCTTCTCGGCGCGAGTGGTGAACGCATGGTAGTTGGCCACGATGAAGTAGCAGTCGTGCGTGTGCTGCAGTTCCACGCGTCGCTTCACGCTTCCCACCCAGTGGCCCAGGTGCAGTCGTCCGGTGGGCGTGTCGCCGGTCAGGATGCGTGGCTTGCCGCTCATTCCGGAAGCATAGAGAACAGCAGCAGGTTGGCCAGGTTGAACGCGGCGTGGGCCGTGATCGGCGCGGCCAGCCGACCCGCGCGTTCCATGAGCCATCCCAGCGCAAAGCCGAGCGTTGCCAGAGCCGGCAACGCACTCAGGCGCGCGGTGGGCGGCACCGCGCTCCAGTGCACCAAGGCGAAGAGCACGGCGGTCACGGTCATCGCGGCCAGGCGCGTCATGCCCAGACCCTTCAGCAGCTGCTGCATGCCGCCGCGCCAGACCACTTCCTCCGCCAGCGGCGTGAGCGTGACCACGGCCATGGCCAGCAACCACGCGGAGGGTCGTGACGCGTTCGCCCGAAGAAGTTCGAGCGTGTCATGGGCCACGGCCGGCACCGCCGGTCCACCCATGGCCTGCTGGAGCATGTCCCCCGACCAGGCGGTGAGCGTGACGAAGGGCCAGGCGAGCGCCAGGCCAACAAGGCCGGCGGCCATGGCGCGACCCACGGGCGCCGGCGGTGGCTGCGGTGCACGTGCCCCGAAGAACCGCGAGGCCACCAGCCATGCCATGACCGCCGTGCCGCCACTCGCGAGCACCGTGACCAGCGGTGTCAAGGTCTGATCGCCCGTGGCAGGAACGCGAGCAGCCACCGCAAGGGCCACCGGACCTGCCAGCAGCATGGCGGTGAGCACCAGAAGCAGGTTGCCCGCGGGCTCGATCGGCCACGCGACCGGTCGCGTTCGCTCGAACCAGCCGCGGCGGAAACCCAGCACCAACGAGATCACCAGCCACACGGAAGCGATCACGGCACCGGTCCACCGAGAACCGACCAGCTCGGCAGGTACTTGGGTGTCCAAGGTGGCGGCTATAACTGCGGTCCATCCATACGCCATGGCCGCCGACGCGCTCACCAGAATCGTGCAGAGGAAAAGGGAGGAAGTGGCCCAGCGGATGGCCGAGCGCCCCTTGGAAGCGCTGCAGGCCGCGTGCGCATCGCTTCCCAAGCCGCGCAATCTCTTCCGCGCCGTGGTGCAGCAAGGCCCGCCCGTCGGCACGCGGGTGATCGCCGAGGTCAAGCGCAAGAGCCCGTCCGCCGGACTGATCCGCCAGGACTTCGATCCGGTGGACATCGCCGAACGCTATCACCTGGCCGGGGCGTCGGCGATCAGTTGCCTGACGGACGAGCGGGACTTTGGCGGTCGTCTGGAGTACGTGCAGATGATCCGTGAGCGCGTCCCGCTGCCGGTGCTCCGGAAGGACTTCATCGTGGACGCGTGGCAGATCTGGGAGAGCCGCGCGGCGGGCGCGGACGCGATCCTGCTGATCGCGGAGTGCCTGACCGAGGGCCAGATCCTGGACTTCCAGATCCTGGCCGTGGAGCTGGGACTGACCACGCTGCTGGAGGTGCATGATGTGGAGAGCCTCTATCGCGTGCAGCATCATGTGGGATTCCCGCACGCGGGCTATGCGCTGCTCGGCATCAACAACCGCAACCTGCGCACCATGACCACGGACCTCGGTCACACCATGCGCATGGCCGAGTTGGTGGAGGACCGCTCGATCCTGGTGAGCGAGAGCGGCATCCGCACGGCGGACGACCTGCGAAGGTTGCGCGAGCACGGCGTGCACACGGTGCTGGTGGGCGAGCATCTCATGAAGCAGCCTGATCCGGGGCAGGCGCTCCGTGAGTTGCTGTGGCCGATGTGAGGGACGGGTGGGTCCGATATTAGGGACGGGTGTCTGTACCGGACGTTGTCGCGGTCGATCCGAGTAATCTGGACAACGTCCGGTACAGACACCCGTCCCTAATATCGGACCCACCCGTCCCTAATACCGTCCCTAATACCGGACCCACCCGTCCCTCACATCGGCCACCGTTGCCTTCCCGGCTACCCCCCGATCAGCCGCTCCGCGATCTGCACCGCGTTCAAGGCCGCCCCCTTGCGCAACTGGTCCCCCACCACCCACAACGCCAGGCCATGCCCATCCGCGGCCCCGTCATCGCGACGCACGCGCGACACCAGCACCGCATCTCCCTCCGCCGCCATCAGCGGATCCGCCGGCGATCCCGCACGCTCATCGACCAGCCGCACACCCTCCGCCCTCGCCAGCACCTCGCGCGCGGCGTCCGGCTGCACCGGCCGGTCGAACTCCAGATGCAGGGCCACCGCATGCGCCCTCCGCACCGGTACGCGCACGCAGCTCACGCTCACCCGCAACGCCGGCGCGCCAAGAATGCGCCGGCTCTCGTTCACCAGCTTGGTCTCCTCCTCGTTGCTGCCATCGGGCAGCAGCGGGCTGTCATGAGGAAACACGTTGAACAGCGTGGGCCGCCGGAACACCTTGGCCTCCGGCGGCTGCCCGGCCACCCATGCGCGAGCCTGCTCCTCCAGTTCCTGCATGGCGGGAAGCCCGGCACCGCTCACCGCCTGGTAGCTGCACGCGGTGAAGCGACGCAGACCGAACGCGCGATGCAGCGGTGCCGCGGCCATGAGCGAGATGATCGTGGTGCAGTTGGGGTTGGCCACCAGCCGAGGTCGTGCCACCAACGTGTCGCCGTTGATCTCGGGCACCACCAGCGGCACCGTCGGATCCATGCGGAAGGCGCTGCTGTTGTCCACCACCACGGCGCCGGCGGCCACCAGCCGGGGAGCCCACGCGCGGCTGGTGGCGGCGTCGGCGGCCAGGATGGCCACATCCACGCCGTCGACGGCGGCATCCTCCAGCGACTGCACCGCCACCTGCCCGCCGGCGAACGCAAGCGTGGCTCCGGCGCTGCGATGGCTCGCCATGGCCCGCAGTTTGCCCACGGGGAATCTCCTGCTGTGCAGACGATCGACCACCTCACGACCCACGGCACCGGTGGCACCGATCACCGCCACGGTGAGCGCGGCTTGCGCCGACATCGACCTCGGTGTCACTGGTGCGGCCCGACCAGGTAGAAGCGGCGGATCGCCACCTCGATGGTGCTGCCGTCGTCGCGTTGCATCACGTAGGCGCCCTCCATGGTGCCCCACTGCGTCTGCAACGGCGCAAAACTGCTGTACTCGAACTTCTCGCCGGGGCCGATGACGGGGTTGTGCCCCACCACGCCCATGCCCTGCACCTCGTTCCGTTCCCCGTCGGCGTCCACGATGATCCAGCGGCGACTCCGGAGACGGACACGCTCCTGGCCATTGTTGCGGATCTCGATGCGGTAGTTGAAGAGGTAGCGTCCGGTGGCCGGATCACTGTGCATGGGCAGGTACCTCGGCTCCACCAGAACGTGGATGCCGTGGGTCTCGCACTCGCTGCCGCGGCAGCCGTGCTGTCCGTGGTGGATGGACTCCGCCTTTGACATGTGCTCCACGATACCCCTGCCGCCCGCCGCTGCAAACAGCGGCGGTCCGTCTGGATCGCGTGTTCAGGCCCAAGCAGGCCCCTCAGGTCACTCGAACCAGCCCTTGCGGCGGATCCACACCGTCCGGATGTCGTCTCCGCGCAACGCGGTCCACTCCAGGGCCTCGCGACGATCACGGTGCCCAGGGGCCCGGATGTGGATGACCAGTGGCACAAGGTCCGGAATCAGGACGGGTGGGGTCAGGCCGTCGGGTCCGGTCCTGGCCGCGAACGCGTTGGGATCGGGAGGCAGTCCGCGCCGCGGCTCGTCCATGGTCACCCACGCGTCGGCCACAGGCGTGCCGCGCTTCTCGTCAAGCACCTCAAATCGAACCGGCTTCCACCGCAACGGCCGCGATCGCAGCGAGATCGACTCCGGCGGGTCCTCGCGAATGTCCATGAACACCTCCGCGTGCCCGGGCATCCGCGCCGTGACCCGGTTGCGGAATCCCGACACGCACTCCACGCCCGCGGCACCGTTCGTGTCGGTGCGAAGCTGCTGCAGATCAGGAAAGCCCCAGCCCTCCTCCACACCCGGCGCGGGCAGGTACAGGAACGTCCCCGCCAGCACCTCCGCGTCCACCAGCGGATCGCCCGACGCCGCGTCCTCCACCCGCACGCGCACGGGCGAACGCGTCACCGGTCGCAGCGGCATCGGCACCACATCGCCTTCCTTGATCTCCTCGAACACCAGCCGGGTCCGGTCGCCCGACCGCATGGATGCGGGCACCTGGCGCTTGAACACGGCGATGCTGGCGGGCTCGTATCCAGGGCGCAGCATGGTGATGTTGGTGTTCAGCGGCGGCACCCACACGCGTGCCGCACCGGTGGCGTCGCTGCGCACGGGTTCCTGCCGTGACGGGAGCAGCGTGAGCAGGCTCACCGCATGCTTGTGGAGGGCCACGCCGGCCACCGGCTCGCCGGTCTGGGCATCCTGCAGCTGCAGGTCGAGCGGCTTTGGAAAGCACGCCGCAAGAAACGGAAGGCAGGCGACCAGGATCGCCAGACGGACCGTCGCGTCACGGCATGCGCCCCGCACACGGCGATCAGGGGTTGGGTGGCCGTGCGACATCACGCAGAGCGTACGCGTCGCCAGGTTGGTCCGGCATCAGCCGCGGCACGCACTGCCAGATCACCGCCCCCGTGATCATGGCGGCGCCCGCAACGCGGGCCAGTGCCGAGACCATCGCCGATCCCCGGAATGGCGGTGCCTCGCCCAGCCACGCGCCCAGCGGCGCCGCCGCGGCAAGCACAAAGATCCATGCAGGCGTGCCCGACATGTCAAAGGCGAACGCCGCCGCGCTGCCGACCACCGCCACGCACGCCAGCACCATGGTGCCGGCGATGCCGGCGTGCAGACGATGCCGCGGCCGGGTCACGGCGGCCGCCACCCCGATCCATCCGCAGGCGCACGAGACCGCCCCGATCGTGATCGCCAACTTGGCGAATCCCGTGGCCAGCGCCAGCACGCTGGGCGCCACCAGACCCAGACTGACGGCGCACCACCAGGAGAAGTTGCCGCGGTGCATCCCAAGCGGAAGCAGGAGCGCCGAACAGGCCGCGATCGCCGCGCCCAGCAGCAGGCGGCTTTCGGCCGCCCTCCACTCGGGCCACGGAAGCAGCAACGCCGCGACCAGCCCGATGACAACGCAGGCGATGCCCCGTCCCTGCCTTCCGGTGGCGCCATCGCCCGCGGCCGCGCCCAGCACGGCCACCAGCAGCACCACAAGAGGCAACCACATCCAGCCGTTGGTGGGAGGAAGGCCGCCAAAGTGATCCTGCACGCGAGCACTGGTCACACAGGCCGCCGCAAGTGCCACTCCCACAAGCCGGGGCGCGGTGCGTCGAAGCAGGACCGCGGCACAGGTGGCCACGGCCGCCGGCAGCAGCACCGCGATGAGGAAGAGATGCTGCTCCAAGGCAGGACTCGGGTCAGATCTTGCCTTCGGGCGCCTTGCCCACCGCCTCCAGCCCCACGATCACGCGGACATCCTTGCCGATGGCACCCTTGTCCACGCCGTAGGTCACGCCGAACTCGGCGCGGTCCACGGTGAAGGTGGCTTCAAAGCCCACGCGCTCGCCCTTGCCCATGTCGGCCCGGCCGGTCATCTCGATCATGGCCGTGACGGGCTTGGTCACGCCTCGCATGGTCAGGTCGCCGGTCACCTTCCACATGTTGGATCCGATCTTCTCCGACGTGCCGCTCTTGAAGGTCATCTGCGGGAACTCCTTAACGCTGAAGAAGTCCGGGCTCATCAGGTGGCCGTTGAGGCCGTCGTTGCCGCTGGACACGGACGCCGGATCGATCATCACATCAAAGCCCACCTGATCGCCGTTGGTCGTGATGGAGCCTTGCACATCATCAAATCGGCCCCAGAACATGCCGGCGCCAAGGTGCTGCACGCGGAAGAGCGCCATGGAGTGCACGGAGTCGATCTTCCAGGTCTCGGCGGCTCGTGCGGAAACCGGTTCCACTGCGGAAATTGGGGTCGGTCTGGCGGCGGCGAAGAACGGGATCGAGGCGGCGGCGGCGAGAACGATCAGGCAGGGCTTGCAGAACATGAGGCGTGGTCTCCGGGGGTTGGATTGCGGAATGAGGGGTTTAGACACCATGAGCCGATTGGATGCAGAGAAGCATAAAGTCCGAGAACTAATTGAAATGAATTTGTTCCACGTGGAACGTGATTGTTCCGTGACGTGTTAGAATCCCGTCCAATCACAAGGAGGTGATAGATGAGTCAAGAACCGAAGCCAGGGACGCCTTCGTCAAACATCGCCGCAAAGTCTGTCCAGGGGAAATTGGGTCGAGGCCTGGGCCGGCTCATTCCAATCGGAACTGCTCCTGCGGGCAAGAAGCAAGAAAAGGATGTTCTGAGTAGTCGGCCGCACATTGATGGCGAGATTGGTGTTTCTGCCGACGAATCTCAGACAGCATCGCGGGCACCTACAGCACCAGTGGCACCAGTGGCACCCACGGCACCCACGGCACCCACGGCGTCACGATCAGTTGCGGCACCGCGGACGCCTCAGTCGCCAGACGCGCCGTTGGCTTCTTCGGAGTCGCGAGCAACCTCTTCGAGTGGATCGGACTCAGCTGTTGGACTTACGAATGCTCTCCAAGTCAAATCGAGTTCCTCTGATATGACCAGCTCCAAGCCGATCGGGGAGGAGATCGGCATTGCGGCCATGGCGACCTCAGTGGCGAATCCGCCGGCACAGCCCCAAGCCGCAGCTTCCCAGTCACTCCGCGCGATCCTTGGCATTGAGTTGAGCCGCATCACACCAAATTCCCGCCAGCCACGGCGGGACTTTGATCGTGCGTCCATTGAGGATCTCGCGGAATCCATCCGATCTGCAGGGTTGCTCCAACCAGTTGTAGTACGCCCGATCCTGGGCAAATCCGGCCATTTCGAGCTGATCGCAGGCGAGAGGCGTTGGAGAGCGTGCCGGCACCTTGGGTGGAAGGAAATCCCGGCCATCGTCACGCATGCCACGGATCAGGATGCGGGAGTCTGGGCCCTCATTGAGAACGTCCATCGAGCCGATCTCAATCCGATCGAGCGGGCCATGGCCATGAAACAGCTCGCAGGCGAGTTTCGACTCACACATGAGTCACTCGCGGAACGTGTTGGCTTGGATCGATCAACGGTTACCAATCTCCTGCGCCTTGCCGAGCTTGATGAGGCAACAGCCTCGATGGTTCGAAATGGACTTCTGTCCCAGGGACATGCCAAGGCTTTGTTGAGTGTGCCCAACCTGAAGACTCGCGCAACCCTTGCTGAGTCTGCCGTTCGAGGGGAATGGTCGGTTCGAGCCCTCGAGCGCGAGGTCCAACGACTCGAGGAGTCAGACCCAAACGCTGTTCCACGTGGAACCAATTCAATTCCAAGTCGCCGGCGTTCGAACATCGACGACCTTGAGAAGAAATTGAGTCAGGCCATGGCGACCGACGTGAAGATCCAGACAGGCCGAAAGCCCAACTCGGGCAAGATCCAAATCTCCTTCTACACCCTTGAGCAGTTCGAATCCGTTCTCAGAGCAATCGGCGTGGACCTGGATTCCGTGTCTTTCGATTAAGTTATAGGACATCAATCACTCGTAAGGTTACGAGTAACCGCATCATCACTCCGCCAAATCGATCAGATTTTGATCTGCTGGCCGGGACCCGGAGTGTCAACCGACAATCCAAGTCGTTCCCGGATCAATCCCGCCACCGCCGCCCGCGCTGAGTCTTCGCCGTGATTCAGCAGCACGCGAGGCGTGCCATCCGACCGTGACTCCAGCCAGTGCAGCAGGTCCATGCGATCGGCATGGCCGCTGTAACCCTCCAGGTGCACGCGTTCGGCCCGCACCTCAAAGATGCCTTCCTTCAGTTCGATCGCCCGGGCCCCGTTCATCACGCCATGCCCCACCGAACCGGGGAGCTGATGGCCCGCGAAGATGATCGCGTTGCGATCCTCGCTCACCAGCGACGCCAGGTGATGCAGGACCGGTCCGGCATCCAGGAACCCGCTGCCCGCGAGCACCACGGCCGGCGAGGTTCCCGCGGCCACCTTCAGGCTCATCCGGCGGTTGAAGACCTTGTGCAGTTCCGCAAACTCCATCGGATCCACGCCCGCCTCCGCCATGGCGCGTGGCTCGGGCGCCAGCAGTTCCGGGTGACGCCCGATCACTTCCGCCGCGCGCGTGGCAAGCGTGGTGTCCAGATACACGCTCATGCCACAGAGGCCGCCGGCACGCGAAAGTTCCGCAAGACGGTAGTGCACCAGCTGCGCGCGACCCAGGGAGAAGGTGGGCACCAGCACGCGTCCACCACGCCGGGCCACGCGTTCCACCACCTCGGCCAGCGGCGTCATGCCGGCGGTGTTGCGCGGAATGTCGCGCGCACCGTTGGTGCTCTCCATGATCACCGCGTCCACGGCGGGCATGCGCGGTCGCTCTCGAAGCAGGGGACCCTGGTGCGGCCCCAGATCACCCGAGAACAGCACGCGACGCGCACGGCCGCCTTCCTGCCACTCGATCTCCACGCTTGCGGAGCCGATGATGTGCGAGGCGTCATGCAGCCGCACGCGCATGCCCGCGTTCACCGGCCTCCAGGTGGCGTAGGGCATCCCGCGCACCTGGTGCAGCACCTGTTCCACGTCGCGCTCGGTGTACAGGACCGGTGGCTCCACCTCGCCACGCAGCGGCTCGGTGCTTGGCGGTGGGGCGGGGTCCACCACGCGAGCCACCGGCGCCGTGCCTTCCTTCCACTCCTGCAGGCGGGTGGCCTGCAGCCGCGCGCTCGCCTTGAGCACCCTTGGCAGCAGGTCCGCGGTCACGTTGGAGCAGAGCACGTGCCCGTGAAAGTCCAGTGCCGGCAGCATGCCCAGCCGGCCGCAGTGATCCACGTGGGCGTGCGTGACCACGATGGCGTCCACGCCCTTCCAGTCCAGGCCCGGAGGCAGCAGGTTTCGCTGCTCCTGCAGCGGCGTCCCCTGGAACAGTCCAAAGTCCACCACCACGCATCCGGCCGGCGTCTCCAGCAGCGTGCAGGAACCCGTGACTTCGCCCGCGGCACCGAGCAACGTGATCGTGGCAGGTGCGGGCACGCGGCGAGCATAACCAGACAGGAGCGGGTCATGGGTGGCGGCGCGGCACACGTGTCCATCGCGTCATCCGCGTCGCGATCGCGCGGTCCTCCAGTGGCCGCGATCGTCAGCCCAGGCACGCCGTCACGGCCGCCTTCAACTCGGCGTCGGCGTCGCTGCGCGGAGCGAACTCGTGGCCGATCCATCGCCTGTAGCCCGCCCGACGCAGCGCCCGGATGATGGCGGGGTAGTTCAGCTCCTGCTCCGTGTCCAGCGGCCCGCGCCCCGGCACGCCGGCGGTGTGCACGTGCCGGATCCAGTGCACGTTGTCGGTCATGTTCCGGATCACGTCGCCATCCATGATCTGCATGTGATAGATGTCGTAGAGCAGCCCGAACCGGTTGTGGCTGACGGTGTTGCAGAGCTGCACCCCCCAGGCCACGCGATCACCCATGTGGTCTCGATGGTCCACGCGGGAGTTGAGCAGTTCCATCGCCATCCACAGGCCGCTGGCCTCGGCCAGGGGAATGAGCCGCTTCAGGCCCACCGCGCAGTTCCACAGGCCGGTCTGGTCGTCGAGTCCCTCGCGGTTGCCGGCGAACACGATCACCTGCTCGCACCCGGCCGCCGCGATGCGAGGGAACAGGGTCTCGGCCCGCTGCACGATCTCGGCATGATGCTCCAGCCGGTTCAGGCCCTTGCCGATGGTGCAGGGTCCGTTGGCGATGGCGCACTGCAGGCCGCGGTCGCGCACTCGCTCGATGTCGTCCGGGTCCAGCAGCTCCACG
>Ga0172372_10008489_pt1 | contig 13534 bp, 10 predicted proteins | sample LakKiv5m_2_FD_114544 | JGI IMG/M metagenome (GOLD analysis project Ga0172372, IMG submission 114544) | Freshwater microbial communities from Kabuno Bay, South-Kivu, Congo - kab_092012_9.5m | ecosystem: Environmental > Aquatic > Freshwater > Lake | place: Democratic Republic of the Congo...
AATTCACTACCTGTTACATTTCCAAAAACAAAGTCTGTATTTTCATCACCAATTACTAATACTTGGTATTGTCCATAAACTGTTGATGTTGGTGAAGCTCCATTTACTAAATTATTATAATTAGCACTTCCACTACCTACGGAATTACCATAAGCAATAGCAAATTGTACAGCTGAAGCTGATAATGCTGATTCTGTTTGATAAACATTTATATAATAATATCCTGAGCTACCATTTGCTTGTATGGAAGATGTGTAAAATTCAGTTAATGTTGGGTTACCATTAGTCCAACACGTTGATGATATAGCATCAGCACTAATTACGAAGTCGGAAGCGTCTAATCTATTAAAAGTTGCCATGAATTATATTTTATGATACTTGAGTTACAGTTACAGGGATAATTGCTCTTGCTCCAGAATCTCTACCTTCAATAGTTAATGTTGCTTGTAAAGAAGTTGTGTTTGTAAACAAAGTATTTACTGTAGTAGCTCTTAAATTCAAACTAGTACCAATAACAGTTTTAGAAACACTAGTACCTAAAGTTGTTGTTGTATTTAAATTAGTAGCTACTGGTGTATTAATACCTACACCTTCAAATGTTGAGAATAATCTTACATCAGAAATAGTAAATGTATATCCATTTTGTTCAAATGTGTTACCACCTGTATAATTTAATGTTTGAGGAGTTATTACTTGAGATTGACCTTGTTTTAAAGCTACTGATGAAGGAATAGCTAAGATTGGAATTTTAGCAGTACCACGAGGCAAAGTAGTCAATTTATATTTCATAATTTGACTTGCTTGAGGGAATGCTTCTAACAAAGGCATGTTTTGAATAGCTTCACCATAATAAGCTGAACCTGAGGGGTGGTTTGGATTATAAAGAGTATAATCGATTTCATCATCAGCTAAAGCGAATTGAGTAATTCTAAAAGAACCATTATTTTGTGATAAAAGTTGACGTCCTACATCTGTTAAAATAGCGTCTACTGTTACTACCGAATTATTTAAATATCCCATTGTTTTATTTTATTATAAATATATCTAAATTTAGTTTTTGTTATATTATTCCAGCAATTCTTGCTAAATCTATTGGATTTAAATTAGGATTATAATTTTCTGGTATTAAGAAACCATCAGTTAACCCACTAATTACTGTTCCTATCAATACATTGGTTTGAGTAGGTATTCTTCTAAATACTCTAAATCTTTGAAAATCGGGATTTCCATCTGTTGCTGTTGCTAGTGCTGTAGTATCATTCATAAATGGAATAATAGATAAACTAGAGGTTTGAACAGGTACAGCACTTCCTGTATAAATATCTTTTATTTGATATAATCCTAATGCTGTAAAAGTACCATCTAAAGAAGAAGAAATTGAAGATCCAGTATCTGCTATTCTTATAAAATCATAGTTTTGAAGAGGAAATAGAGTATCTGTTGGAAGAATATCACTTCCCGTTAATATAATTTCGTTTGTATTAGGATTATAAACATTTAAGAAATTAAATTCATAATTATTAATAGAACCAGATATAGGATCTGTAAATGTTAGTAAAGTATATAACCAGGGTTTAGAAGTAGATCCTGTATCATTAAAAGTAGAAGCACTTTGGGAATGAAAATAGGGCACATAAACAGGGGATGAATTACTCCCACTCCAATATGCTAAATAATTTCCATTGCTTCCAGTTTTTGAAAAAATGCTTTGATATCTAGCTCCACCTTCAATTACAGGAATATTATTTAAATTATTAACGGAAGATATGTTACTTCCACTTACAGGGATTATATAAGGATTTGAATAACTAGGATATAAATTAGAAATTATATAAAGATAATCATTAATTTGTTGAGAATCACTATTTTGATTACTTAATCCATAAGCTCTTCCATTTTCATCAATAATATAAAGTAAGTTTAAATTACTACCTGAAGGGTATTCTGGGGATGAAGAAGTAATAGTATTAAAGTAACAAAAATATTTAGCATAATTTTCAACATTAGGAACTTGAGAACCGGAACTAAATAAAGAACTAGTAGCTAAGGTACCATCTCTTAAATTTTGATATAAATCAGTATTTCCTAATACTTGAGATTTATCAGTAAAAGGTAATTGAGCTGGGTCTTTATATGTAGCAACTCCAAAATCTGGAGCGATAGTTTTAGAACCAAAATATCTAGGATTTGCATGCTTTTTTGTTGTATAATCTGATTGGGGAATTGCAAATCTAGTAGCACTTCCTGTTAATATACTTTGTTGATTAACAGCTATATAAGGATTAGATGAAAAATCAACATCCATATAATAAGGATTAGGTCTATTTGCTAATACGTTATTTAATAAAGGTTCACATCCACCATCCAAATCATTTAATTGTGCTTCGAATATAGTAAAATTAGTTATACTAAGACCAAAACTTGAAGCTCCTATAGATTTAAAAGTAATAGGAAGTATTAATTTACTTAATTCTAAGTTATTTATTGTTAAAGTACCTCCCGCAGATATTGTTGGACTAGTATATAAGATATCAGTATTTGAGCCAGCATTCCATAATTGTAAAGTACCAGATGATACATTGTTTACTTCAGTTATAGTAAAAGAAAAATAATAAGTTTTATCAAAATTTAAATCATAACTGTTAAAATAATCTCCAGCGGAATTAGGATTTATATTAGAAAATAAAGAAGCAGTATTATATACTTCAACAAGTTCAACATAACAATCACTTAAGTCTCCATTTGTTACTACTACATTAGAACCACTAAATTCACCATTAAAAAATTCATATTGATATGATTCAGTAAAAGGAATAGAACCACTTAAAGATGGGGTTGTACCTGTCCAACTTTGAGTAATAGAAACTATATTAAAACCAGGACCTAATGATGAAGTTTGATTTCCTAAATCTGGAACTGAACCACCTGAACTACCTGTTATTAAAGTAGTTAATATTGATCCTGAGTAAGTTATATTTTGAAAAGCTAAAGGAGAATTCCAATCAATATCAGGTTTACTTCCACTACCATAATATGAAGTAGTAGTAAATGTATCTATTTGAGGTACAGGATATTTATTTCTTTCTAATAAAGTTTGTTTAATTACTATACCGGATGCTAAAGCTGTTCTTGCGGGTACAAAATCAATTAACATCTTAAATAATGAATTATCAAAATAAGATATTAAATTAATAAAATCTATCCAATCATAATTACTTTCATATTTTTCAAAATAAGCATCTCGTAAAGCATCTAAATCAGGGTATGTTTCGGCTGAAGAGGATATTTGTCTTGGGTCACCTATTAATTCTCCAATATTAAAATAACCAATAGATGAATTGATATCTTCGTTTATTTCATTTTGAGGTGATAAAGCTATTTCGGCATAATTAACACCTTCAGTATAACTTTGACTTATTGGAAAATTTTGTTGAATAGTAACTGTTGAAGATAATACAGTATTATTTGGTATATTATTAAAGGTAATATTATAAAAGGGTAAAATTATATTTTGATCATCAATTTTATTAGATATATTGTTTTGTATACCAACAGCAAATTGATCAAAGAATATAAATTCTCTATTTACATTAAAACTTGAAGTATTACTTACATAAAAATTACTATTAGAAGTAAATGAAGAAGTAGTAACCCAAGAACCTGTTACTTTTGGATGAACAGACACTGAAGAAGTATATAGCTCTCCTCCTAAGGGTGCTCTAAATGCTAAATAATCATCTTCTTCTATTGAATAAGGATTCATTACATAGGCATCAAAAGCATTTTCACCTAAAGCTTTAGAATAATACCTAATTTCTTGAAAAGAACCAGATAATATTTTAGAAGAAGGCCCAACGGAAGCTGTTCCAAAATAAGAATATTCGGCTCCATTCCAAGGACTTTCAGTTGAAGCTGTTACTGATGAACTAGCTTCATAACCTATAATATTACCATTAGATCCAGAGTATAATTTATTTTTAGCAAATAACGTGTAAGTAGGATTGTTATTATCTTTATTAATTAATACTGACCACCAGTTTTCATCAAAGAAAGGTAAATAAATACTAGCAGATACAGTAGTATTAGACACATCAGGAATAAATTCTAATAAAGCATAATGATTATAGTTATTAGGAATAGAACCTGAATAGGAACCACTAGCATAAGCTGAACCTGTATATCTTAAAATTAATGCTACTCCTGATCCTGCTCCATTGTCTGCGCTCCATAAACTTTGAGAATAATATCCTGTATTAGTAGGGATATCTGTGGTTTTGAATCTAAATTCTACAGCTTGGGGATTGTTACTTTCAGCTCCCCATAAAGAATTTAATACAAAAGATGATGAAAAATAATAAGACCCACTTGTAAAATAAGCATAATTGAATTCATCTTGCCAACTATCCCAAGTGTTTATGTTTTTATCTTTTCCTCCATACTCATATATTCTTAAAATAGTATCAGGAACACCAAATATATTTAATAAAGTCTTTACACCATTAACTGTACCTTTTGTTTTTAATAAATAAGGTAAAGCATGATATATTTTTTTATATGTTAATTTATGGTAATCATCAATAGTAGGAATATATTGTTCCTCTGTAGATGAAGTGACATAAGTAGTAACTAATTTACTTCCAGTAGGTAATAAGATACTTCCTGTAGGTGATAATCCAATTAAAGAATTATAAATATTTTCGGCTGTGAAATTACTTGAATATAATTTCATTCCTAAAGATTCAATAACATCAGCTACTATATCTTTTGAAACACCTAAATCTAAACCAGGGTATGCTTCTAATTTATCTGTTACAGCATTTGTGTATAACCACATTTGATCAAATAATTGACCAACCATATCAATAAATAAAAAGTAATTATTGTTATCACTAGTTTTAAGATATTCAGGAATTAACCAAAATAAATAATTTTGGTTACTGGAATCATAATTTGAAGCAGTAACTGATTGAGTGGCATACCAAGCTTGACCTGTAGCGCTATTTACATCGTATAGAACATAAGGTAAAGTGCTATTTGATTTGGGCCATGTATAAGATCCTGATTGATAATATAGATATTGTTCATAAGGATCAAAAGTAGAAATTTCATCTTCTATTTGTTTTTCTAAAATAACTTTATTGGCTATTACTACTGAAGATGCTGAAGTTGAACCTGTTATATTACTATATATAAGATTTAAATCTGCTTGAGAAGATGAAATATTAGTTAATTTAGTTACAAAATTATCTAATCTTTGTTGTGCTGATGAAAAAAATACAAAATTATAATAGTCACTATAATCAACATTTATATCTATACCAATATTAGATCCTGATAAGAAATTAATTAATTGGTTATAAGATCCTGATAGATCAGTAGCTGTTATTTCGTCATAACTTTTATAAGTAGTTGCTGGACTTATTTGATTTAGTAATTCTAAATTTATATTTGCGGGTCCAATGGAAATAGAAGTGTCTATTAAGGTTAAAACATCTTCAAATTCTACTTCATAAGCTACAGACTCACCATTTTTAGTTACAACATAACATGTACTTTTAACCCCAAATTCTTGAGGTAAAGGTTCATATAATTTTATTAATATTGAAAAAGGGTTAACAGTATTATCAAGAGCAGTATTAACTGCTACTACGTACTTATTATCCCCAAAATTTAAATAAAATTCATCAAATTCTGGAGAATTTAAAAAATCATTTTGGAATTGTTCAAAAGATATTTGTAAACTATCATCCGAAATAAAATTAGATTTTAATCTTAATTCAGTTCTATCCGATGATATATCAGAAATAAAATATTGATTTGTAGGAGAAGAATTTAATCTGTAAGTTATAAAATTATAAACAGATTTAACTTTACCGAAATCAAATCCTATATTTTGTAAATCTTGAACTGGATCTAGATTTATTGTTGATATTTGAGCTGTATTAGGTGATGTTACTGAATCTTGAGTAGATCCAGTAGCGTTAATATCAAAAGTAGTTGATGCTAAAGATGGATCTTCTGTATTAGTCCAATTAGTAAAAGTAGGATCTTGAAATATTAATTGATTGTTAAGATCATAAACATAATATTCTACTACATCTTGAATTGGATTAAATAAACTTGTAATTTCAAAAGAATCAAATAAGACAGTATCCTCAGGACTAATGTTCTGGTAGCTAAGGGTATTAGGATCTATAGGTCTAACTTTATTCATTATTTACTTAGTTGTTGTTGGGCTTGAGCTATGTTAGCTTGAACACTAGCAATATCATTTTGGATTTGTTGTCTTTGAAGTTCAAGATTTTCTTGTCTTAATTGAGTAATTTCTTCTATTAATGCTTGAATAGTTTCATTTGTTTGAGTAGCATTAATATATTCACCACTTGTTTTTACAAGATACTCATGAGAATTTGTAGAACCAAATTTAGGTATATCAAAAAATAAACTACTATACTGAGTAAAGAATTCTTCTATATTAGGAGGTTGTATCTCAGGTACAACTGGGGTTTGTGGGGTAAGTTGAGTAAATCCCGTGTTGATAACATTATCAACAGCATTTTTAGCATAAACTTGTTTTTTTAATCTAACTCTTTCCATTATCCATTAATTACTTTAAAGTAATACCCATCGTTATAGACTAAAGTTGAACCATTAATTGTTGTTTGAATTAATACTTGATAATATCTTTCAGGTTGTAAACCATTCATATATAATTTAAAATAACTACCTGTGGTATCAGCGCTTAATTGTGTAAATCTAGTGTCAAATTCTACAACGTATTCATTAGTACTTAAATCTTTAATAGCATAATAAGATTCTTGAGGTAAATAATAATTTTCAGTATACAATGAAGAAGTTTGCCATACTGAAGCGGGGTATTCAGGGGCAGCGTTTACTCTAAAAATATTTACACTCTGACTATAAAAGAATCCGGGATTTTGATTTAAAGCAATTTGGGCAGGTAAGGTTGTTAGTACTGAAACGTTAGAACTTGTAGCCCAAGTAAAATCTCTCCAACTAAATTGTAATGCTGGTGGGTAAATTGTGTTTGTATCAACTGAAAAATATTTTAATTCAGGTTGATAATTTTTATTATAAACAAATTCAGGTTCTTGCTTAACTATAAATCCATTAAATACATCATTACTAATTGCTCCTGTATACCAAGCTCCTATTATATTAGTTACAGTAGTATTTAAATCTTTATCTGTAGAATAATTAAATGTTTGAGAAGCCGATATAGGATAATTATTTGAATTCCACTTATTATTAGCCGATCCTGTATACCATGTTCCTCCACCAGCGTAGCTATTAACGGATCCTGTTAGTCCAATAGAACCTGTATAAGAAGCAGTTACTCCTGTAGGAAAAGCTACTGTTTGCCAAGGTGTACTTCCTGAATAATTTACCCAATACCAAGAAACTCCATCAGTTGATATAGGATCATCTAAATACTGTCCAGTACCCATACTCCAATCTTGAGAAACATAGTAAATTTCTAATAAAGTACCGGTTGGATTTATATCTACTCCAGTAGCAGTTGATATAAAACATTGTAAATTAACTTGGTAACTAGAAGTATTTTGAAGTTGAACAGAAGACGATACTCCCATTTTATTTAATAAAATATTTTCTATTTCATCTCCATCAAAAGAAACTAAAAATCTACTTGATTGAGGATTAGGAGTACCAGGAGTGAAAGAAGTTTGGGTTGCTTCTATAATAGGATCTACCCCTGTATTCATATCGGGAAATAATGAATATAAGGTAGCGTCTTTAGATGGAAAAATTTTATATACTGCCATTTTAGAATGTTACTACTCTGCCTTTAATATCTACTGTAGGATACTTAACTTCAAAAATCATAGGATCTATTGAAGGATAAATTACATTATTATATGTTGCTGATTGAATATCATAAGCATACTCACTATATCCTTCAGCGGTATTTGTTTTATTTACAATATTAATATTTTGTACTGTTTGAACTCCTTCTATTTGATCTAGATTAGTAAATAATTGTTTTAATATAATAGGTTGATTAATTTGCCAATTATCTATATTAAAGAAACTTATTAAATAATTAATACAATTTGTTAATACTTGATCATTATTATAATTAGGTAAAACAATAATATCAAATTCAATACCAATATTAATTACAAACGCATCTTTAATTTTAACAGAATCATTTACAATTCTAAAAGGTTGAAGATAAGTTATAATATTTTGTTTTAAAGCGGGAGATGCTGTTTTTAGAGTACCATCATTATTTGAACCTAAAACATAAATATCTACTGCACTGGGGGGTGTTCCAATAGAAGCGTTAGTTGCTTTTTCTTGAATAGTATATACTTTAGAAATACTTCCATATTGAGGAGGTAAACTTAATACTCTAATATTATAATCGTCAGCAGTTACTGCTCGTAATTGGGTTTGAAAATTGCCTAAAGAATTTTGTCTAATTTCTTCTAAAGAATCTCCACTGCTACCACCTGAAGCTGCTACAGCATTATTAACTCTTAATGAGTCAAAAGTTGTTTGAGCTACTGAATTAGATGCTAGGTTTGAATTTATAAACTGGATACCTGAGGTATTTAGTGAAGTTAAAGAACCTACGGGAGCATTACTAGTAACACCACCACCTGTTAAATAACGTATAGTTAAGGTAGTATTAGAAGGAGCAACACCAAATGTATTTGTAAATACAAAGTTAGTGGGCGAGTATGCTGTTGTTAATTTATCTTGTTGGTAAGGTAATCCTAAACCTACGTTTTGAGGGTTAGGAATAATTACTTCTGTTGTATCATTTGGATTACCAGCTCCAAATAATATTCTTAAACTTTCAGCATTTAAAAAACGAGTAGCAAATCTATTTTGTACTTGTTTTATTCTTAACAAATTAGGTGTATCTGTATAAGATGAAAAATTGGGATCGTTAGGAGCTGTATTAGTAATAGTATCAAAAATAGCATCTTGAGCTAAATTATCTACTTCATACCATTGATTTCCTGCTGTATCAAAAATATCTAAAATACTTATAATATTTGGATCATTAATATCAACAAAATTAAAGGGAATTGGAGTAGTAAATGTTGCGGTTGTTGTTTTGATAGTAGAAGAAATTGCTTGTCTTGATTTTTTTAATAAATAAGATGTTGGAGAACCTCCACTAGTTTGATAAACTACTACTTCCGTTGGATCTAAAGAACTACTAAAACTAAAATCAATTTTATCTTTAATTATAAAAGTTAAATTAGCATCAGTATTTGAAGCAACAACCGTATTTACAGGGACTAAAAGAGAATAACTAAAATCAGGAACAGTAACATTATTACTTCCACTAGTAGTAGCAGGGACAGTTTGATAAAAATCAAGAGTAACAGTAGCAGCTGATGTGACTTTAGGTTTATAACCTAACATATAAGCCAAATCAAATATATTATCTGTTTGGCGAGCATATTGAATAAAAGTTTCTTGGATTTGATTATCTAAATAAAACGACATTACATCACCCACATAAGCTGCCATTTCCATAAACATCATACCTGGTGATGATGGACTAAAATCATTATAGGTGTTTGGGAAATAGGTTTTAGCATAAGTAATCAATTGATCTCTTAAAGTGCTAAAATCTCTATTTAAATATTTTATATCTCTTTTAATTGTCATATTATACTGTTACGTTTATAGTGTCACTTATACCAAAATTAGCTACTTGATAAGTTATAGTTAATGTTAAAGTATTATAATCCTCATCGGGTAAATAGTCTACATTTTGAACTTGGACAAAAGGGAAAACATTTTTTATTTCTTCATTTATTATAAATAAAACATTGTCTTTTGTTACATTATCTAACCCTTGAAAAACTATACTTTTTAATTGACTTCCAAAAAATGGGTTAAATACTCTTTCTCCAGGATTTGTTGAAAAAAAATTTATTAAATTATATTTGATAGCATCTCTAGTTAAATAATTAGATTTAAATACTGCAGGACCATTAAAGGGGAGATCTATCCCAACTGCTTTTTCAGCAGCTAAATCTACAGGAAATCTATTTCTAACTATAATAGCCATTATTTATTCATTAAAGACATTATTTGATCTAATCCTACTGATCCTTCAGGTAAAGCTCCATTAGGATCCATAGGACCTTGAGGTTGGAAATTACCAGCATAAGCGGAATTAGCTACACCACCATGTTGTATTTCTTCTAATATTCCTCCAAACATAGCACGTCTTTCGGATGGAGTTAATTGTTTTGGTTTTTCAATGTGAGGTTGAGCGTAAGTATCTCTTACAGACTCATTTACAACTGTCTTAGGAGCACGAACTGCTTCTAAAAGAATATCTTTTAATTCCTCTTGGATAGCTTCCTTTACAGCTTCTTTGATCATTTTTTTAAAATCTGATGGTTTCATTATTTATAAATATTATTTTAGGTTATTTTTTATGGTTTTGTTAATGAAATAAGATAAGTTAAATCATTAAAAGTATTTTGAATAGGTTTTAGATAATTATCTACTTCCTCAAAAGAAAAAAACTTTTGAGTATCCAAAGTAAAATCAGTAACACGAGATTTAAATTCATCAAATTGATCTAAATTATAAAAATAATTTCTTAAATTAATAGGTAATTCAAATGAACTTTTAGGTAAAGATAAATCTCTAGTAATAATTTCATATTGACTTATAAATTGATTAGTTGTATTTTGGATTCTACTTTGTAAAAGAGCAACTTGTATTTCTCTATTTCCTTCAGCTTCAGGAAGTAAATCTTGTTCTAAGGTTGGGGGTTGTGGTTCAGGTTTATAATCTCCTATTAACCCAGACTCATCTATTATTTGTTTTAATTCTTCAACTAATGTTTGAGTATTTGTTGTAAAGGATAATTCTGTTTCTAAGGTTGGAATACCATTACCGTTATAAGCAACGGCTTTTCTTTGATTTAATTGTTCATTAAATTTAACTTCTACAATTTTTAATAAAAATCCTTTATAAAGATTATCTTGGTTAGCAGATGATTGATCTTGTTGTTTTGATAAAGTATCTACTGATGAATTTAGAGATAAAATATTAGTACTAGGGGAGCATTTTTTTATTATATCTATTATTTTTTCTAGAATAGATTTAATTTGTTTAATATAGAAAGATACTAAACTAGTAGCTACAGTAACACTCCCCAGTCCGGTTAATAATTCAGGAAGACGAGGAGTACCATCATTTTTAAAAATTAATTTTTTATTAGCATAATCTATTTTATCAATAGCTGCTACTAAAAAACCAGGGGCTACAGGAGAAGCATCCGCCGCTATAGTTAAAGAAGGAATTAAAGCATCTAAAATTGTTGATGTTGTTGTTACTACTATTACACCCGTAGATATATCTTGCATTAACTTATTAATATCTTCTACAAAAGTAGCAGTTGAATTTAAATTTTCTATTAAATTATTAATAGGAATAATAACTGAGTTTATTGTTGGTTCTGATGGACATAAATCAGGGATAATATTTGAATTAATATCTATTCCTAATTGAGAAGCATATGTTTGAGCCGCTGGTAGAGCAGATGCTACTAATTGAATACCTTGATTTGTAATAATATTTCCTAATTTAGCTAATCCTTTAGGTTTTTGGTTATTAGGTAAGGAGGCATTTACAGTTTTAGATAAAGACTTAATATCAATTACTCCGGTAGGTTTAGGAATTGTTTTAGAAGTTCTAGCAGCATCAACTAGTTTTTTAACATTTAATGCTTCTTTTTTAGCAATTTGTTCTTTTGCTTTCTTTTTTGCTATTTCTAAAGCTATATCTTTATTTATAGGTAATGCCATTATTCAGTAAAGCTTTTAGTAGATAAAGTTTTATTTTGTAATTCAGTAATTAATACATTTAAATTCTTAGAAACAGCTCCTGCAGTGGCTGCTAAAGTAGCAAAATTTGTTCCAGCAGGTTGAGAAATTAATAATTGAAGAGTATCAGCCAAATTAGCTATATTAATCATAGTTTCTTGTAATATACCTACTGTGGTTTTACCTTTTAATAAAGGTTCAGTTGCATCTTTACCTCCTAAATATACATTAGATTGAATTATTGTTTCTTTAGTATCAATATTTACACTTTCAACTGCATTTAAATTAACTGAGTTGTTAGAGATAAGTAATAAATGATCATTATAAGCATTAACTACTACTCTTCCTGAGTTTATAATGATTTGGTTACCAGAATATTCTTTAGGGTTTGTTGGAGGGACGTAATAACTATTATATGAACTAGAATTATTTAATGAAATTTTTTGAGTAGAACCCATATAAATAGAAGCAGGATCTTTATTAATATCTTCTAAAATAGGTTTCCAAGCTTCTTTTCCATCATCATATTGACCATTACGAATTATTATAATAGGATCTCCTTGATTTCCATCCCCAGCATTAGACCATTGATTTCCTAAATAAGGTAATCCATTACTTCCTGTTACTGTTGAACCAAATCTAAATGATTGGCCCCATCTACCTTCAAAAATAACATCACCTTCAAAAGGTTGTAAATTTTTAATATTTGCTTGTTCATCAAATGTTTCTCCTAAATCTATATCATCTACTCCATCGGTTACTTTTATTCTAGAACCTGCTTCAACTTGTCTATCAGTTTTTATTTCTGAGGGGGTTGCAGTTGTAGTATCTAAGGGATTTGGTAAAGCATTATTATGAACACTATTCCATATGTTTATAGGTAGAAAATAATAAAATTCTTGATTATTTAAGTCTACAAAATTTGGGTCTTGTAAATTTACTGTGGGGAGAGTTATAACATAAGCAATTTCATTTATAAGAGGAACTTGTCTAAAATTAGGAAATAAAGGTTTTGCAAATATATAATTATCTAAACTTTTAGCTTTAGTATTAATTGTTGGATTTGAAACTGAATCAAATAAAATTCCATTTAAAGTAAAATCTTCACCGTATTGAGTATAAATTTCAGGGTAATCTAATTTTGTTTGTTCTAAATTTAAAAAAGTATATTTTACCCTAACTGGGGTGATGGTAAAAGTACCTCTTTTTTCAATTCTTTTACTTTCTTGGGTTATGGTTTTAAATAAACTATTATTAGCAAACATTATTTATCTCCTTTTAATTCGTTCATAACGGCTAATAACTGTTCTTTTTCTTCATCAGAAATAGTTAAAGTACCTTCTGCTGTAGCTGTTTGCATAGCACGTTGAGCCAGTGCAGCCATTTTTACTAATAAATCATCATTTTTAACACTAATTTCCATATATTCTTTAATTAAAGGAACTACTAAAGTAGCATCCCCAATATCAGAAATAAGAGGTTTTAATTCGGAAATTAAAGCTGTGACTTGTTTATCTTTTTTCTGTTGATTAGTATAAATTTCCTCCAAAATGTCGGAAAATTTTTTCTTACCAAATATTACGCTATCGAATTGTGACATAAATATACAATTAGTTTCTTATAAATATGAAAACTAAAACTTTGTATATCCGTGTTCTAAATAAAATACATAACCTTTTTTA
>Ga0172372_10008491_pt1 | contig 13532 bp, 11 predicted proteins | sample LakKiv5m_2_FD_114544 | JGI IMG/M metagenome (GOLD analysis project Ga0172372, IMG submission 114544) | Freshwater microbial communities from Kabuno Bay, South-Kivu, Congo - kab_092012_9.5m | ecosystem: Environmental > Aquatic > Freshwater > Lake | place: Democratic Republic of the Congo...
CGCTGTCGGGGTTGTTTTGAATAACGGCAAAAATTGGTGATTTATTATTAAAAGCCTCTTCAACTGAATTGATAGATTTTTCACGACCAACCAAAATTGTTGTTGTGGTGCGCGGAAAAATTATGGTATCACGCAATGGAATCGTATAAAATTTTTGTTCTTGAGTTTTGTTTAAGATATTATTTTTGTTATTTTCTTTATTGTTTTTCATGGTAATTTTAGGTTAGATAAATCAATTTTTAATCAGCAAAATTAACTTGTAAATTGTTGGGTCGTTCCTTATTTTGATTGTCAAATTTATAAATTTAAACAAAACAAAAGTTAATAATTATTTTATTTTTAAATTATTTTTTTAATGACTTACGACAAAAATAATATTTTTGCTAAAATTATACGCAACGAAATACCCGCCAAAAAAGTATATGAAGACAACAATTTGTTAGCTTTTCATGATATTTCTCAAGCTTCACCAATTCACATTTTAGTAGTTCCGAAAGCAGAATTTATTGATTACATTGATTTTGTAAGCAATGCTAGTCCTGAAATTATAGCAAATTTTTTTAAAAAAGTTGCGCAAATTGCCCAAGATTTAAATGCTCACGATCAAGGTTTTCGCCTAATTACCAATAGTGGCTCAAATGCTCATCAAACTGTAAAACATTTTCATGTTCATATTTTGGGTGGTAAAAAACTTGGGCCCCTTATCTCATCTGATAATCAACTTCGATAAATTTATGGAAAAAAAAGTTCACGAATCTACAAAAATAATTCATGCCGGCAGAAATCCAAAAGAGCAAGGCTGGATGGTTAATCCACCGATTTATCAAAGTTCGACAATTGTTTTTCCGACTTATAAAGATTTTATGTATGCGGAACGAGGATACTCTAACAACGATTTAGTTCAGCCATATGAATTAAAATACGGTCGTTACGGCACGCAAACCAATTTTGCTTTGGAACAAGCGATCGCCGAAATTGAGGGTGGTTATAACACGTTCGTAACTTCTTCAGGAGCTGCAGCTATAAATACTGCGCTGATTGCTTTTTTAAAGCAGGGCGATCACATGTTACTCGTTGATAATGTTTATTCACCAACCCGTGGTTTTGCCGATAAATTTCTAAAAAAACTTGGCGTTGAGACTACTTATTTTGATCCACATATTGGTGAAGGAATCACAAAATTAATCAAGAAAAATACTAAAGTAATTTTTCTGGAAAGCCCAGGATCGCAGACTTTTGAAATTCAAGATGTACCCCTTATTTGTAAAATTGCAAAAAAGCATAATGTCATAACCATACTTGATAATTCATGGGCAAGTGGCATTTATTTTAAGGCTTTTGATCATGGAGTTGATGTTTCGGTTATGGCTTTAACAAAATATATAAATGGCCATTCAGATATCATGATGGGCTCAATAACTGTTCAAGAAAAGCATTTTAGAGTTATGTACGAAGCTTTCAGATACATGGCCGTTACCGCTGCACCATATTGTTCATATATGGTGCAAAGAGGACTAAGAACTTCAAAATTGCGAATGGATCATTGCTTTAAATCTGCCCTTGAAATGGCAAAATGGTTTGAAAAGAGGCCAGAGGTTGAGAAAGTTTTATATCCCGCGCTCGAATCTGATAAAAACCACGCACTATGGAAAAGAGATTTTTCGGGCGCAGCCGGATTATTTTCGGTAATTTTGGATAAAAAATATTCAAACGAAGCATTGGCGCGCATGCTGGATAAGCTAAATTTATTTGGAATGGGATATTCTTGGGGTGGTTACGAATCATTAATAATTCCTTTTGATGCCGGATCAATCAGAACTGCAACCAAATATCCATATTCCAATAAAACTGCGCTCAGAATCAATGTTGGGCTTGAAGATGTTGAAGATCTTAAATCTGATCTCGAGCTGGGTTTTCGTCGCCTCAAAAGATAAGTTCCATCAATTGATTTTTAAAAAGATGAGCTCCTAACAAAATTTTTTAAATTGTCGGTTTAAATTAGTTGTTTTAAGAGAAATTTTGTTCCCATCAAAATGCGTATGAGGGGCAAAAAAGTCTATTAAATCGCAATTGGATTTATTTAACGAATAATTGAGATATGTCTTTGAAGGCCTTGAACTCAAGGGCATTCCCACTTGGATCGCAGAAGAACATTGTAGCTTGTTCGCCAGTTTTTCCTCTGAAGCGAATATATGGCTCGATTACAAATTTTATAGAATTTTGCTTTAACCTTTCGGCAAATTCGTGCCATTCATCCCACTTTAAAACTATTCCAAAATGAGGAACCGGAACGCCGTGTTCATCAACTTGATTAACGATTTTTTGAGCTTGGTGGTTTTGATTTAAATGCGTTACAAACTGGTGTCCAAAAAAATTCCAATCGATCCAATGTTCATTTGAGCGACCTTCGCTCAGGCCAAGAGTTTGACCATAAAACTCACGGGTTTTTTGTAAATCATTGACTGGCATTGCCAAATGAAATGGTTGTATATCAATCATTGTTCAAGGAATTTAATTTTGATTCCCCATTTTTTTCCGAGATATCTTTCGACTTCGTTGCGATCTTCATTGTTAAGTGAGCGGTTAAATACGATCATTTCGCCAATTAAGCCATCAAAAAAGGCTCTTTCAGTTGCTCCAGTTTTTTTGGCGCCAACGTAAAATATATTGCTCCCATTAGAATATTTTTGACTGCTGTTAATTGCTGGAGAGTTAAAAGATTGGGCGTTGACTTGATTTGATGACCATAAATTACCATTTCTGTATATTTTAATATTATCAGTTGAGCCTTGAGTGGTTGGGGTTTGATATATTATAAGTGAAGCGACTATTTTTTCGTTTGGAATGACAAAGTCACCCGAAGATTGAGTGGCGTATGTGGTTGAACAACCTTCACCTGATACCGCTGAGGCTACTCCAAATGCGCCCTTAACGTTGTTAAAACTCATCCCAAAATCAAGTTCTGTGTCGCAACTTGATGGATTATAGAAAATTGTCTTTTTGTTGTCTGAGCTAACGGTTTTTGGCTCAAAAACCACAAAAATTGTTCCGGATCTATAAGTTAGGACATCTTGGTTAGACGTTTCGGATTCTAGTATGTCGTTAGTTCCATCAAATTTCACCGATGGTAAACCAAACATGCCATTTGATACATAGGTTGGCTTTTTATTTGAGTCGGATTGAATTAAATTGATTCTATCTGAATATCTTATTTCAGCGCCATTCCAGCGACTTATTAGGTCTCCATCATCAGTATCGCTTTCATTAAATGCATCTTTTGCAGTGGAATCATACCAAGTTACGATATAGTTAATCCAAGGCATGGCCGAGCTATGTGTAACATCGCGTGCCACATTAAGTCTCATATTGGCAATAAGTCTTGAGGATTGAACCAAGCCAGCAATTAACACGCCGAGAATAACAATTACAACAGCTAATTCAACTAGACTAAATGCGCGCCGGTTTTGTTTTTTTTTCGATAGGGAATTAAATTTTTTTTCTTTAAGCATGAAGAAATGAGTGTAGTTAATTATAGGATAGTTTTATTGCTAAATTTGATGGATGATAAGTTTGACTCTTGAAAAACTTTTAATAATTCCTAGATTTCCAGTCAAGTTTTTTTTCCACAATCATAAAATTTAAATCATTCAAATTATGTCTAAAGTTATCGGAATTGACCTAGGAACAACAAACTCCTGCGTCGCTATTATGGAAGGCGCTACTGCAATAAAAGTAATCGAAAATTCAGAAGGAGCCAGAACAACCCCTTCTATTGTTGGATTTTTAGCTAACGGCGAAAAAGTAGTTGGTTCTCCCGCAAAAAGACAAGCTGTTACCAATCCACAAAATACTATTTTTGGGATAAAAAGACTCATTGGTCGCAGACATGACGATCCAATGACTGAAAAAGATAAAGGTTTAGTTCCTTATAAAATTATTTCATCTGCAAATGGAGATGCGTGGGTTGAAGTAAAAAATGAAAAATATTCCCCTAGTCAGATTTCGGCATTTACCCTTATAAAAATGAAAGAAACCGCCGAAAATTATCTGGGTGAGAAAGTTGATAAAGCTGTTATAACAGTCCCAGCATATTTTAATGATTCGCAAAGACAGGCCACCAAAGATGCAGGTAAAATTGCTGGTCTTGAGGTTCTCAGAATTATTAACGAACCCACAGCAGCTGCCTTGGCATATGGTTTTGATAAAAAGAATGGACAAACTATTGCAGTTTACGATTTGGGTGGTGGAACTTTTGATGTATCAATCCTCGAGATTGGCGATGGAGTATTTGAGGTAAAATCAACCAATGGTGACACATTCTTAGGCGGAGAAGATTTTGATATGAGAATTCTAAAATATCTTTGCGATGAATTTAAGAAAGAGAATAGCGTTGATTTATCGAAAGATCCTCTTGCACTTCAAAGACTTAAAGAAGCTTCTGAAAAAGCCAAAATTGAACTATCTTCAACTTTAGAAACTGAAATCAATTTACCCTACATAACAGCTGACGCCTCAGGACCTAAGCACTTAAATTTAAAGTTATCGCGCGCTAAACTTGAACAATTGGTTGATGATTTAATCGAAAAAACCAATAAACCATGCGAAAATGCTCTCCAAGATGCCGGGCTAAAAGCTTCTGATATTGATGAAGTGGTGTTAGTTGGCGGTATGACTAGAATGCCAAAAGTTATTGAAACTGTTAAAAAGCTTTTTGGTAAAGAGCCTAACAGAAGTGTTAATCCTGATGAAGTTGTTGCAATTGGCGCAGCAATTCAAGGGGCTGTTCTTCAAGGTGATGTAAAAGATGTATTGCTTCTCGATGTAACCCCACTTTCTCTCGGTATTGAAACTGCTGGAGGTGTATTTACAAGGCTTATTGACCGAAATACTACAATTCCAACTAACAAAAGTCAGGTTTTTTCAACTGCGGCAGACAATCAAACTGCAGTTACAATTAAAGTATTTCAGGGTGAAAGAGATATCGCGGTTCATAACAAACTTTTAGGTGAATTCAACCTAGAAGGAATTGCTCCGGCGCCAAGAGGCCTCCCTCAAATTGAAGTTTCTTTTGATATTGATGCTAATGGAGTTGTGAAAGTTTCAGCAAAAGATAAGGCTACAAATAAAGAACAGCAAATTCGTATTCAATCTTCGGGTGGTTTATCAGAAGAAGAAATTAAAAAAATGATGCACGACGCCGAAGCTAACGCCAGCGCTGATAAAACTCGCAAAGAATTAATTGAGGCCAAAAATCAAGCTGATTCTATAATTTATGAAACTGAAAAATCACTCCGTGATCACGGAGAAAAAATTGACTCCGCCCTTAAAAATTCTGTTCAAGAAGATCTGAATAAATTGAAAGAAATGCTTTCTAAAAGTGATATTTCGGCTGAAGAAATAAAAAAATCTACCGAAAGTTTGGTTCAAAATTCAATGAAAATTGGCGAAGCTATTTACAAAAATTCACAACAAAATTCATCAAGCAACCCGCAATCTGATGCACAAAATTCTTCGGAGCAAAATTCTGATGATAATGCAAAAGTTGTTGATGGAGAATTTAATGAAGTCAAAGACGATAAAAAATAGACCTTCTTTAATTTAAAGCATTGCAGAGTTTTTTTATCACAACTTTGCAATGACTTTAAATTCGAATTTTAATCTTTAAGATTTTTTTCATAAAAATCTTATTCAAAAAAATGTTGATAATCTATCTTAATGTTTTTATAAACTACTAAACCTTTCGCACCAATCCCACTTTACAAATACAAATTTAATATAAGATTTAAATATAAAATTTAGGCAAAATTTGCATAAAATTTTATCCTAAAATTTAAAAAAACTCGATGATAATTTTTAAGTTATTATTGTCATAAAGTTATCTTTGGGACGCTTTTAGGGACGCTTTCATCGTGAACCAAAAAATTTATAATTGATGTCAAATTTTCTTAGAAAAATTCGTGAAGATAAAAAAATTGGTCAAAGCGACTTAGCTGAAAAAATTGGAGTTAGTAAACAACTTTTATCAGGATTTGAGAATGGAAGAAGTGGAGTTTCTAATGAAGTTTTAAAAAAACTTGCCAACGCATTAGATGTTTCTCCGGACGCAATTTTAACTGGTAAATCCTATAAGCCATTTGACGAAAAAGGGCGTAAACAGCTCTCTGAGGCCATGAATATGACTTTTAAATATTATGGAGATGAGTTTGATAAAGATACAATTATAAAAATCTCTACTGAACTTTATGCTCTGATTGTAGATTTCGATAGCCTTAAAAATGATTCTGAAAGAGATAATTTTATAAAATCTCTTGAAGAAAAAATAGCAATTGGCTTAGCTTCGAAATGTTTTTTAAAATTTAAAAATAAATAAAATAAATGAGTTATGCAAAAATCACAAAAAGAAATTGCCAAAGAAGAGCTTGAAAAACTATACGATAACCAATTTAGATGGGTTCAAGCTGGACAAGCTCTTAGAGGCAGATTTGGCGAAACTCTTAAAGACAATCCAAAGCTTAAGTGGATTTTTTTATTATCAATTTCTGCCAATATTGGTATTTGGCTCACCTTCGCTTTTCTTAATATTTAGCAATTTTTATGAACGATATAAATCAAATTAATTCAAAGCCTAAGCTAATTCTTTATGTTGAGGATGAGGATGTTCAAGCAAAAATTTTCTCCAAAATAATTGAAAATGAAGTCTCTTCCTACGGGTTTAAAGTAGTTATTTTTAAAAGTGGTGACGATTTTATTGATTTAATTAACTCTCTTCACAGTAAATATAAAATTTCTGAATTCGGTTTAATTCTTCTCGATTTGTCAATGCATGATGTATCGGGGTTGGCAATGCTTAAAGAGTTTAAAGCGAAATCGATTAAAACTCCGATCGCAATTCTTACCGCTCGAGAAGATGACGCTCTCAAAAGTAAGGCACTTTCAAGTGGCGCAAATGATTATTTTGTAAAAGGAAAAGATATTGAAGAATTGTCTCGCCTCAAAAATTTTATTCTTAAAAGTGTAAATTAGATTTGTTTTTAGATTTGTTTTAATCAGAGTTTGCTTCATTTTGATATTTCAAAAAAACATCAATCGTAAATTTCGAGTAAGTTTTTATTCCAAATAGCCTGCATAATTTTATTTACAAATCTATGAAAAAAATCATTCTACTTTTAGCAATTCTCATTTCTTTGATTAATGATTCTTTTGCCGATGAAGATAATAATTTTAATCAATCTCGCTCTGAAAAAAATGTTTCAAATAATTCTTTTGAATCACTAAATAATGAATTGGGCAACAAAAGATCTGACAAAAATTCCTACCAAGATATCGATAAAGAAGAGCACTCTAAAAATAGAAACGAGTTTAGTGATGAACAAAATCAGGATTTCAAAGAATCTCCAGATCATACTCCAAACCTTAAAAGAGGTGAATTGAAAAATGAATTTAAGCCAAACGATTTATCTAATGATAAAAAGCAACTATTAAAAACAGAGATGGAGAAGCATCGTCAGGCCATGAAAAATATCGCTGGAATAGAAATAGTTTTTAGCGAAGAGGAGCGTAATTTAGGTGCGCAAGCCAAAAAAGAGCGATCTGAAAAAAATCATCAAATTATGTCAAATCTTTCTTCGGAATTGAAAGCTCAAGTTAAACAGGAATTTGAGAGACATAGTCTACAAGTAAAGTCAATAACTGGTCAAGATATTGTCAGAAATTTTCCGCATAATTTCCGAGGTGGTAAAGAAAATGATGGTGAAAGCAATAAAAATTTTTCTCACAAAAGATGTCAAGAGCCTTCAGCCCAAGATTTTCAAAAGCATCGTCAAATAATGGAATCTTTATCACCGCAAAAGCGTGAAATGGTTAAAAAAGAGATGGATAGACATTTTCAAGAAATGAAAAATATAACCGGTGTAGATTTGCCTCGACCAAAATGCGAGTAGATAATTTTAAGAATCAGCGAATTCTTGAAGGGGGCTTGAAGTCTGTTCTATCTTTTTTTAGTGCTTGAATTCTTTGACTAAAAGATTGTTTTTTTCGACTATCAAAATCACTACCTTTTTGTTCATCTTGAGCTTTTAATTTTTTTAAATCATCTGATAAATTTCCAAGTTCTTCATCGATCTTTTTTTGTTGTAATCTTTTACGTTTTAAATTCCAAAGCATCGATTTTTTGCCACTTGATTTATTGATGGGGTTATGCTTTCCCATTTCAATCACCTCTTCACCGCGATTATCCCATTCATCAATTATATGTGATTGAGTTTCATGAATTTCTTGTTCAAGACCGCCTTCTTCGCGATCAAGATTGCGTTGCTGGTTGTTGATGGGTCGAACCTGAGAATTTTTTAATGATTCAACAATATCATCCAATTTTTTTCTATCTTTGGAGTCGAGTTTTTCTTTTAAGCTTTTTAATTCTTGGGTTGAATTTCCATCGCAAGATTCTTGTTGATTCGTTTGATTTTGTTGGTTTATAAAATTAGGTGAACCCTCATCACTCTTGGGAGTTTTAATATTATCGGTTTTAAGAGGGTTAAGAAGTATTTTTGAGGAGTTATTAAATTCTGCCATTTGATAAATTATTGAATTAGTTTATTAAGTTTATTTAAAATTTCGTAGCAATAGTTAATTTTCGATGAATTGTCAGAAAAGTTATTGCAGAATAATACTTTATGATCTTTGGCTAATCTAATCGTGTTTTTACTTTGAAATATTGCATTCATGAGTTGTTCGGCACCTTTAAAAACATTATTTTTAAAACCAACTAATAAACCTTCGTTGTTAATTTCCAAACTTTCTACCGCAACCAAGCGACATTGATTTTTGAGAAGAGCAATATCGAACAAATTATGAATCTCCGAAGTAATTTTACCAAATCTATCGTTCATTTCATTGATTAAATTTTCTTTGTCGGACAAATTTTTAATGTTAGAAATTTTTTTGTAAAAGCTCATTCGCAAAGACAAATCTGGCATATAATCGCTTGGAATCATTAATGAGATCGCTAGTTTTATAGAAATATTTTTATCAAAATCATCAATTTTTTGATGCAAATATTCAGGATTATTTTTGATTTGCTCGATAGTTTCGACCAGCATTTGTTGATAAAGTTCGACTCCGGTTTCTCTAACATGACCAGATTGTTCGTCGCCAAGTAAATTACCACTCCCACGAATATCCATATCGTGTGATGCTACGCTAAAGCCAACCCCAAGGGCATCAAGATTTTGCATTACCTCGAGTTTTTTGCGCGCCTCGTCGGCGATTTTGTGGCGATTATCAAGCATAAAATAGCAGTAGCCACGAATTTTGCCGCGCCCGACGCGACCGCGCAGTTGATATAGTTGTGATAGTCCAAACATTTCGGCTTTGTAGATAATCATGGTATTGGCGGTGGAAATATCGATTCCTGACTCGATAATGGTAGTTGAAAGCAACACATCAATTTTACCGTCAATGAAATCGTTCATGATATTGTCGAGATCGCCTGCGCCCATCTGCCCGTGAGCGTGAGTAATTTTGAGCTCGGGTAATAAAATTTTTAGACGTGGCTCCATTTCTTCAATATCGCGAACCCGCGGAACTACAAAAAACACTTTTCCACTTCGATTAAATTCGCGCATCACCGCTTCTCTAACAATTACTGAATCATAAGGCATAACAAAGTTTCGTACTGCAATTCGATCAATTGGTGGAGTGGCAATTAAGCTCAAATCTTTAACTCCCGTAAGCGACATTTGGAGTGTTCGAGGAATTGGTGTTGCTGATAAAGTTAAAATATGAACTTCATTGCGTAATTTTTTGAATTGCTCTTTTTGTGCTACGCCGAAATGTTGTTCTTCATCAATTATAACAAGGCCCAAATTTTTAAATTTTATAGTTTTTTGCAATAGTGCGTGAGTTCCAATAATGATATCGATCTCGCCATTTTCAATTTTTTGGCGAATAATTTTGGCTTCAGAGGCCGAAATCAAGCGCGATAATTGAGCAATTTTGATTGAGGTGCCCTCGAATCTTTTGCAAAAGTTTTTGTAATGTTGTCGAACCAATAAGGTGGTTGGGGCAACTACTGCAACTTGCGATTGACCACAAACGATTGCGCTGGCTCGAAGTGCAACTTCAGTTTTGCCAAAGCCGACATCACCACAAATTAAGCGATCCATCGGACATCCTTTGCGCAAATCATTTTCAACATCTTCGATGGCTTGCATTTGATCTTCGGTTTCAACGAAGCCAAACCGTGCACGAAACTCATCATAAAAATGAGAATCGGGAACAAAAATTGGTGATTTTTTGAGTTGGCGCGAAGCTGCGACGCGCAATAATTCTTCGGAAGCCAATTTAATTTTTTTGCGTACTTTATCGCGACGATTTTTCCAGCCGGCAACTCCAAGTTTATCAAGTTGAACCAACGGATTTTCGGCACCATAGCGCGTAATTAAATTAATATTATCGACGGGCACAAAAAGCGTATCTCCACCACCGTAAATAATTTTTATCATATCGGTTTTAATGCCAAGAGCGGTGATGGTATGAATGCCGTCGAACTTGCCAATACCATGGTCGCGATGCACAATGAGCTCGCCCAAATTTATGCTTAAATTTTCTTCGATGATGCGTTGCGATGCCGATTTTGAGATTTTTTTGCGGGAGATTTTTTCGCCAAATAAGGCTTGTTCGCCAATAATTATGAAATCGCTGGTTTCAAATCCGAAGTGAGTTGGAAAAATAAAATGACCAATTTTTCCCAGCTTAATTTTTTGAAATTCACTAAAATTTTCAATGATTTGCAAATCAATATTGTAGTCGTGAAAAATGCGGAGAAGTCTGTCGCGAAAACCTTCGCTAAGAATAGCAATTGCAACTTTTTTATGGGAATAGCTTTGCAAAAAATTTTTCAATAACTCAATGGTATCTTGTTTGTTGGTGCGAGATGCGAGTGTAAAATCTGAGACGGCTTTGAATTCAAGATCGATTTTGCGGGTTTGATGTGAAATATTAGTGTCAAATTTATTGAAGCAAATATTGATGTGATCGTTGATTTGATTATGAATTTGTTGTTGATTCAAATAAAGTAGATCGATGGGAATTGGGTTGTAAATAAATGAGTTGCGGTGGTTTTTATCATCAATTCTGGCTTGATAATAATCTTTGATTTGCTCTTCTCTCTGTATGGCGCGCGTGGTAATTTGTTCATCATAAAAAATTATCGGATTTTTAAGATAAGAAGTTAAATTAGTTAATTCATCTTGATAAAAAAGTGGAAGCCAATGTTCCATGCCATCAAAACTCCGACCCTCTGAAATGGCTTGATAGAATTGATCATCAAGTGAAGCACCAAATAATTGGCGATATTTTTGACGAAAAGTTTCAATATTTTTGTGATTTATCAGAACTTCACTGGCTGGAAGGATTTCAAGTTTTTTAACATTTTCATAGCTAATTTGCGTGATTGGATCAAAAACTTTTATTGATTCAATTTCGTCGCCAAAAAAATCGACGCGATATCCAACTAAATCTCCAGCTTGAGTCAGAACAATATCAATAATTCCTCCGCGCACCGCAAATTCACCAATATTGTTGGCATTACTTTGGCGAACAAAGCCTTTATTAATTAAAAATTCACAAATTTGATTGAGTGAATATTTGGCTTTAACTTCAAGAATTAAGCCTAAATTTTTTATAAGGTTTTGCCCGACAACCTTCTGCATTAATGCGTTAATCGAGGTAATTACAAAATAATTTTGATTTTCTTGGCGCGTTGAAAGGGTATGAAGGGTTTTAATGCGAGATGATAAAATTTGTGACTTGGGGGAGGTTCTGTCGTATGGTAGAGAATCATAGCCATAAAAGTTTATAATCGAAATATGGGGATTAAAAAACTTTAATTGTTGATTTATTAACTCGATTTGAGCGTCATTTTCGGCAATAAATAGCTTGTCGTGATTGGGAAAATTATTGGCGATTTGTGAAGCAATAAAACCTTGAGCATCGTTTGGAAATTTGGTTAAAACACAAGATTCTCGAATGTGGCTGAGCTTAATTTTGTAGTCCATTTATTGAATAATTTCTATCGAAAAGTCGGCATGACTTTTATTGATGTCGGGAGGTAAAACCAGAATTTTGTGGCTTTTTGCAACTTGTAAAAAAATATTTATTTTATCGGTGTTGTCGATTTCAAGATTAATTGAGGCAGTTAAAAATTCGGGTAAAAAATGAGCTTTTAAATAAGCGGTTTGATAAGAAATCATAGCATAAGCCGCCGCATGCGATTTGTTGAAGCCATAACCCGCGAATTTGTCGACCAAATCGAAAATTTCGTTGGCTTGTTCTTCGCTAATATTATTTTTTTTGGTGCCACTTACAAAGATTTCGCGTTGTTTATCCATTTCTTCTTTGATTTTTTTACCCATTGCTCGACGAAGCAAATCTGCACCTCCTAAGCTATATCCTGCCAAGATTTTGGCAATTTCCATAACTTGTTCTTGATATACGATTACACCGTAAGTTTCTTTGAGAACTGGCTCAAGAAGAGGGTGGGGATAGGAAATTTTTTCATCACCATGTTTACGACGAATATAAGTTGGAATATTATCCATTGGGCCCGGGCGATAAAGCGAAATTAGGGCGATAATATCTTCGATTTTATCAGCCTTCATTTGACGCAGAACGGAGCGCATTCCCGAAGATTCAATTTGAAATACACCAATAGAATCACCAGAAGCGAGCATCTCGAAGGTAGCTTTGTCGTCTAGGCGGAGGTTGGCGATATCAATTTTTATACCGCGGTTTTTTTCAATCAATTTAACAGTTTCAAGAATGGTGGTTAAAGTTTTTAAGCCTAAAAAATCGAATTTTACTAAACCGGCTGATTCGGCGTATTTCATTGAATAGCCAACGGCTGGCATGGTTGAGCCTTCGTCGTTGTAGAGTGCGCAGATTTCGCGTAATGGTTTATCGCCAATAACAACGCCGGCCGCATGAGTTGAGGCATGGCGATTGAGGCCTTCAAGCTTTAAGCCGATATCAACCAATTTATTAACTTGTGGGTCGTCTTTGATGGCTTGTTGCAAGTCTTTGTCCATCTCAATGGCTTTTTCTAAAGTGACCGCTTCAATTGCATTAAAAGGAATAAGTTTGCAAATTCGATCAACTTGCGAATAAGGCATTTGTAAAACTCGACCAACATCTTTGAGTACAGCGCGCGCTTGAAGTTTTCCAAAAGTTATAATTTGAGCAACAAAGTCGGAGCCATATTTTTTTTGAACATAATCGATAACTTCGTCGCGTCTCGATTGGCAACAATCAATATCGAAATCGGGCATTGAAACCCGATCAGGGTTTAAAAATCTTTCGAAAAGTAGCCCGAATCGAATGGGGTCAAGGTCGGTGATTTGTAAAGCCCAAGCCACGATTGAACCGGCTCCAGACCCTCTTCCGGGCCCAACTGGTATTAAATTATTTTTTGACCATTTTATAAAATCAGATACAATTAAAAAATAACCCGAAAAATTCATTTTAATGATAATCGC
>Ga0172372_10008492_pt1 | contig 13532 bp, 12 predicted proteins | sample LakKiv5m_2_FD_114544 | JGI IMG/M metagenome (GOLD analysis project Ga0172372, IMG submission 114544) | Freshwater microbial communities from Kabuno Bay, South-Kivu, Congo - kab_092012_9.5m | ecosystem: Environmental > Aquatic > Freshwater > Lake | place: Democratic Republic of the Congo...
ACCCGCCTGCTCACCCAGGGCATGGTGCAGGGCATCACCTACAAGAACCCACACACCGGCAAATACATCGCTCCGGCGGATGTCGCCGACCCCACAGCCCCCCGGGATCCCGTGAGCGGCGAGGTGCTGGAGACGTTCTACGAAAAGATGTCGAAGTCCAAGTACAACGGCGTTGATCCGGCCGTTGTGATCGACAAGTACGGCGCCGACACGGCCCGGATGTTTATCCTGTTCAAGGCCCCCCCCGAAAAGGATCTCGAGTGGGATGACGCCGATGTGGAAGGCCAGTTCCGCTTCCTGCAGCGGATCTGGCGCCTGGTGGATAGCGCCAGCGAACGCGGCCTCAGCCTGGCCGCGGGAGCCGGTGGCCCCGAGGCGGTGGCCCAGGCACTCGCCGCCGCCGCATCTGCTTGCGGGCTGAACGCGGCTGAACAGGAGCTGCGGCGGGCGGTGCACACCGCCATTACCGAGATCAGCGACGACCTCGATGGCGACTTCCAGTTCAACACCGCCGTGTCGGAGCTGATGAAGCTCAGCAACGCCATGGGCACCCATCTGGAGGGCAGTGCTGATGTGTTCGCCTGCGAAGCCCTGCGCACGCTGCTGATCCTGCTGGCGCCGTTCGCACCGCACCTGGCCGAGGAGCTCTGGCTGAAGCTCGGCGGCCGCAACGCTGTCGAAGCCCTGGCCGGCAGCAGCATCCACGCCCAGCGCTGGCCCAGCGCCGATGCCTCAGCGTTGGTGCGCGACACCGTACCGCTGGTGATTCAGATCAAGGGCAAGGTGCGCGGCAACCTCGAGGTTCCCGCCGATGCCGACAAGGCCACCCTCGAAAGGCTGGCTCTTGCTAGTGACATCGCCGCCAAGTGGCTGGAGGGCAAAGCCCCCAGTCGCGTGATCGTGGTGCCTGGCAAGTTGGTCAACCTGGTGCCCTGACACCTCTCCGTCCCGGTCGCGTCTGTCCTGGGGACTTGCGGGGCTGGGGGCGCTAGGGGCTTGGCAGGGGCTGTGGTCAGGGCCCTGTAGTTTTTGCGGTCTATGCAGTTGGATATCCGCGGATATCTCCTTGCACAGGGCGCCGCCGAAGCCCCCCTGCCCCCCTGCCCGCACCGCAACAGCGGTCAATGTTCAGTCGTGGCGGAACACGAGGGTCTCAGGTTTGCCCCAGTCGCCACGTGCTTCGATGTGGCGCCGGTTGGCGCAGAGGTGGCGCAGGATCCAGTAGAGCGGCTCCGGGGAGGCCAGGCCCATGCGCTCCTGCAACTCCACGAGGGTGTGGTCGGCCTGATCAGCAAGGGCCGCCTCCAGGCGGGCCTGCAGGTCGAGCAGGGCGGCGGCGGCCTTCTTGCCGGCTTCCACCCCGGGCTGGTCGTAGGCATTAATGTTCACCAGTTCGGCGTAGAGGCCCACGGCCCGCTCGAACAGGGCGATCAGGGCGCCGAGGCTGTGGGCGTCGAGGCGTTGCAGGGTGATGCTGAGGTTGTAGCGGCCCTCATCGGTGAGGGCAGAACGGGTGCCCTGCAGGAAACCGTCGAGGAAGTCACCGGGGTTTTCCCCCTCCAGCGGCAGGATGTCGCCGGGATCCTCCAGCACTTCCACGAAGGTCACGAAGAAGTTGTCCACGCCATCGCGGAGTTGCTGCACGTAGGCGTGCTGATCAGTAGACCCCTTGTTGCCGTACACCGCCAGGCCCTGGTGCACCACCTGGCCGCTGCGGTCCAGCTTCTTGCCGAGGCTTTCCATCACCAGCTGCTGCAGGTACCGGCTGAACACCTCCAGGCGGTCGCGGTAGGGCAGCAACACCATGTCGCGGCGACCGCGCCCGTCACCTGCGGCGTACCAGGCTGCGGCCAACAGCGCTGCCGGGTTGGCTTCCAGTTCGGCCACGCGGGTGGCAGCATCCATCGCTGCTGCACCGGCCAGGAAGGCGCGGATGTCGCTGCCGATCAACACACCGGGAAGCAGGCCAACGGCGCTGGTGATGCTGGTGCGCCCCCCCACCCAATCGAACATGTCGAAGCGGGCTAACCAGTCGCCTTGCTCTGCCTCCTGATCGAGGCGGCTCCCCACCATCGTGACCGCAACCGCCTGCTTGTCCCAATGCCCGCCGCGGGCCTCAACCGCGAGCTTGGCCTGCAGCATGCCGATGTGCGGTTCGGGTGTGCCTCCCGACTTGCTCACCACGATCACCAGGGTGGTGCGCAGCCGTTCACCCAGGGACGCCAGGGTGCGACGCATGCCGTCGGGATCGACGTTGTCGAAGAAGTGGAATGGCAGACCGGAGCCGGGGTCCTGCAGGGCACGAATCATCAGCAGCGGGCCAAGGCCTGAGCCGCCGATGCCGATCCAGAGCACGTCGGTGAACCGTTGACCTGGAGCGGGGCCGATCGCGCCGCCCAGCACCTCGCGCCCGAAGGCTTCGATCCTGTCGATCTCGTCATTCACATGGGCGCCACTGGCAGCGTCCGGGGCCAGCTGAGGGGCCCGCAACCAGTAGTGGCCCACCTGACGCTGTTCATCCGGATTCGCGATGGCGCCGCCCTCCAGGGCAGCCATGGCAGTGAACGCCTGGCTGAAGCGGGGGCGCAGCTGGTCGAGGGTTTCGGGGTCCAGCCCCATGCGGCTGACATCCAGCCAGAATCCAAGGGGTTCGCTGTGCCACAGCAGCGAGCAGAAGCGCTGCCACTGGCCCTGGGGATCGAGACCGGGAACCGTGGAGAGCGGGGTCATGAACCGGGCTGGGCTGGCTGGCGACTGGGACGCTATTCCGGGAGGGAGGCCTGGCGGTAGCCCTTGTCACCGGTTGGGGCCGGAAATAGCGGGTCCGAGCCGAGACTGTGTGGACCCGCACACAGTCTGAGTGGCGTCGCTGGCGAACTCGGAATCATTCCTTAAGATTGGTGGTAATTACTTGTCTTTCGGCTTTGCGGCTCCGTTCGCAACCCAGGTCCGTGGCTGTTCCCCTGGCGGCGATCGCCACGGGCTTGCTGCTGCTTGCGGGTGGCGATGTTCTGCAGCAGCGGACGCACCGGCAGCTGGCGGTGCTGGTGCCGGACGAGGCGCACCCCAATCCCGCCAGCTTCACTCCCGCTGAACTGCGGGAGCTGCAGAAGCGATTCGGTGTGCACGGTCCACAGCCGCGGCTGGCCCAGTTGTTCACCCGCGGCATGGATCAGCTTACGCCGTTACGCAGCCACACCGTGACACGGCTGGAGACCCTGCAACCCGCTGTGCTCCGCGAAAGCCGGCGCACCGGGATCAACCCAATGCTGCTGGCGGCCATCCTGTTCGACGAGATGCAGCACGCCAAGCCGGGGGAGGACCTCCCTCTGGCGGCCCACTCCGGCCTTTTCAATACCCACGGTCCGGCGCAGCTGGGGCTGAGCGAGATGGTCAAGCAGGGCTTGTTGCGGCCGGATGCCTCCGCCGACGAGCTGGAGGCAGCCCGTGATCAGCTGCTCGACCCCGACCGCAATGTGACCCTGCTGGCAGGCAAGCTGGCGCGGCTGCTTAAGGTGCTGGGCCGCACACCCGCCAGCACCAATCACGTGAGTGCGGATCCCGCCCACGCCAAAACCGCGGCAACCTTGGCGTATCTCCACAACGGCAAGCTCGACTATCCCACGCGCATCCTGCGTTACATGCAGGATCCTGAGCTGCATGGATTGATCTACGGCCAACGCCGCAGCCCGCTCTCACCGCTGATCTGATCCAGCCCTGGCGTTCAGCAGAGCATCCCCAGGGCCGCCAGGCGCACCTGCAGGGCCTGCCAGTCGAAGCTGCGGGGATCAGCGCGCTCGAGACCCAGGTCCACGTGGCGGTGGGTGGTGATGTTCTCGGCGGGGATGCCGTAACGCCGCATCCAGTCGGCGAGAACCACGGCCATGGCGTCGTACTGGACGCTGCTGTATCCGCTGTGGGTCGGGGCGTCGTCCTCCCCGTCCAGCGGAGTTTCGAGGCTGAGGTGCAGCGCGAAATTGTTCACGGAACCGGCCATGGCTGGATTCGTGATCGCCCACCGCCCTCGGAAGGCCGAGTACCCCGCACCAAAGGCGCGGCGATCGGGATCCAGCACCTGCACGATGCGACCCTTTTCGCCGATGAGCATGTGATAGCTCACCTGATCGTTGTCGTCGGGATGGTTGGTGATGAAGGTGTTGATGGCGGACGTCAAGCCATACACCGTTTCATGCAACACAACCAGTTGGGGGCGGTTGGGAATGGCCTGCCCGTAGGCATCACGGGTCAGCCGTGGGCCGTAGTTACTGGGTGCAATCCGCAGACGCTCGGTGCGTTGCGGCAGCTGCTGTTGCAGTCGCTCCAGACGCCTCTGCAGGGCGGTGTCGGCCACCCTGCACTGGCGGTGCAGTGGGCTCACCCAGGGCGCCTGGGCCGGAGGAGCCGGCGCCTTCGCTGAGGGAGCGGGCGCCATCGCAGCCGGCTGGTCGCGCCAGAGCTCACGGCACACCAGCGTGATGCCCCCAAGCAGCATCAGGGCACCAAGACCTGCGGCGCCGATCCAGAACGGACGCTGCCGAACCGGGCGATCTCCGAGAAATTGGCGCACCATCAGCCCAGCTCCACCAGGCTGAGCCAGGCCCGTCGCCGGGCCAGGGCCTCCGCAGAGGCTTCTGGATCCGCCACAAGACTCCAGGCCTGGGGTTGCGGTGCCAGCGGCTGCAGCTGCAGGCGCTGCAGCCGCGAACGACGACTGATCAGCAACTCCTGCTGGGCACCGGCGCGGGCAGACCTCTCGAACTGCTCGGGCTCACGCAGGCGAGCCCCATCGAGGGCAACCAGCTCATCACCCACCATCACACCAGCCGCTTCCGCGGGACCCCCACGCTGGACCCGACGGGCCAGCAGTTGCCCGGAGTCCGTGCCAGCGGTCAGGCCGGTCCAGGCGTTGGTCGTCGGCATCGCTTGCAGGCTCAACCCCACAGTTCTGAGGTAGCCATCGAGATCTGGATCGTCCACACACCGGAGCCAACGCGGTAGCAGATCCTCCAGATCCGGTGCAACAACGGCGAAGGCTGCCACAAGATCCCGTTCGCTGTAGCCCCGCCCCCAGCGGCCATGGCTGCGCCACAGGGCCTGCAGGACATGGGCCAGGCAGCCTCCTGCCACGCGCAGGTGCAGATCCAGGCAGAGTGCCAGCACCGCACCCTTGAGGTAGTAGCTCACCTGACTGTCGCCGGAATAGGCATCAGCCCGGTAGAGCTTCACCCACGCCTCTTCGCTGCTGTCGCGCAGGCTCTGCACCTGGCGCCCCGGGGTGAGGCGATAGCGGCTGAGGTCCTGGCCAAGGTCCTGGAGCAGCTCGGGCTCGGTGCTCAGACCGGCCATCAAGGGCAACAGCTGATCCACATAGCTGGTGATCCCCTCGGCAAACCACAGGCTGGGCACCGGCACCGCCCGGTCGTAGTCGATCGGGGTGAGTTCGACAGGCCGCAGTCGGCGCACGTTCCACTGATGCAGGTATTCGTGGGCCACCAGCTGCAGGAACTTGCGGTAGCCATCCGGCTTCTGCAAGCCACGGCGGCCGTAGACGAGCACCGTGCTGTCGTCGTGTTCGAGGCCGCCATAGCCCTCATCGAGCAGGTGCAGCACCACCAGGTAGTGATCGGCCGCTGGCCTCTCCACCGCCATCAGGCGGCAGCAGGCCAGGCACACCTGCTCCACATCGTTCAGCAAGGTGGGGAAGCGCTCCTGCAACCAGCTGGCATCGCCGGCTGCGCCGGCCCAGGTCACCCAGCGGTGCGGCACGCCGGCCACGCTGAAATGCCACTCCTGGTGTGGGCCCGCCTCCAGCGGGCTGTCCAGCAGCTGATCGAGATCGCGGGCCAGGAAGCAACCGGGTTCAGGGCTGGGCAGGGGCACAAAGGCCTGCCAGCCCGTGGGGAGGCTGCAGCGCAGGCGATGGGGCGTCCAGCGCTCCCCTTCCACCGCAAGCACCACCCCGGCCAGGGCCAGAAAGCCGTGCTCGGCATCGAGATGGCAGGTGCGCACGGACAGCTCGGTGGCCAGCATGCGGTAGTCGATCTGCAGCGCGGGACCCTGCGGGTCGGGCTCCAGCTGCCAACAGGCGGGCTCCAGGCGGCGCAGCGGCAGGGGTCGGCCTCCCTGGTGCACCGTGAGGCCCTCCAGGTTGCGTACGTAGTCGCGGATCAGATAGGAGCCCGGCGTCCAGCCCGGCAGGCGCAGGCGCAGTGTGGGCAGACGCGGCGTCAGCCGCAGCTGGACGCGAACCAGATGCTGTTGCGGGTCCCGCAGGTCGAGATCAACGTCAACCACGCCGCCGCTCAGCCCGCCAGCACCAGCTCGGCTCCGGCAAGCTCCTGGCTGGCGGTGCGCAGGGATTGCCGCGCGGCGTAGCGGCGGGTGATGCGACCGATCAGCTGCTGCAGCGAACGCGAACGGCCGAGGCGCTGCAGATCGCCGACCAGCGCCAGGCTGCCGTCGGCCTGGCGTCGCCAGCCCAGCCACTGGCCTTCCGGCAGCTGGACCCGCAGGCTCACCGTCTGGCGGTCGTCGGCGAACCCCCTGAGCTCACCGCCGCTCTCGGCCTGCAGCCCCAGATCCTCCAACGCCTCTGCCAGCACGCGGACATCGCGCAGAACCGTTGGCAGGATGGAGAGATGGGACATGGCCCGTCGTCCGCTTTTTCTGACCCTAGCGATCTCGCCAGGGCCGTCCAGTGGCCGTTGTCACCAGCCGTAGCCCGCAACGAGCGGCGACGGTTGCGGCTGGGGGTGATGGCCTCAGGCGCTGGCAGCAATTTCGAAGCCCTGGTGCAGGCCTCTCGCACCGGACAGCTCGGGGCCGAGGTGGCCTTGCTGGTGGTGAACAACCCCGGCTGTGGCGCCCAGCAACGCGCTGAACAGCTGAGTGTGCCCTGGCAGCTGCACGACCACCGTCACAGCACCAGCCGCGAAGCCCTGGATCAGGCCCTGACCGCCAGCTTCCAGGCGGCGGCGGTGGATCTGGTGGTGATGGCCGGCTGGATGCGGATCGTCACCCAGACGCTGCTGGATGCTTACCCCGATCGGTTGATCAACATCCACCCCTCCCTGTTGCCCAGCTTCCGCGGCGCCCGGGCGATCGAGCAGGCCCTGGCGGCGGGGGTGCGCATCAGCGGCTGCACGGCCCACCTGGTGAGCCTGGAGGTGGACACCGGGCCGATCCTGGTGCAGGCGGCCGTGCCGGTGCACACGGACGACGACAGGACCAGCCTGGCCGCGCGCATCCAGGTGCAGGAACACCGCATCCTCCCCCTAGCGGTGCACCTGGCGGCCGAACGCCTGGGGCTCTGACGCTCAGGGATAGAAGGGCAGCAGGGACAGTCCGGTTTCAGCGGGCAGGCCCGCCATCAGGTTGAGGCACTGCACGCCCTGGCCCGCCTGTCCTTTGACCATGTTGTCGATCGCGCTCATCACGATCAGCTGGCCGGTGCGCTTGTCCACCTGCATCGCCAGCACGGCAGCGTTTGTGTTGCGTACCCACTTGGTGGAGGGGTAGGAACCCACCGGCAGCACCCGCACGCAGGGCGCGTTGCGGTAGGCGGCTTGCAACAGGGTGGTGCAGTCTTCCGCCGTCAGGCCGGGATCGCGCAGACGGCCGTACACGGTGGCCAGCAGCCCACGCACCATCGGCATCAGGTGCGGCGTGAACTGCAGCTGGATCGGTTGACCGGCGGCGCGGCTGCAGAGCTGCTCGATCTCACTGGTGTGGCGATGGCCCACCACGCCATAGGGGGAGACCCCCTCGGAAGCCTCGGCGAGCAGCAGATGCTCCTTGGCGGCGCGGCCGCCGCCGCTGGTGCCGGTCTTGGCATCGATCACGATGCCGCCCGGTTCGATCAGCCCCTGCTTGAGGAAGGGGGTCAGGGCCAGCAGGCTGGCGGTGGGGAAGCAACCGGGGGCCGCCACCAGCCGCGCGGCACGGAGACGCTCCTCCTCCCACTCCACCAGGCCGTACACCGCTTCGGCACAGAGGTCGGCGTCGTCGCGCGGAAACGCACGGGCCTCGCTGGCGTACACCTCCTGCCAGTGCTCCAGGGAGCGGTAGCGGTAGTCGGCCGACAGATCCACCACCTTCACCCCCCGCTCGAGCAGGCCGGGCACCAGGCGTGAGGCCAGGCCATTGGGCAGGCTCAGCACCGCCAGATCTGCGGCAGCGGCGATGGCCTCAACGGTGGGGCTCTGCACCACCGGGTCTCCAGGCAGGGGCAGGAATGGGGTCAGTTCGCTCCAGCGTTTGCCGCTGCTGCGTTCGCCACCCAGAAACGTCACCTCCAGCTGGGGATGCCCCTGCAGCAGCCGCAGGGTCTGCAGCCCGCCGTAGCCGGAGGCTCCGATCACTGCGACGCGCTTGCTTGCCATGCCCGGCTATCAGGAACCCCGGATCGTACCGGGCTCTATAAAAGTGCGAGCGCACCGGCCTGCGGGCCTTTTCCCCTGAGCATTCCGGCCTTCCAGTTCGACACCATCGCCGATGGCTTGGCGGCCATCCGCAACGGCGAGATGGTGGTGGTGGTAGACGATGAAAACCGTGAGAACGAAGGCGACCTGATCTGCGCCGCCCAGTTCGCCACCCCTGAGCAGATCAACTTCATGGCCACCGAGGCCCGGGGCCTGATCTGCCTGGCCATGGAGGGCGAACGCCTGGATGCCCTGGATCTGCCGCTGATGGTGGATCGCAACACCGACAGCAATCAGACCGCCTTCACGGTGAGCGTGGATGCCGGCCCGGAGAACGGTGTCAGCACCGGCATCTCCGCGGAGGATCGGGCCCGCACGATCCAGGTGGCGATCCACCCCGCCACCCGCCCGGCCGATCTACGCCGCCCGGGGCACATCTTCCCGCTGCGGGCCAAGCAGGGCGGTGTGTTGAAGCGGGCCGGTCACACCGAGGCAGCGGTGGATCTGGCGCGGCTGTCGGGGTTGTACCCAGCCGGGGTGATCTGCGAGATCCAGAATGCCGATGGCTCGATGGCGCGGCTGCCGCAGCTGGTGGAGTACGCCCAGCGCCATGGTTTAAGGCTGATCAATATCGCCGACCTGATCCGCTACCGGTTGGATACGGAGCGCTTCGTGCGCCGACAGGCCGAGGCCACCCTGCCCAGCGCCTTCGGCCAGTTCCGCGCCATCGGTTATCGCAATGAGCTCGATGCCAGCGAGCATGTGGCGATCGTGAAGGGAGAGCCGGAACAAGCGCAGGGACCAGTGCTGGTGCGCGTGCACAGCGAATGCCTCACCGGCGATGCCTTCGGCTCGCTGCGTTGCGACTGCCGGCCCCAGCTGGAGGCGGCCCTGCGCATGATCGAAGCCGCGGGTGAAGGCGTGGTGGTGTACCTCCGCCAGGAGGGTCGGGGAATCGGCCTGATCAACAAGTTGCGGGCCTATTCCCTGCAGGATGGTGGCCTCGACACGGTGGAGGCTAATGAGCGGCTTGGCTTCCCGGCCGACCTGCGCAATTACGGCGTTGGCGCTCAGATCCTCAGCGATCTGGGGGTGCATCGCCTGCGCTTGATCACCAACAACCCCCGCAAGATCGCCGGCCTGGGTGGCTATGGCCTGCAGGTGGAAGACCGAGTGCCGTTGGTGATGGATGCCGGTCTCCACAATGCTGCCTACCTGCAGACCAAGCAGGTCAAGCTCGGCCACCTGATGGACCCGCTGGCCGGCAGTCCCGGCCCCGCGGCGGTGCTGGCCTGGAAGCGCCACACCGATGCCGACCCTGGCGAGGAGAGCGGCGCCAACGGCCTCGCGGCCCAGCTGCTGGAGCTGCGCCAATGGGCGGAGGCGCATGGCCTCGAGCTGGAGCGCGAGGAGCACTCCCGCGTGCTGGCCCTGCTGGACCAGCCGGATCTGGCGGTGGTGGTGGCCGGCGGTGATGCCGTGCGCCTGGACCAGGGGCTGCGGCGGATGGCCCACTGGCGCGACACCCAGTGCGTGAGCCTGCTGCTGGCGGCCGATGCCCAGCGCACCAACCACCCCAGCATCACCCTGGAGGCCCAGCGCCGGCCGCTGCAGGAGCTGAGCGCCGCCGCGGGCAGCCGGGCGGCGCTTCCCCTGGAGGGCGCCACCCTGCTGCGCTGGAGCTGAGGCTCAGGGGGCCGCGACTGACGGTTGAGCGTCAGTCGCTGATGCTCACCTTGGTGATGCGGCTGCCGTTCTTCAGAGCCAGCACCACGTCCAGGTTGCCGGTGAGACCGAACACAGTGTGCACGCCATCGAGGTGGGGCTGAGCCTCATGGCAGATGTAGAACTGCGAGCCGCCGGTGTTGCGGCCGGCATGGGCCATGGCGAGGGTGCCGGCTTGGTGCTTCTGGCTATTGATCTCACAGTCGATCTGATAGCCGGGCCCACCCGTGCCGGCCATGCCGCGGGCACCCTCACGGCTGTTGGGGCAACCGCCCTGGGCCATGAAGCCGGGGATCACACGGTGGAAGGCCAGACCGTCGTAGAAGCCATCCTTGGCCAGCTTCACGAAGTTGGCCACGGTGTTGGGCGCGTCGGCGTCGAACAGCTCCAGTTCGATCGTGCCGGCGTCGGTCTCCATCACAGCTTTGGTCACGGCGGGCGGGGATTGCAAACGGCTTCAGTATGGGTGGTCCGGTAGAAGGGAGTCAGAGCAGGCCGGCAGCGGCCGGGAGAGTGCGATGGCGCAGCAGCAACGGCCCGTGGACCTGAGCGACGCTCGGCTGGGGGTGATCGGTGGGAGCGGCCTCTACGCCATGGAGGGGCTGGAGGACATCCGCGAGATCGCGGTGGATACCCCCTTTGGATCGCCCTCCGACAGCCTCCGCCTGGGGCGGCTCGGCGGCATGGACGTTGTGTTTCTGGCGCGGCACGGCCGCCACCACTCCTTTCTGCCCACGGAGGTTCCCTACCGCGCCAACATCTGGGCCCTGCGCTCCCTTGGGGTGCGCTGGATCCTCTCGCCTTCGGCGGTGGGCTCGCTGCAGCAGCACGTCAAGCCGCTCGACATGCTGGTGCCCGATCAGTTCATCGATCGCACCCAGCAGCGGCCGATCAGCTTCTTCGGCGAGGGGGCCGTGGCCCATGTGGCTCTGGCCGATCCGTTCTGCCCCGGCCTCAGCCGCCTGCTGGCCGATGTGGCCGACAGCCTGATGCCCGAGGGCCGCACGCTGCACCGCCGCGGCACCTACCTCTGCATGGAGGGCCCGGCCTTCTCCACCCGCGCCGAATCGAACCTGTACCGCAGCTGGGGTTGCTCGGTGATCGGCATGACCAACCACACCGAGGCCCGTCTGGCCCGCGAGGCGGAGATCGCCTACGCCACCCTGGCGATGGCCACCGATTACGACTGTTGGTACGCCGACCACGACTCGGTGACCGTGGAGATGGTGATCGCCAACCTGCACGCCAATGCCGCACTGGCCACCGCGATCGTGCGCACCACCGCCGAGCGGGTGGCCGCCCTGCGGCCGGCCAGCAGTGCCCACAGCGCCCTGCGCGATGCACTGATGACGCCGAAGGAGCACGTGCCGGCGGCCACCCGGCGCCGGTTGGATCTGTTCACCAGTCCTTACTGGGGCCCCCACGAGGCCTGAGCTGGCTCAGACCTCAGACCTCAGACCTCCGCCTCCAGGGCCGCCCGCAGCTGACCGCCGTTGGCCGTGAGCCGCTGGCGGGCCGTCTCGGCATCGAGCTGGCACCGGCCCATCAGCAGCGCCAGCTTCACGGAACCGCCGCTGGCGCTGAGCAATTGGCGGCCCTGGGGCCTGGCGATGCCGCCCAGGTCTTCGAGGATCCGCAGGGCGCGGTCTTCGAGCTTGCTGTTGGTGACGGCCACATCCACCATGCGGTTGCCGTAGACCTTGCCCAGGCGCACCATCACGCCGGTGCTGAGGATGTTCAGCGCCATCTTGGTGGCTGTGCCGGCCTTGAGCCGGGTGGACCCGGTGAGCAGCTCCGGGCCCGTGAGCAGCCGGATGTCGATGTCGCAGGGCATCGGCACCTGATCGGCTGGCACACAGGCGATGGCGATGGCCAGGGCTCCCAGGCCGCGGGCGTACTCCAGGCCGCCGTGCACGTAGGGCGTGGTGCCACCGGCGGCGATGCCCACCAGGGCATCAGCGGCGTTCAAACCCCGCGCCTCCAGATCGCTGCGGCCGGCCTCGAACAGATCCTCGAGGCCCTCGGAGCTGCGCAGCAGCGCCGGTGCGCCACCCGCGAGCACCCCCTGCACCAGCTCCGGATCACTGCAGAAGGTGGGCGGACATTCCGCCGCATCGAGCACCCCCAGCCGGCCTGAGGTGCCGGCCCCGAGGTAGAAGAGCCGGCCCCGCTGCCGCAGCCGCGCGGCAATCGCCTCCACCGCGGCCGTGAGGGCCGGAGCAGCGGCGGCCACCGCCGCCTGGGGGCGGCGATCCTCCTCACAGAACAGCTCCACCAGGGCTGCGGTGCTGAGGGTGTCGAGGTCGGTGCTGAGGGGGTTGGCCTGCTCGGTGAGCAGGTGGCCACGCCGCAGCTCCGGCTGCCCAGGGGCGCCCTGGCTCACAGCAGACCCTCCAGGCGGCGGCGGAAGGCCTCCAGCTCGGCGTTGCCGCTGCTGATGGGCTCCGGCTCTGAGGCCGCTGCAGGATCGGGTTCAGGACTGTCCTGGTCGCGCCAGCTGCTCACGTCCATGTTCTTCTCGGGAGGCGCGATCAACAGCCGCTCCTCCGGCGACTGCGGCAGGAAGCCGGTCGGCACGAAGCGGGCCTCGTAGCCGGCACTGCTGCAGAACTCCTCCATCTCCTGCCGCTCGATGGCCTCCACGGTCGGCATCGGGAAGTCCTGGGCCTCCAGCAGGCCCGCATAGCGCTCGGCATCATCCCGGTCTTCGAACAGCAGCACCACCGTGCTGCCGTTGAGCTCGAGTGAATGAATGCCTTCGTTGTCGCTGCCCGCATCGAAGAGCAGCACGTGCACCGCCATGGTTGCCAGCCTGGTCGAGGCTCAGTGTCTCAGAGATCGGCCGCCAGTTGCTGCAGGCGGTTGTAGAGCGCCTCTTCCGCCTCCGTGAGGGCCTCCGGCACCACGAGGCGGATCTCCACCAGCTGATCGCCACGCTGGCCATCCCGTTCGAGGCCCCGGCCGCGAAGGCGCAGCAGCCGCCCGCTGGAGGATCCCGGGGGGACCCGCAGCTGAACGGGCCCCGCCAGGGTGGGAACCACCGCCGTGCACCCCAGCACCCCGTCGGGTGGCGCCAGCTCGAGCTGGTAGAGCACCCGCAGGCCATCAATGCGCAACCCCTCGTCGGTGCGGACGCGCAGTTGCAGGAAGTGATCGCCGCCACCGGGGGCCACGCCCGCCAGCCGCAGCCGCCAACCATCACCGGCCAGGGGCGGGGTCCACACCTCCACCACCGTGCCGTCGCTGAGATCGAGCTCCACCCGTGTGCCGCTGAGGGCCTGTTCGGGGTTGAGCTCCACCAGCGACTCCAGGGCGGTCCTGGCCGTCACCGGCGGCGGCGGCGGCGGCGCGGCCGTCACACGGCCACCGGCGGGACTGGCATCGGGC
>Ga0172372_10008496_pt1 | contig 13529 bp, 9 predicted proteins | sample LakKiv5m_2_FD_114544 | JGI IMG/M metagenome (GOLD analysis project Ga0172372, IMG submission 114544) | Freshwater microbial communities from Kabuno Bay, South-Kivu, Congo - kab_092012_9.5m | ecosystem: Environmental > Aquatic > Freshwater > Lake | place: Democratic Republic of the Congo...
CTGGCCGATAACTTCGCCCCCGACGCCAACAGCCAGATCGCCAAGGTGGAGGCGATCCCCGACGGCTGGATGGGCCTCGACATCGGCCCCGATTCGGTGCAGGTGTTCCAGCAGGCCCTCGCCGACTGCCAGACCGTGATCTGGAACGGCCCGATGGGTGTGTTCGAGTTCGACGCCTTCGCCGCCGGCACCAACGCCATCGCCACCACCCTGGCGGAACTGAGCGACCGGGGCTGCTGCACGATCATCGGCGGCGGTGATTCGGTGGCCGCCGTGGAGAAAGCCGGTCTGGCCGAGCGCATGAGCCACATCTCCACCGGTGGTGGCGCCAGCCTGGAGCTGCTGGAAGGCAAGGTGCTGCCCGGCGTCGCCGCCCTCGACGAGGCCTGATCGGCGCCGATCCGGCCATGGCCGGCTGAAGGCTGGGCGAGCGGCGGCCCTCGGCCCAGCGCTCGTTCAGCCTTCAACCCGGCTGCCACGGCTCTCCCGGCCCCACAGCCCCGACTTCGCTGCTGGGTCCTGCCAGGGCCGGTGCAGCCAGGGCCGGGCGCCGTGGTGGCGGAGCCCCAGCCTGCAGCGGCCGGCTCCGCCCCGGGCGGCAGCCGTTGTGGCTCAGATGCTCGCGCCGCCGGTGCCACCCCCCGGAGCGGTACTGCCCGGAGCGCCGTTCCGCCAGGGGCGCAGGCGCTCTTGCGGCCAGGCCGGCAGCTCGATGCCGTTGCGCGAGAACAGTTGGGTGAGCGCCAGGCGCTGCCGTTGGCGCTGCAGCATCAGCGCCTGGCGTTCCTGGCGCTGACAGGCCCGCAAGGCGGTCAGATCGGTGGCGGCGGCGAGGCAGCGTTCCTGGTTCTGCAGGATCACCAGGCGGGCCTGCACGCTCTGTTGATCGATGCGACGCCATTCCGGAAACAGCCTCTGCTGTTGGGCGGGGGTCAGCTGGGGGCGCAGCGGCAGAGGTGCCGGTGCCGTCGGCTGGGCCAGGGCGGGCGCACCGCCCAGCAGCAACAGCAGGGCGGTGGCGAACGGATGGGGACGGGCGAACGACAGGAGAGGCATCGGCTCCGGCGCCCAGGGCGCCGCGGACTACCCGATCAGTGTTGCCGGCCGATCTTTCTGCATCCCAACTGACGCCGGCGTGGATGTGTCTGGATGTGACCGGAGCCGGGGTGCGGCCGGATCCAGTGCTGTCGCGCTCGGGATCTGCGCGGCAGGCTTCCCCCGCGGCGGCAGCTCTGCAGGCAGGGCCGCTTCAACGTGCCGGTTTCGTCAGTCGTGCCGCGATACGGGCACCATGCGTGGGCTTGTGCACCCCAGACGCTGCCAGGAGCGGGTTGCCTCCCTGTGCTGCGGCCGCAGCCCTCGCGCCGAGTTTGAATCAGCCCTCGCTCTGCAGGCAGGCGCGAGGCCTGAGGGCAGGCCCTGAGCTCAGGGCTTCGGGGCCGGCGCCAGCGAATGGCCGCTCAGACCCACCCCGAAGCCTGCGCTCCCCTCCAGTCGCAGCAGATCGCCACCGTGATCGCGGGCGATGCGGGCCGCGATCGCCAGCCCCAGGCCGGTGTGGCCACGGCCGCCCCGGGCGTCATCCAGCCGCACGAACGGCGTCAGCGCCCGCTGCCAGTCGGCTGCAGCGATGCCGGCCCCCCGATCCCAGATCTCAATCCGGAAGCCCTGCCGCTCGCCCGGCGCACCGGGGCGCAGCACCACCCGCAGCGGTGGCTGGCCGTAGGCGATCGCATTGTCGAGCAGGTTGCGCAGCGCCCGGGTCAGGGCCGTGGGCCGCACGCAGCGCTGCAGCGGCACCAGATCCAGCTCCAGCGGCAGCTCCCCCACCACCGCCGCCGTCTCCGCCAGCAGTTCCTGCAGCGGCAGCCACACCGCCGGCTCCTGGCTGTCGGCCCCGGCGAACTGCAGGAACTGGGCCGTGATCCGCTCGAGCGCATCGAGATCGATGCCGACCGCACCACCGTCGTCCGCTGCGCTGCCCTGCAGCCGCAGCCGCAGCCGCGTCAGGGGTGCGCGCAGATCATGGGCGATGCCCGCCAGCATCGTGCGGCGCTCGCGCTCGCTGCGCACCAGGCGTTCCTGCAGCGCCTGCACATGCCGACTGAGGCGGCGCACCGCCGGGCTGCCCCGCAGCGGCGGGGCCGGTTGCAGCTCCTGCGGCTCACCCATCCGGGCCAGGGCCTCCTGCAGGCGCCGCAGCGGTCCGTTCACCTCGATCAGCTGATGCAGCAGTCCGCCCGCCAGGCCACCGGTGAGCAGTGCGATCAGCAACAGCCAGGGATCGGGAGGCCAGCCGCCGGGATGGGGCAGGGGCACGAACAACCAGACCCGCTCCAGCGGGGAGTTCAGCTCCACCCACACCCCTCGACCGGCTCCGGCATCGGGGAGCAGCAGCGGACAACGGCCCAGGCGCAGGCAGAGCAGCTGCTGCAGCTGACGCGCCTGGGGCCTCAGGCTCTGCACCCGCTCGGGCCGCCGGCAATGGCCGGGCTGCTGCCAGCGACAGGCGGTTGCCGGCCGGGCTCCCACCACCAGGCGCATGCCGCTGATGGCCGCGAGCGATTCGGGGCTGAAGCGCTCCAGGGCCAGTTCACCCAGCAGCAGATTCGCCGCCACCTCGGCACCCTGTTGCTGCAGGTGCTGACGGGCGAGATGGCGGCCCAGGAACAGCTGCAGCAGGGCCAGCAGCAGGGCCGCCACCGCCAGCGAGGCCGCGGGATAAAGACCCCTGCGCAGCAGCGGCATCAGCCAGGCGAGCACCGTCAGGGGTCGGCGCTCAGCGACCACGGGGCTGCCCCTCAGGCACGAACACATAGCCGTAGCCCCATACCGTCTGCAGATAGCGGGGGCGGCGCGGATCGGGCTCGATCAACCGGCGCAGCCGCGAAATCTGCACATCCATGCTGCGGCTGTCGGTGCTGCTGGCGGGACCGCGGGCCAGTTCGATCAGACGCTCCCGCGACAGAGGGCGATGCGGATGCTGCACGAAGACGCTGAGCAGCTGGCATTCACCGCTGGTGATCGGTACCGCCACGCCCTCGCGCTCGAGGCTGCGGCAGAGCGGATCAAAGCGGCAGGCCCCCAGCGGCACCGGTTCGCCCGCCGCTGCCGCCGCTGCCACCGCTGCCACCGCCAGCGGCCCCTGGCGACGCCGCAGCACCGCCTCGATGCGGGCGGTCAGCTCCCGCGGCATAAAGGGCTTGGCCAGATAGTCGTCAGCGCCCTGCTCCAGGCCGATGATCCGATCCACCGCCTCAGCGCGGGCGGTGAGCATCAGCACCGGCACGGAATCGCCGCCATCGCGCAGACGCCGCAGCAGCGTCAGCCCATCGTCACCGGGCAGCATCAGATCCAGCACCAGCAGATCCGGCCGCTCACCGCCCAGCCGTCCCTGCAGGCGGGCCAGCAGCTGGGCACCATCGACCAGGCAGCGCACCCGATAGCCCTGGTCGCTCAGATAACGGGCCAGCAGCTGGCGCAGCTCCGGATCGTCATCCACCACCCAGATGCGATGGGGAGAGGCCATGGGCTCAGGGCAGCAGTCCCGCCCTGTCGCTCACCACCCGCACCCGCTTGGTGGCACTCACCACACCGCGGGGATGGACGAGCAGCACCGCCCAGGTCTGGCTGCCGGGGAGGAAGGGTGCCTGCGCCGTCTTGAACAGGCCGCCGCCCCCGAGGACCGAGAACTCCAACGGCGGGCTCTCCATCGCGGCCACCTGCTGGGCGGTGAGCGCCTGCACGCCACCGGCCACCACAGCGCCATCGAGGGGATCATCGAAGATCACATCGACGTCGTAGCGCTGGCCGGTGAGCACGGCATCGGGGATCAGCACCGACACCGGCAGATCGGTGTCGCCGCTGCGCAGGATCGTCTGCTCGCGCAGCAGATTCTCGGCCTGGATGCGCTGGCCATCGCTGTGCAGCTCCAGCTGTTGTTCGGCGCTGAGTCGATAGGTGGTGCCGGCCTCGCTGCGGCTGCCCACCACGCGCAGATTCACCGTGGGCTGGCCGGCCTGGGTGGGGGCACCCGGGCTGATCTGCCAGCGGGCATTGCTGAACTGCTGGCGCAGGGCGCTCCAGCGCCGTTCCAGCAGGGCGGGGTTGAGACCGGGACCGGGCTGGAGCAGCGCCTGCAGCGCCGCCGGATCCTGGCCGTTGAGCGCCGCCTCGAGCGCCTGCAACTGAGCCGGGGTGGGGGTGGCCGCCCGGGCCGGTGGCAGCAGCGCAGCCCCGCTCCAGGTCAGCAGGACACCGACCAGGGCACTGCCCAGCCCGGCCCGCAGCCGCGGCAGCAGCCGCGCCAGCCGCGCCCGGGCCCATCGGCGGCGGGAGACGGCAGCGATCGAGCCCTGCGCAGCCAGGCCCGTGCGCGGCGGGGCCAGAGGCCGGGGGCCGCTGCGCAGCGCCGGGGGCAGGGGGAAAGACAGGGGCATCGCTGGGCGAGGGGTGGCGGCGGCCGGAGCGGGGCGAGGCGTCAGGGCCGGCGGCGGGCGCAGCGGACGCGGCTTTTAAGTTAGGCCCGCCCGATCCGTTCGCCCGTGCCGAGCCACCCATGCCGACGCTCCTGATCGCCGCCAGCGGTACGGGGGGCCATCTGTTCCCGGCCCTGGCGGTGGCCGATGCCCTCCCCCCCTCCTGGCGGGTGACCTGGCTCGGGGTGCCCGATCGGCTGGAGACGAGCCTGGTCCCCAGCCGCTATCCCCTGCATACCGTACGGGCCGGTGGCCTGCAGGGCCGCGGCCTGCAGCGACTGGTCCAGCTGCTGCAGCTGCTGCTGGCGATCCGGCGCCTGCGCCAGCTGATCCGCCGCGAACGGGTGGATGTGGTGTTCAGCAGCGGCGGCTACATCGCTGCCCCGGCGATCCTGGCCGCTCGCAGCCTCGGGGTGCCGCTGCTGCTGCACGAGAGCAATGCCATCCCCGGCAGGGTGACACGGCTGCTGGGCCGTCTCTGCGCTCGGGTGGCAGTGGGGCTGCCCCAGGCGGCCGCGCGGCTGCCTCGCTGCCGGCCGCTGATCTGTGGCACACCGGTGCGCCGCGCCTTCCTGACGCCGGCGCCGCTGCCGGCCTGGGTGCCTCGCGGTGACGGCCCGCTGCTGGTGGTGATGGGAGGCAGCCAGGGCGCGGTGGGGCTGAACCGAATGGTGCGGCCCCTGATCCCTCGCCTGCTGGCGGCGGGCTGCCGGGTGGTCCATCTGACCGGCAGCAACGATCCCGAGGCCGGGGTGCTGGCGCTGCCGGGGCTGGTGGAGCGATCCTTCAGCGACGAGCTGCCGGGGCTGCTGCAGCATGCCGATCTGGCGATCAGCCGCGCCGGGGCCGGCAGCCTCAGCGAACTGGCCGTCTGTGCGACCGCCACGATCCTGGTGCCCTTCCCCCAGGCCGCCGATCAGCACCAGGATGCCAATGCCGCCGCGGCGGCTGCCCTGGGCGCAGCGGTGATCGTGTGGCAGCACGCAGCGGGCGAGGCGGGCCTGGAGCGGGCGATCTGGCGCCTGCTGGGGCCGCGGCTGCGGGGCGTGGCGGACAGCCTCGACCCGCTTGCCGAGCTGCGAGCCGGCATGCAGCGCCTGGCGGTGCGCGATTCGGAGCAGCGGCTGGTGGCGGAACTCGAGCAGCTGCTGGCAGCACGCCGCCGCTGAACCATCCCCCACTGCTGGCCGGCAGGAATCGGCGCCGGTCCAGGCCCATCGCTCCGCACAGGAGTCGCCTGGCGATGGGATGGTTCCGTGCAACGGCGATCACCCGCGGGCCTCTCGGCCTCGGCTTCGCCCACGGTCCTGTCGCCCACGGTCCCGTCGCCATCGGTCCCGTCGCCCACGCCCACGCCGCCCTGGTCGCGCCGACGGCTGCAGCGCCCGCCCGCCGGCCTCAGCCCAGCGGCCATTCGCGCTGCAGGGCGCTCAGCAGGCGCCGGTGGCCGCGGCGATCCAGCAGGCTCAGCCGCAGCCAGCGCCCATCGAGACCGGGGAAGGAGCGGCAGTCGCGCAGCAGGATGCGATGCCGCACCGCCAGGGCCTGACGCAGCGGTTCCAGCGAGGCGGGCCCCCGTTGTGGATGGCTGCGCAGCAGGTGAAAGTTCGTCGCCGAGGGCATCACCACAAGGCCCGGCAGCTGCGCCAGCTGTGGTTGCAACCAGCGGCTCTCGTCCGCCACCCAGGCCTGCACCCGCGCCATCCAGCGGTGATCCTGGAGCAGCTCCGGCCCCAGGCGGGCGGCCAGACCATTGATCGGCCAGGGATCGCGCCATCGGGCCCAGCGCCGCAGCCGTTCGGGATCGCCCAGGGCATAGCCGAGCCGCAGCCCTGCCACCGCCAGCAGCTTGGTGAGGCTGCGGATCACCACCAGCTGCGGATGCCGGGGCACCAGCGGTGCCAGCGACTGGCGCTCCCCTCCCGGCACCAGCGGCAGGAAGGCCTCATCGACGATCACCAGGGCGTGGCGGGCCAGCAGCGGTTCGAGCGAGGCGCGGCTCCACAGCTGGCCTGTGGGGTTGTGGGGATTGGTGATCCAGAGCACGGCGGCAGCGCCGCTTGCATCGCTGCCAGCGTCAGTGCCGGCGTCGGTGCCGGCAGGCGGCCAGGCGAGCGGCCCCGGTTCGCTCCAGTCGAGCGGCAGGGGCAGTGGGCGCAGGCTGCCGCCCCAGCAGTGCAGGGCCCGGGCGTAGTCGGCGAAACCGGGTGTGGGCAGCAGGCTCAGGCCGCAGGCGGCGGCGTCGCGCGCCGCCCAGGTGAACAGCTCGGCGGCGCCGTTGCCGGGCAGCACCGCCGCCGGATCGAGGCCATGGCGGGCGGCCAGGGCCTGACGCAGGTCGTGATAGGACCGATCGGGATAGTCCCGCAGGGCGGATCCACCGGCCAGCAGGGCCAGCAGGCGCAGGCGCAGGCGCAGGGGCGGCCCGAAGGGCACCAGCGAGGCGCTGGCATCGAGCAGTTGTTCGGGCCGACAGCCGAGCTGCCGCGCCAGGGCGGTGCGGTTGCCGCCGTGCCGTTCGGCTGCGCTGCCGTCGACGGGCGGCGGCTGCAGCGGCGGCTGATGCAGGAAGGGCGGCTGAGAGGGCGCGCTCAGGACGGACGTGGCGGCATGGCCGCTTCGTACCACGGCTGCGGGCGGCTGGCTGTGGGGGCTGGCATCGGGCGGCCGGCAGGGTGCGCACTCGACCGGGCGCCCGGCGGGCAGCCAGGAACGCTTCGAAGTGCCGGTTGCGCCAGTCGTGCGCGACACCGGCACCGTGCGGGGGCAGCAGCATCCCGGGCGCTGCCAGGGGCGGGTTGACCCCTGCGCTTCGGCCGCAGCCCTCGCGCCGAGCGAGGATCAGCCCTGGGCCGGCAGCGGCGAGGACGGTGTCGGGCGGCCCGAGAAGAGTTCGCGGAACAACCCCGGGCGCCACCGATCCGGGGCGCCAGCAATGGCAGCCAGCCCGGGCTGAGACTCGGCATTGCGGCCCGGCTCGGACTATGGATCCGGACTATGGATCCGGACTGTGGATCCGGACTGTGGATTCGGTTGGAGGCAGGGTTTTCAGCGAGCTCTGCCTCGATCTGGCTCCTTGGCCTTGCCCGCCGGGAGCTGGGCCAGCCCTTGCCTGACAAGGGCCCAGCTGTGCGTCGGCGGTTGGTGGGTAAGGAGCCCGATCCAAAAACTTCAACCTGCGAGTGCAGCCAGCGCCGGCCGTGACTGCTGTGGCGACCGGGGGTAGGTCAGCCCTGATGGATCTGGCTCCTGGGCGGGTCGTCATCCCGCCCGGGCCCGCCGCTGCCGCAGGGAAGGCATTGGTACCCTGCGAGCCGATCACCGCCTGCGGCCCAGCCATGAGCAACCGGAACACAATCGCCGTCGCCGGGGTGATCGCCGCCACCGGGCTGACGGTTGCCTGCGCAGGGGTTGCTGGCGCCTGGCTGGCAAGCCCCTATCTCGCCATCCACGAGATCAGGAGCGGCGCCCGGGAGCGAGACCCGGACAGGATCATCAGACACATCGACTTTCCAGCGCTTCGAGAGGACCTCAAGGCCCAGCTGATCGGGATCATGACCCGAAAGATGCAAAGCGATCCAGGCATGGCCGCCAATCCCTTCTCCGGCCTCGCCGCAGTGATCGTTGTCCCGATGGTGAACTCAATGATTGACGCCTACATCACACCCAGTGGCATCAAGGGGATGATCTACGCGACAGCACCGAGCCAGGCCCCATCCCGCTCAAACAATCCACTGGAGAGCACGCTCCAACGGTTGCCTTCAGAACTGAATGACACGCTTTCAAGCGCAAGCCTGAACTACAATGGATTCAACAGGTTTGTTGTGACATCCAAAACCGATGCCGGCAAGAATGTCCGGTTCAAGTTCAACCGTTCTGGCTTTGCCGACTGGAAGCTGGTATCCATAGAACTACCACCTGAGTGATAGCCCCACAAGCCTTGATCGCTCCCGTCGGGATCGGTGGCTTCCCGTTCAGCTGCCGAGCGCTGGATGCAACGGTTGGTTGTTCTATGGCGTCGGTGGAAGAACCGCTAGCGAACACCTCCGTGGACGGATGGGGATACGGCTGTGCGATGCAACAGGTCGAGCAGGCGACGGCGGGCGTGGCGGGTGGGCATCAGCACAACGAGGGGGCGCAGACGGCTGCGGCGCCGCTTGTGACTGCGTACTCCGAGAAAAATATCGTAGAGGAAATTAAAAAGATCACCACGGGTTTCAAACATCCCCAGGCGCTGTGGCGAGCCCTTGGCATCGAGGATGTGGCGAGTGGCCTCGTAGGTTGGCTTGTATTCAAACCAGGGGATGGAGGGCCACAGATGATGAATCAGATGATAGTTCTGTCCCATGATCAGCCAATTCATCAGCCTTCCCGGATAGACGCGGGCATTGTGCCAGCGATTGCGGGACTGAAACGGTCGATGGGGAAGATAATCAAAGAACAATCCCAGGGTGACACCCACCATCAAGGCCGGCGCAAACCAGCAATTGAAAATGAACGGCAGGAAGTCAAAGCGAACTGCTGCCAGCACAATGCTGATAAACAGTGCCCGGGCAATCCCCCACTCCAGCAGCTCCCAGCGCCGCCAGAGCCGGCGGCGGAAGAAAAACACTTCGTGATAGAAAAAGCGGGGTGCGATCAGCCACAGAGGCCCGAAGGTGCTCACAATATGATCGGGATCATTCTTCGGGTCATTCACATGGGCGTGATGCTGAAGATGCACCCGCGTGAATACCGGAAAACTGAAACCCAGCAGCAGCGCCGCGCCATGTCCCATGACCGCATTCCAGAAACGGTTGGGATGGGCCGCATTGTGGCAGGCATCATGAATCACGGTGCCCTCCAGATGCAGGGCAAGAAATCCCAGGATCAACAACGGCGGCAGAGGCCAGCGGCCCACAAACCAGCCCCAGATCGTGATCGCCGCCAGCAGGTAGCCGCCCAGGAACAAGCCCACGGTGGGATTGATCGGATTGGGGGCATCGAGGAACTCGCGGGGCACGCTCTGCACGGAGGCAGTCTGGGTGGGCGAGGCCACGGGAGCTGGAACAGCCCGAGCAGATGTCATCTCTTCTGTCGTCAGAAAGGCTCCGTGAGCGATCCCAGAGTACGGACCGGGACCCCGCTGCCGTTGGCCGGCGTCGCCGCGGTGGTCAGATCCAGCCCTGATGCCGCTGCCCGGGGCCGATCGGCGACCCCGGCACCACGGCCGCCCCGGCGGACAGCCCAGGGCGGTGGCCAGCTCGCCAGCAGGGCTGTCGCGCCGCCTGCGAGGCCGCAACCGGACGATCGCCAGCGCTCAGAGCGCAGCGGCTGCGCAGCAGCCGGGCCCGGGGCCCAGGGCTGCCTCCAGATCCGGCATCTCAGGGCCCCATGGTCGTCCAACGGCCTAATGGCGCAGTGGCGCAGTGGCGCAGTGGCGCCGGATTCCAGCGCCAGCGACACCAGCACCCCGGCGGCAGAGCCGCCTGCCCGGGTCGACGTTCAGGCGCCCAGGCGCCCATGCGGCCAGGCGCCCCGCTCCTGGAGCGGCGTCCCGTGACCCCATCGCCACTCCCCCGGTGGCCTTCTGATCGGCGCGATGCGACAGAGGCGGGCCTGCCGACCGGGTCAGGCGGGCTGCCATCCAGCTCGAACCTGCGGGACGCCACCCCAGGTGCAAGCGCTGGCAACACAGGGCCGCTTCAAAGTGCCGGTTGCCCCCGTCCTGCGCGACACCAGCACCATGCGGGGGCAGCAGCATCCCCAGGCGCCGCAGGGAGCCGGTTGACCCCTGCGCTTCGGCTACAGCCCTCGGGCCGAGTTTGAATCAGCCCTGGCTGGCAATCAAGCTGCCGGGCAACGGTCTGTCCGCCCCAGGCGGCGCTGAATGCTGTAGGGATCCTTACCGAACTTGCCACAAATCACTCTGCTGCGGCCGCCGAACCAGCGGGCACGAGATCGATCGGCATCAACCGCTGGGCCGGCCTGGACGATCTCCCGGCAGCGCCTGATCCCACCCGCTTTTCCTGCAACCACACCAGCACGATCACGGCTCCCCGGACCGGAACTGCGACCGATCCCACCAGGGCTTGAGACCGGGAATCGGGCCTGCGTTGCAGGCCGAAAACCGGTTTACAGCTGGCGCAGTCCTGCGGATGGCCCCGCCAACGGGGCTGGCGCCGGATGGTTTCGCCAACCCCGATATGCCCACCGGGGGACTTGAACCCCCACGGCCGCAGCCACTGGAACCTAAACCCAGCGCGTCTACCGATTCCGCCAGATGGGCGTGGCGCGACTCTACGAGTCTGGCGAGGAAACAGTCGGCCAACGGGACAACATCCGGCGATCACCCCGCCTCCCAGCGGTCGCCGTTTCCCCCCCCAGCGATCGTCCCAGGGAGCGGGCGATTCGCTCGCCGGCGGTGTGGGGCCCGATCCGGCCGGGCTGCGCCTCGGCTGGCGCCCGGCCCGGTCGGCTGCGGTGGATGCCTCGATGGCGAGCTCCCATCCGCTCTGCCCTGGATCGGGAGCGGCGGTTGCAGCCAGCTCTTAGCCTGGCCCCCATGCATCCGCCCTCCACGCTCCCGGCACCGACACGCGAGGCAGCCCCCTTCCCGGCATTGCGACGGCAGGGGCTGAGCACCCTGCAGGTCAACCTGGGCTACCGCTGCAATCAGGCCTGCAGCCACTGCCATGTGGCCGCAGGACCCAGCCGCAGCGAAAGCATGGACGAGCCGACGCTGGCGCTGATCCCGGCGGTGCTCTCGGCCCGCTCGCTCACCTGCCTCGACATCACCGGCGGTGCGCCGGAGCTGCATCCCGGGTTCCGGGCCCTGGTGCAACGGGCTCGGGCGCTGGGGGTGACGGTGATCGATCGCTGCAATCTCACCATCCTGCTGGAGCCGGGCCAGGAGGATCTGGCGACCTTCCTGGCGGCGCAACAGGTGCAGGTGGTCGCCTCCCTGCCCTGCTACCTGCCGGCCAACGTCGATCGGCAGCGGGGCGCAGGCGTATTCGCCCGCAGCATCGAGGCCCTGCAGCGACTCAATGCCCTGGGCTACGGCCGCCCCGACTCATCGCTGCAGCTGCATCTGGTCTTCAATCCCCAGGGTGCGAGCCTGCCCCCCGCTCAGGCCGCCCTGGAGGCCGACTACCGACAGCGGCTGGGTCGGGACCACGGGGTGGAGTTTCACCGCCTGTTCGCGCTCACCAACATGCCGATCCAGCGCTTCGGGGATCGCCTGCGGGCTGAGGATCGCTACGACGACTACCTGGCGCTGCTCCGGGCCGCCCATCGCGATGAGCATCTCGCGGCGGTGATGTGCCGCAGCCTGATCAGCGTCGACTGGCAGGGATACCTGCACGACTGTGATTTCAATCAGATGCTGGGCCTCGGGCTCGATCCGCTGGCGCTGCCGCAGCGCAGCAGCGGCAGCGCCCACCTGCGCGATCTGCTCAGGGCCGATCCGGTCGGCGCCCCGATCCGGGTGGCGGATCACTGCTGGGGTTGCACCGCCGGCAGCGGCTCCAGCTGCAGCGGCTCCCTGGGCTGAATGCCGCCCGCTCGCGGCCCCACCGCACCGAAATCCCGCGGCGGTCGCCTGCGCCGCTGTAATCCCAGCCGATGACCCCTGCCCCCTGGCCCTTTTCTCGGTCTCGGTGCCCTGGGGGCACCGATGGCGACCCGACTACTGGCGGCCGGTGTACCGCTCACGGTCTACAACCGCAATCGCGCCCGCGAGCAACCGCTGCGGGCCGCAGGCGCCCGGGGCGGCGTCGATGCCGCCGCCGCAGTGCGGGATGCACAGCGGATCTGTCTCTGCCTCAGCGATGACGACGCGGTGCGCAGCGTGCTGGAGGCGGTCCGCCCGCCCTGGCCCCCGGCAGCCTGGTGGTTGATCCAAGGCTGTTCTGGGATACAACCCCCTCCTTTAGGAGGGGATTTCCTGAGCTCGCCGTTTGCAGACAGGCCCTGCAGGCAGGCCAGGGCCGCTCAGCCGGCCAACGCCTGATTGCGGGCCGCGAAGGGAGAGGTCACACCGAGGCTGAAGCTGAGGTCATCGAAGCGGCGGTTGCCGCTGCCGGCGAAGCCGTCTTCCCACGACCAGGCATTGGTGGCGGTGCTGACGTTGTGCTGCAGACCATCGGGGTTGACGGCGGCGAAGGGCACAAAGGTCTGGGTGGTCTGGCCGGAACTGGCGGTGAAGAACGGGGCATAGAGATACCCTCCTTCCAGACGGCTTCTGTAGTTCAGCGCCCGGGTGGAATCGACCGCAAAGCCACGGGCGGACATGCTGGCAGTGGCTTGCACAGCAGCGAGGTAGGCGGCGGCGTTTTCCTTGCTGGCGGTGATCGGCGTGCGGGTGATCGGATCCAGAACCGTACCGAGTTCATCGAGCACCTGATAGAAGCCGATCCGCTGGCGACCAGCACCGAGATTGCGGGAGAAACCGTTGATCACCACATCGATATTGGTGTTGGCAAGGCTTCTGGAATCGAGATCATAGGTGAGGTCAAGCAGACCGAGATTCTGCTGGTCGTAATTCCAGTTGAATGGACCGAGCTGGAGCGGATTGGCGAGATCGGAGGTGGGTCGTGCGGTGGCCTGGATTTTGATGTCCTTGGCGTTGCCGAAGCCAAAGGCGATGTCGATGTTGGCGCCATTCTGCTGAATCGTGGCGGCGGCTTCACCCATGCGGATGCTGCCGTTGATGGCGGTGCCGGCCTTCAGGGCGGCGAGGGCATCGGCGACGGTGGTGCCCTCCACCACCAGGAAGACCTGGCGATTGCTGGCAAAGTTGGTGAGGCTGGAGCTGGAGCCGAGCGGCTGGCCGGCCCGGCGGTTGATCACAGACATGATCACCTTGGCACTGGCCAGGGCCTCGATCAGGTAGTCGGGATCCTCCGGGCTGATCGTATGCGGGCCCATGCCGCCCTCTTCGCAATCGCAGACGATGCGGTTCTGATCATCGACCGAGAACACGGCGATCTGGATGTTGCGGCCGCCGAGGAAGGCGGAGCTGGGGGCGGCCGTGAGCTTGAAATCGAGCGCTGCGAAGGTGGGATCACC
>Ga0172372_10008499_pt1 | contig 13528 bp, 11 predicted proteins | sample LakKiv5m_2_FD_114544 | JGI IMG/M metagenome (GOLD analysis project Ga0172372, IMG submission 114544) | Freshwater microbial communities from Kabuno Bay, South-Kivu, Congo - kab_092012_9.5m | ecosystem: Environmental > Aquatic > Freshwater > Lake | place: Democratic Republic of the Congo...
AAAGCTGAACTTTTAGAGCTTTATAAAGCAAAAGGTTTTAAAGACAATCAGCTTCAAGAGGTGGTCGAGGTATTAATGGCAGATGATAATAGACTACTTCAAGTGATGCTAGAGGAAGAACTTGGACTCTCTCTTGGATATTTCGAGCATCCACTAAAGCAGTGCATCGGGGCATTTTGCGGAGTGATACTTAGCTCGATGATCACACTCTCTCTTACATTTTTGCTAAATTTTAAAGGGATGATTCTTGCATCGATATTAATGATCTCGTTTGGAGCTTTTTTATCAGCAAGACATCTAAACAATGGAAAAACTAAACAAATTGTATGGGAAATTGCTTCAAGCTCCCTTGCAATTGGTACCCTTTATTTTCTTGTTGAAACATTTTCAACCCTTTTAAAAAGATAGCACATGACAAAAGGTCCTTATTTATTTGATGAATTTTTCTCCTCAAATTTCGATGAATCACTTAGCCCTTTTTTGACCCCCTCTTCTAGAAAGTTTGCAAAAAACCTTTCTTTAAAGGGCTCTTTGGCTGCTGCAGTTTTTTTATTTTTTGCTTTTATTCTCTCTTTTTATCACACTCCCTCCTCCTATATTTGTCTTTTGTTTGTCTATTTTTTAGCAGGAACTGAGGCTTTTATCGAAACAATTAAAGATATCAAAAAACTCAATATTAATATTGATGTTTTGATGACTCTTGCCGCTTTTTTATCTGTTTTAATCGATAGCGCTTTAGAGGGAGGACTTCTTCTTGTTTTATTTGCTTTATCTGGGGCTATGGAAGATCTTGTAGAAAGAAAATCACGAAGCGCTCTTTATAAACTGCATGAAATTGCCCCCACTTTTGCTCTTGTTGTTTCAAAAAATGGATCTATTTATGAAAAATCGATTAAAGAGATTCAAGCAGGAACGCACATCATGATCCGCCCTGGAGATGTGATTGCACTGGACGGAAAAATTCTTAAAGGCTCCTCCTTTGTCAATCTTGTTCACCTCACAGGAGAGAGCCAGCCAATCTCAAAACAAGAAGGAGATATGATCCAAGCTGGAGCTCTCAATCTTGATGGATCTCTTGTGATAGAAGTCACAAAATCAAGTTCAGACTCCACTCTCTCTCGCATCATTAAACTGATTAATGAGGCGCAGCAAACAAAACCTAAAGTCCAAAATTTTTTAGATCAATTTAGTAGAGCCTACGCTGTCACAATCATTTGCCTCAGCGCCTCTTTTATGGTGATTCTTCCTTTGTTTTTTGGGATTCCGATGCAAGGAAATGAAGGAGCCATTTATAGAAGCTTAGCCTTTTTGATTGCAGCCTCTCCTTGCGCAATCATCATTGCAACACCTACTGCTTACTTAAGCGCAATTAGTGCTTGCGCAAGAAAAGGAGTTCTTCTTAAAGGAGGAGGAGCGCTAGATGCTTTAGCTGAGTGCAAGATGATTGCTTTTGATAAAACAGGAACTTTAACAACAGGGAATCTAAGATGCCGCTCCTTTGAGAGAATCTATGGTTCTAGCTGCTCTGAAGAAGAGGCGCTCTCTATTGCTGGAACACTCGAGAGGCAAGCTGCTCATCCCATTGCTAAAGCAATCTATGAATATGTTAGTAAAAAAGAGCTTCTTTTGCATGAAGTTGTCTCTTTCCGCTCCTTGGCAGGATTTGGCCTTGAAGCCGTTGTATTACTAAGTGGCAAACATCAAGAAGTTTTTATTGGAAATCCAAAGTATATTTTAGCTAAAGCAAATCTAGATAAAACAGCGCACGATTTACTAGAAGCTCAAATTCATAAAATCAACTTTCCTCTTTGCGTTTTATTGATTGGAAATAATCTTTTTCTTTTTTCTTTTGTAGATGAGTTAAGAGCAAATCTTAAAGAGAACCTTCTTAACCTCAAGGAAAAAGAGAAACTCTCTCTTGTGATTTTAACAGGGGATCACAAAGAAAGCGCCTTGCAAGTGGCAAATCAAGCTGGAATTGACCAGGTCCATTTTGATTTAAGACCCGAAGATAAGCTAAAGAAAATAGAAGAGCTCTCAACCTCCTTTCATCTTGCAATGGTCGGTGATGGAATTAATGATGCTCCAGCTCTTGCTCGCTCCACTGTTGGGATTTCGATGGGAGAAGTGGGAAGTGATACTGCCATCGACGCTTCAGATATTGTCCTTTTGAAAGATGATCTTTCTTTGATTCAGTGGACATTTTCTAAATCTAAAGCGACTTTATCTGTCGTACGTCAAAATTTAACTCTTGCTCTTGGAGTAATTTTTCTTGCGACAACGCCAGCTCTTCTTGGGTGGATTCCCCTTTGGCTTGCCGTGATTTTACATGAAGGTGGAACGGTGATTGTTGGAATTAATAGTCTTCGTCTTTTAAAAAAATAACTTAATCCGTATTGTGGTGTTTTAAGCCGGTTGTCTTTTCAAGTAAAAAACTTAAGAGACTTAAATTTAACAATTTATATTTTTTTAAGAGTTCTATTTATGAATCATTTCAAAAAAAATGGTCCTTTATCTCAAGAACAGCTTGCCATTGCGATGAAATCTGAGAGCCTTGAGTTTGAAAAATTTTATCATTTTCTTGAAAAGCACCTTCCTTCTGCTTTTTTTGAAGAGATCAATCATGAAGAGATCATGCTGATTACCCATCAGCTCAGCACCTTTCACAGAAACCTCTTTTTTTCTCATCTTCAATTTAAAAGCAAATCACTGATTCTCTCTTTAGACTCTGAGGATGCGGATGTAAAAACGCTTGAACTTTTTAACCTACATGGGATCAAAACCTATCGAAGCTTTCTCTCAGACGTTCCATTTCAAGCTTTAAACAACAATAAAAAACTTAAAATCACATTTATTGGATTCACGAAAGTAATACCACAAGAGCATGTTCTATGCCTGCATGATCAAAAAATTAAAGAGCTCTTTGAAACGATCCCCCATTCTGAGCATGGTTATGCATTTGAAGAATTTTCCTCTTTACTAAAAGAGCTAAGCCCACTGTTTCTCTCCTCTTTTGATGGAGCTCAAACTCAGGAAATTGTAAAGCTTTTTCTAAGAGCGCAATCAAGAGATCATTGCCAATATTTTTTAGAAAAAGAGACTCTTATTTCCAAAGAGGATAAAACACATCTTCTTCTTGCATGGAAAAACACTCCAAAGCACCATTTTCTTTTAAAAGTTGCAAAGCTTGTATTTAGACACAAACTGACCATGAATGATGTGAACATTTGCTACGCAAATGCCTACGAGAAAAATCCAATTCTTCTAATGTCCTTTGGAATAAAAGCTTCTGCCCCTTTAGATCTTTCAGATTTTATGAAAGAACTTGTCACATTAAAATACTTTGATGATGACGATAAAGTTGGGATCCATTTAGTGGAAAAGGATCTGATTTCTGGAAACGAAGGAAATCTTCTTCGCTGCTTAATTAATTTAATTCACCAAACTCTGTTACATGCCGATTTAAATTTATTCTCTCATGACAATATCGAAGAGGCGTTTTGTCGCCATCCTGAGATCACAGAGCAAATCATTGAGCTTTTTGATGCTAAGTTTAACCCAAAGACCTATCAAATAGAAAAGTTCAAAGAACTTAAAAAAACAATTCTTTCTATCATCGATCAACTAGACACAGGGCAAGAGCTCAATGATACGAGGAGAAGGGCGGTCTTTTTTCAAGCCGTCAACATCATAAATTCTATTTTGAAAACAAATTACTATAGAAAAAATAAGAGCGCGTTTTCCTTTAGACTCGATGCTAATTATCTAAATGATGTCCCGTATGCAAGAGAGGAGAAATTTCCAGAGCTTCCCTATGGGATCTTCTTTATTCAAGGAATGCATTTTATTAGCTTTCATGTCCGATTTAAAGATATCTCAAGAGGAGGACTTCGCTCTGTCATCCCAAGAAAAGAAGAGCAGCTCTATACTGAGAGAAATAACATCTTTTCAGAGTGCTATAACCTCTCCTACACTCAGCAGAAAAAAAATAAAGATATTCCTGAGGGTGGATCAAAAGCTGTGATACTGCTTGAGCCCTTTGACCGCCTCTTTATCGAAAAAGAGATCTATCAAAAGGAGCTAAAAGAGGCTAATGTTTCCCCATCTGAAATCAAACTTCGCCTTCAGAGCTATGATAAAGAGCAAAAAATTGAGTACCTCTATCAAGCTCAAAGAGCTTTCATTCACAGTTTGATTACTCTGACAAATTACTCAGAAGATGGCTTTTTAAGAGCTAAAGAGATCGTCGATCATTATGGAAGAGCCGAATATATTTACTTAGGTCCAGATGAGAACATGTATAACCCGATGATTGAGTGGATCGCCTCTTATAGTGAAAAGTGTCACTACCCCCTTAAAAAAGCCTTTATTTCAAGCAAGCCCTCTTGCGGGATCAACCATAAAGAATATGGCGTCACCTCTTTAGGGGTCAATGTCTACATGGAAGAGATCCTAAACTTTTTAGATATTAATCCCAAAGAGCAGACCTTCACCATCAAAATGACAGGAGGACCGGATGGGGATGTTGCTGGAAATCAAATTTATAACCTCTATCGGTTTTATCCAAAGACAGCAAAGCTTCTTGCTTTGATTGATGGCTCTGGAACTTTATATGATCCAAATGGAGTCGATCTTGAGATTTTTGCAAATCTTTTTAAAGAGGGAAAACCCCTTGCCTTTTATCCTCCAAACAAACTCTCAAGCGGTGGATTTTTACTCAATACTCAAATAAAAAATGAAGAGAACCCCTACTCTCAAAAAACTAAACTCTATGAGAACAAAGAGGGAAAGCTTCATGAATCTTGGATCTCAAGTAGCCAGATGAACCATCTTCTTCGCTACACCGTTCATAAAACAAAAAGCGATATTTTTATCCCAGCTGGGGGGCGTCCAAGAACGCTAAATAGTAATAACTACTATGAGTTCTTAGATGAAAACGGAAACCCAACATCAAAAGCAATCGTTGAGGGAGCTAACCTTTATCTAACCAAAGAGGCAAGAGTTGAGCTTGAAAACCTTGGAGTCTTAATTATCAAAGATAGCTCTGCAAATAAAGGGGGCGTGATTTGCTCTTCATTAGAGGTGCTTACAGCTTTAACAATGCCTGAGATGGACTTCATAAAATATAAAAAAGAGTTCATGCCAGAAATCTTAGAGCACATTGAGCAAAAAGCTCTTCTTGAAGCAAGACTTCTTTTGAAAACTCATGCTGAAACAAATGAGCCACTTACTTATTTATCTGATTTAATCTCTGAAAAAATCAACAAATACACCTACGAATTACTTGATTATCTCCAAGATAAAAACCTCTCTCATTCTCTTGATAACCCCCTAATGCAGTGTTTAGTTGAATACTGCCCACCTTTTATAAAAAATAACTACAAAACTCAAATTTTAACTCAAATTCCAGATATGCATCAAAAAGCGATGATCTCTTGCTTCATTGCATCAAAGCTTGTTTATGCAAGGGGGGTAAGATGGGCTCCCTCAATTGTGGATATTTTGCCCCTTATTGCAAAAGAGCTCCCGGTTGCTGAGGAATAACTCAAGGATGTTATGCAGGTAAAAAAAGTTTCTTCTAGATCTCTTGTCCTTCTAATCTCAGCAATTTTTCTTTTGAGTTTTTCTCTTTTTATGATTTTTCATGAAACAAAATCGCCTGATGCAACTCCTTTATATGTTGCAGGGCAGCCAACACTTGGCAATCCTCTTGCAAAAGTGCATGTTGTAACATTTGAAGATCCAAGGTGTAATAACTGCGTTGCTTTTCACCAAGAGTGCTTTAATTATCTTGAGCAAAATTATATTAAAACAGAAAAAATCAAATACACAAGCTACCTTGTCAGTGGGGTTCCTCTCTCCTCAACGATTAATGAATTTTTATTTTGCGTAAATGCTCAGTCAACTCAGGCTTTTTTCCAGCTTCTCAGTAGCTATTATAAAAATCCAATCATAGCCTTAACTGAGCAAGATCTTCAAAATGATCTAATTGATTTAGAGGAAGAATCTAAATTAAATCTTTCAAGAGAACAGCTCAACTCATGTACAGAGAAAAAAACCTACCAAAGGCAAACTGAGGAAAACACAAACTACGCAAAAGCAATCATGGGAGGAGTGATAAAAACACCTACTGTTTTTGTTAATGGAATCAAAATCTCTCGACCAAATTGCAAAGATTTAACACAATTAATTGACAAAGAGCTTAAAAAATTAGAGCAACATGAGTAAAAAACATTTCATCTTTTTTGCATGGATCATCAGCTGCATTGCGATGTTTGTGAGTCTTTATTACAGTGAAATTTTAGAGGAGGAGCCCTGTTTTTTATGTTGGTATCAAAGGATCTCTCTGTTTCCTCTTACAATTTTTCTAGGCGTCGCCCTTTATAAAGAGATGCTTGATATCTTTGCCTATACAATTGCCTTTCCGTTTTTTGGAATGATTTTTAGTGGCTATCAAGTGATTTTACAAGAGTTTCCAAAGATTGCGCATCAAAATGTTTGCACCTTAGAAGAAGGAGGATGCGCTAAGAAAGTGTTGATGTTTGGGTACATAAGCCTTCCGGTTCTCTCATTTATAGGCTCTTTTTTGATTGGAGCATTTCTTCTGCTCTCATCTGTGAAAAAGTTTAGTGAATAATCCCGATGTATTCTTGCTCTCTTTTTTTATCAAGGTAGCTTTGGATGAGAGTATCTACTTGATTTAAGGCCGCTTGGTAGAAAAAACTAAGGTAATAAGAAGAAACAGCAAAAACAATCACTGATCTTGCAGCGCTAAATCGTTTATAAATTGCAAAAGCTGCAACTTTAAAAGAAACATTGATTAGAACATCTAAAAAAAGCCACTTTATTTTTTCTTTATGAGTTAGTTTTGAAACTTGCCTGATTTCCTCTTGGAGGCGCTCAAAATAGGAAGGTTCCTTGCTCTGATGTGAGGGGCTCATCGCAATATTTGTAAAAAATGTGGCGGATGCAACTGCTATAAAGGAGACAGGATTGAGTGAAGAAATGGTTGGAATAATTAGTAGAAAAATGGAAGCGATTTTTTTGATGCTCTCCCCACATGCAACAGTGATTTTTCCACTGATTAAATCTTGCTCTGTGATTGCTTTATAGTAAGAGTCTTTGACTCTACTCTCTTGGTCCATCAAGGAATCTACTCCCCTTTGATGGCTTAAATAACATGCATCTTCAATTGGTTCCATAAACTTCCAGCCTTTTTTGGAGCAAGATAATAACACATTTAATTAATTAATAAGAATTAAAATAATTATTATTTAGTAATTCATAAAAATTGATTAAATTCGTTTATTTTCGCTTCTACCTTAGAAAAAATTGAGTGAGAAAGAGTTATAAACTTTACTCCGTCAGCTACAAAAATCACAAGACAAACACCATTTCTAGGGTAGACCGGTAGTATATTTAGAGCAAAATTTAGACCAATATCAAAAGCTAGCGCTTTAAAAACTTCTTTGACAGCCCAAATAGTTTTCTCTTTAGCTGTTAAATCGCAAATCACAGAAACCTTTTTATTAATCAAAGCAGAAAAAGAGCTTTCCTTATTTTCAAGCCGATTTTTATAGAAAAAATAGGTAAAAACGCTTTGAGCTAAGATAGCGGCTCCAATATGTGTCACTGGGATCGTTGGAAAAAGAGTCGCTACAGCCATAGAACCGACAAAAAAATTGTAGGAGATTTGTTTGATCAAAGAGACACTAAACACAAGGGCTTTGTCATGGGCTTGACCAATCTTTTCAATTGAGACACCCGGCCACAGATCTATCAAAGAGCTGTTATCTTCTACATTCTCAAAAAAACTATCAGGTCCGTACGGACTTATTTCAGATATAGTTGCCATGATTTATACTTTTTTTCGAAATAGGATACTATAGACCCGATTAAAATTGGGAAGAATTCTTTCATTCGGCAGATTTAAAAAATATTTTATATCTTTTTATTTAAATTGCTCATTTTAAGGGAAATAAAAAAAATAAAATAAAAAAACCAGCAATCTTAACCACTGAGTGCTAAAAATATTTGCACGACTATTTACTTTTTGCTATAATCTGGAGTTTAAATTAGCAGAGTAGAAAAAAGAGTGCTAAACACCATGAAATCAACCTCTTCGAAAAAACAAGAGAAAGAAAGTCAGGTCTTAGTTGGATTGATTGAACTTTTCATTAAAAATGGAAAGCCAATTGGATCAAATACATTAAAAGAGAGTAGTTTTGAGCATTTGAGCTCTGCAACAATTAGAAACTACTTTTTCAAGCTAGAAGAGCAAGGATTTCTCTCTCAGCAGCACTCCTCAGGAGGAAGAGTCCCAACCGATTTGGCCTACAAGTTTTACATTGAGCAGCCTACAGAAAAACCTCATCTTAGCAAGCAGAGAAAAAAAGAGATTGAAAACGAATTTAGCTACGAAGACAAGCAAATCATCACCTACTTTAACAAGGTCATAGAAAAGCTCTCAGATCAAACAGGATGCGCGGCAGTGATTTCAACGCCTAGATTTGATCAAGATTTCATCTCAGATGTTAAGCTTTTATCTTTAGATCCCTCTCGTATTCTTTGCATTTTAATTACAAGCTTTGGAATGGTAAACACGCAAATTCTTTACCTTCCCTCCAAAGTGAGTAGCTTTTCTTTAAAACGGATTGAAGCCTACTTTACCTTTAAAAGAACTTCTCTTGATAAACCCTCCCTTGATGGTGAAGAGCAGCTTTTAGCAGATCATCTCTATAGCGAAATCCTTCTTCGTCAAATCGTTGGTCATGCAACATTTACAAAAGAAGATCTTTATAAAACAGGATTTACCAAACTTCTTCATTATCAGGAGCTACAAGATACAGGAGCTCTTGCTAACACACTCTCTTTATTTGAGAATCCTATTTTAATGCAAAAGCTATGCCAAGAGACTACAGCGCAAAGTGAAATCAAAACATGGATTGGAGAAGATCTTGCAAGCTATCACCTCGGATGTAAAGACTGCTCTATTGTGATGGTTCCTTATAAGATTCGGGATAAAAACGTTGGAGCAATTGGTCTTTTAGGGCCAAAAAGAATTCCTTATAAATTTCTCTTTGAAATTCTCAAAGGAGTTTCAAAAGTGGTAAGCGACACTTTGAGCTCTTTATTATTTAAATATCAGATGAGCTACAGACTCCCTCAAACAAGCGGGATCGATTTCAAAGAAAATAAAAATGAAACAAACCCCACCTCTTTACTTCTTATTGATGTGGAAAACAAACAGCAGACTATTTAAGGGGACACTATGAGTGAAACAACATCTAAAGAGCATCTAGATCAAGATCCTCTAAAAGAAAACATCGATCTACAAGCAAGTGATGTAGAAATGCAAAAGCTTAAAGAAGAAATCGAAGAGCATAAGCAAAAATATATTCGAAGTTTAGCAGAGCTTGAGAATACAAGAAAAAGAATGCAAAAAGAGCGTCAAGAGATGACGAAATTTGCGGTAGAAAATGTGATTTCAGACTTTCTCTCTCCTCTTGATAACTTTGAAAAAGCGCTTGGCTTTACAAGTCAAATGTCAGATGAGACAAGAAACTGGGCGATGGGCTTTAAGATGATCTTAACTCAGCTGCAAGACATTTTAACAGAGCATGGCATCCACAGCTTTGAGTCTGTAGGAAAAGAATTTAATCCTCATTTACATGAGGCGGTTTCTGTAGAAGAAACTGAGGAATATAAAGATGGCTACATTTTGGAAGAGTTTGCCAAAGGATATAAATCAAGTGATAGAACGATTAGACCAGCAAGAGTCAAAGTAGCAAAGCCCCCAAAGAAAGAGAGTGATGAGACCTCTTTAGAGCCAAAAGATTTAGAAAACAAATAAAATATAATGTAAGGAGTCTTATATGAGTGACAAGAAAGATAAAGGAAGAATTATTGGTATTGACCTTGGAACTACCAACTCTTGCGTAGCTGTTATGGAAGGGGGAAGCGCTAAGGTGATTGCAAACGCAGAAGGAACAAGAACGACTCCCTCTGTTGTAGCATTTAAAGGAAAAGAGAGATTAGTTGGTATTCCAGCAAAACGACAAGCAGTGACAAATCCAGAAAAAACACTTGCATCAACAAAACGTTTTATCGGAAGAAAATACCAAGAGATCCTTCAAGAGACTAAAACTGTTCCTTACCATGTGAAGCCAAATTCAAATGGTGATGCAGTCTTTGAAGTAGAAGATAAGCTTGTAACTCCAGAAGAGATTGCTGCGCAAATCCTAATTAAAATGAAAGAAACAGCAGAAGCTTATCTTGGGGAAAAAGTGACCCAAGCTGTCATCACAGTTCCAGCTTACTTTAACGACTCACAAAGGCAATCTACAAAAGATGCTGGAAAAATTGCAGGTCTTGAAGTGAAAAGAATTATCCCTGAGCCCACAGCTGCAGCTTTAGCTTACGGCCTTGACAAACAAGGAGACAGAAAAATTGCTGTGTTTGACTTAGGGGGTGGAACGTTTGATATTTCTATCCTAGAAATTGGAGATGGAGTCTTTGAAGTTCTATCTACAAACGGAGACACTCACCTTGGGGGAGATGATTTCGACAACGCAATCATCCACTGGATCCTAGATGAGTTCAAAAAAGAGCACGGCATTGACTTATCTAAAGATAAGATGGCGCTACAAAGGCTAAGAGATGCTGCTGAGAAAGCAAAGATTGAACTGTCTGGAACAACACAAACAGAGATCAATCAGCCCTTTATCACAATGGATGCAACAGGACCGAAACACCTTCAGCTAACTCTAACAAGAGCAAAACTAGAAGCGCTTGTTGAGCCTTTAATTGCTCGCTGCGTCGCTCCTTGTGAAAAAGCTTTGAAAGACTCAAAACTTTCTAAAGAGCAAATCCACGATGTGATTTTAGTTGGTGGAATGAGCAGAATGCCAGCAGTGCAGCAAAGGGTCAAAGAGTTCTTTGGAAAAGAGCCGCATCAAGGGGTAAACCCAGATGAAGTTGTAGCTCTTGGTGCTGCGATTCAAGGTGGAGTATTAACAGGAGACGTTAAAGATGTTCTCCTTCTTGATGTGATTCCGCTTACTCTTGGAATTGAGACGCTCGGTGGTGTGTTAACTCCTCTTGTTGAAAGAAACACGACGATTCCAACGCAGAAAAAGCAAGTCTTCTCAACAGCTGCTGACAACCAACCTGCTGTAACTATTGTTGTTCTTCAGGGAGAGCGTAAGATGGCAAAAGACAACAAAGAGATTGGAAGATTTGATCTATCAGACATTCCTCCAGCTCCAAGAGGAACTCCTCAAATCGAAGTTGCCTTCGATATTGATGCTGATGGTATCTTGCATGTTTCTGCTAAAGATCTAGGATCTGGTAAGCAGCAAAAAATCAAAATTGAAGCTAAATCAGGACTTAGCGAAAGTGAAATCCAAAGAATGCTAAAAGATGCAGAAGACCATGCTGAGGAAGACAAAACTCGTAAAGAAGAGATCGATGCTAAAAATGAAGCTGACGCTTTAATTTTTAGATCTGAGAAATCTTTGAAAGAGTACCAAGATAAGATCCCAGCAAACATTGCCTCTGAGATCCAAAAGAAAATTGATGCTCTAAAGCAAGCGAAGGATTCAAATAATGTCGCTTCTATCAAAGCAGCAACAGAAGAGCTGAACCTCACGATCCAAAAAATCGGTGAGAATCTCTCAAAACAAGCTCCTGGCGCAGCTCCACATCAAGAAGCTCCACAAAGCTCCTCCAAAAAAGACAACATCGAGGAAGCTGAAGTTGAAATTCTTGATAAAGACAGCAACTAATTTCTAAAAACAAGCGGGGATCTCTCCCCGCTTTTTATCTCTTATCAAAAATCTCTTTGTTTGTTTTAATCCAAAAAAAACCAACCAATAAGAGGTTTTATGAAAAAACTACTGTTTCTCTTCACACTTTTATCCATCTTTTTGCAAAAAGGAGTTTTTGCCATCCCAACTTACACCTGCGGATATCAAGATAATGGAACCGTTAATGTTGCAACTCTTTGGATCGAAGAGGATGGAGCTGTCAAAGCTATTTCTCTTTCAAGTGCAAGCTCTCAAGCTTTAAAAATCATAATTTATCAAAATAAAATATATATGATTGGATTTACTGTAAGTGATCCAAACTTAAATGCAACATTATGGAAAACAGATCTAATAGGGAATAACGTAGAGGAAATTCAGCTTGCTGGGAGTGGCTCATCAGCATATGATGCTACAATCTATAATAATCAACTTTATGTGGTAGGAAACAAAACAATTTCATCTAAGGCTTTTGCATGCTTGTGGAAGTTAAACCTAAATGGAGCCATTCTACTAGAAAATGCTTTTGGAAATGAAACATCTCTAGCTCGCTCCATTACTATTGCATCTAATAAAATCTATATTGGAGGAAAAGTAAATGCAACACCTCAAGCAGCTCTTTGGATCGGGGATCTCTCTGGAAATAACATTTCAAACGTTTACACAAATAATACAGAATCTAGAATAGATTCAACTATGGTTTATAAAAATCAGCTTTACTTAGCAGGTTTCACAGGAAATGCTGAAGATTCTACAATTAGAGCAACTTTATGGATAGGTAATTTAGATGGATCTGGGATTAGAACCATAAATCTAAGCAACGAGCAAAGTGAAGCCCTTGACTTAAATGTCTTTAATGATGTTATTTATGCCTCCGGAGATACTATAATCTCGGGGCATTATGATGCAACGATATGGAAGATTAGCTTAGCTGGCTCTCTTATCTCTAATTTTAATTTATCAAACTCTTTTTCAGCCTATAGCTTTACATTTTTTAACAATTCTATCTTGGCAGTGGGTGCTTCAACAGATTTAAAAGCAACTCTTTGGAACACTTCTTTAGACGGCATAGATCTTAGCTCTCCAACTCGCCTTGGAACCCTCTCGAATATAAGTATTTCAGCCTCTATCGCAATTAACGCCTCTTCTGCTCTGACACTTGGTAGAGCTCTTTCAGAATTTTCTCCAGTGAAGCCTCAAAAGGGCATCAAATAACCCATTTAGATATAGCGGGGACTCTCCCCGCTTTTTCTCTCTTATCAAAAATCTCTTTGTTTGTTTTAATCCAAAAAAACCAAACCAATAAGAGGTTTTATGAAAAAACTACTGTTTCTTTTTACACTTTTATCCATCTTTTTGCAAAAAGGAGTTTTTGCCATCCCAACTTACACCTGCGGATATCAAAATTATGATGACTTTGATGTTGCAACTCTTTGGATCGAAGAAAATGGGGCTGTCAAAGCTATTTCTCTTTCAGATCCAACTCTAGATTCTCAGGCTTCGAAAATCCTAATTTATCAAAATAAAATATATATAATTGGAGGGGCTACAGCGAATCATGAAATCGCAACTTTATGGAAAACAGATCTAATAGGGAATAACGTAGAGGAAATTAAGTTTGGGGGGGGGGGGGGGGGCCAAAAGAAAAAAAAGGTTAGTATTTAAAAAAAAAACTTTTTTGTAAAGGAGAAAAAAAAAATTAATTTAAATTTTTTTGCCAATTT
>Ga0172372_10008501_pt1 | contig 13527 bp, 14 predicted proteins | sample LakKiv5m_2_FD_114544 | JGI IMG/M metagenome (GOLD analysis project Ga0172372, IMG submission 114544) | Freshwater microbial communities from Kabuno Bay, South-Kivu, Congo - kab_092012_9.5m | ecosystem: Environmental > Aquatic > Freshwater > Lake | place: Democratic Republic of the Congo...
ACTGGCGCCTCATCGAGGCCATCCAGCGTCGCTGCAACTTCGCACCGGGGGAGTTCGTGGTTGCCTGGGTCGAATCGCAGCCGATTCACAAGTCGACTCAGGACTACATGGTCATCGATGCTGCGCTCGGCATCATCGAGCGCGGTACGTGGAGCGTGCGCGACGCGGTCAACGAACAGCCGTGGCTGCCCAACGGGCCGATCCCGCTGACGGTCACCTGGACGAAGACGGACGCCGCCGGATCTCCTCTGCGAGCAGGCCAGGTTGAGGGAGCCACCGGTCGGCACTGGGCGGCGAACGCGTGACACGAGCTGTCGTGGTCGGCAGCGGGCCCAATGGGCTCGCTGCCGCCCTCACCCTCGCCGCCGCTGGCGCCGACGTGACGGTCCACGAGGCTGCTTCGGTGCCGGGCGGCGGGGCCCGGTCGGCCGAGCTCACACTGCCGGGTCTGCTTCACGACGAGTGCTCGGGATTCCACCCGTTCGCTACAGACTCGATCTTCGCGCGTGCCTTCGATCTAGGAGCCCACGGGCTGACGTGGGCCTGGCCCGAGGTGCAGTACGCGCATCCACTCGAAGGCGGTCGCGGGGCCTCCGCGGTTCGGTCACTCGAGGAGACTGCGCGCGGCCTCGGCGCCGATGAGCGTCGGTGGCGGGCCTTCCTGGGACCCGTCGTGAAGCGGTTCGACACGATCTCAGCCGAGTTTCTGCAGCCGCTGTTGCACATTCCGCGTCACCCGCTACACCTCGCACGCCTGGGCATGCGAGCCCCCGCTCCCGCCGCGGTGACGGCTCGACTGTTCCGCGACGAAGAGGCGCGCGCGTTGTGGGCCGGTCTCGCCGCTCACGGATTCACGTCGTTCTCCGCACCGTTGTCATCAGCGATCGGCACTGCGCTGGGAGCCGCCGCCCACCACTATGGCTGGCCCGTGGCAGTCGGCGGCTCGAGCTCGATCGCCGAGGCAGCGGTGGCACATTTGCGAGCGCTCGGCGGACGCCTCGAGCTGGGATCGACGGTCCGCGACCTGAGGGACCTCCAGCCGGCTGACATCGTCATGCTCGACACCGCTCCGTCGATCGCAGCGGACCTCGGCGAGCACGTGCTCCCGGCCGGAACGCTGCGTGCTTACCGGCGTTTTCGACACGGGCCAGCAGCCTTCCAGTTGGCTCTCGCGGTCGAAGGCGGTCTCCCTTGGACCTACGAGCCCGCGCGTCGCGCCGGCACGGTTCACGTCTCGGGCAACTATGGCGAGACTGCTCATGCCGAGGGTCTCGTGAGCCGAGGGGTGATGCCGGAGCGTCCGTTCGTGCTCCTGGGTCAGCAGCACCTGGCCGACCCGGGGCGCGGACACGGCGGCGTCGTCCCGATCGACTGCTATGCCCACGTACCCGCAGGCTACTCAGGCGACGCGACCGAGGCGATACTGCGCCAGATCGAGCGTTTCGCCCCAGGCGCGCGGGAGCGGATTCTCGCCATCGTGCCCCGGGCGCCTCGACAGATCGAGCAACACAACGCCAACTTCGTCGGCGGCGACATCGTCACCGGATTGAAGAGCCCGGCCCAGCTAGTCCTCGGGCCCCGCCGTCGCCTCGACCCTTACGCCACGGGCGTCGACGGCATCTACCTGTGCTCGGCCGCCGCACCGCCAGGTCCCGGCGCCCACGGCGTGGGCGGACACCTGGCGGCCCTCTCGGCGCTCGCGCGTCTCTCGTGATTTCCGTTCGTCAACACCCACCCATCGAAAGGCACATCCCCATAAACATCACTCTCGAGAACAAGGTCGCGATCGTGACTGGCGCTGGCGCCGGCATCGGCGCGGCGATCGCCCGCCACTTCGCCGACGCCGGCGCACGCGTCGTCGTCTCCGACATCGACGAAGCTGCCGCCTCCCGGATCGCTCAGTCGCTCCCCGACGCGGTTGCCGTCAGGGCCGATGTGACGAACGAGTCCGACGTCAAGGCACTCGTCGAGGCTGCCGTCCAGGCCTATGGCGGACTCGACGTCGTCGTGCCGAACGCTGGTATCGCGACCACCGTGCCGATCGTTGGCACGTCGTACGCCGACTGGCGAAAGGTTCTCGACGTCAACCTCGACGGCGTCTTCCTGACGATCCGCCACGCACTGCCTGCAATGCTCGAGAGCGGCGGCGGCTCCATAGTGAACATCTCGTCGATCACGTCACTGCGCGGCTCGGCTCTCATCGCGAGCTACGCGGCCGCCAAAGCGGCGGTGAACAACCTCACGGCGACCATTGCGGCTGAGTTGCGAGGTCACGGAATTCGCGCGAACGCCGTGCAGCCGGGGTTCATTGACACCGAGTTGGTCACGAGCCACCAGGGAGCCTTCGAGGAGGCACTCGGGCTGGAGCCCGGGGGGTTCGGCGACCTGATTGCGGCAAAGCAGACCCGCTACGGCACGGTCGACGAGGTCGCTGCGGCGGTCACGTTCCTCGCGAGTGACGCCTCGAGCTGGTGCAACGGCTCGACCCTCGTGCTGGACGGCGGCTTCACCTCGTCGTTGCTGTCGTAGCCGCCAGCTTGCGACTCATCCCTCCTCATCCTCGCCACCACACGGTAGCTGGGACGCACCGACCTTAGAAGGGCATCATCATGACCGACCTCCAAGACAAGCGCGTATTCGTCACCGGGTCCGCGGCCGGAATCGGCCGCGCGATCGCAGCTCTGTTCATCGAACGAGGGGCGAAGGTGATCATCAGCGACATCGACGCCGACGCCGCGGGCACGACTGCGCGGGAGCTTGGCGCTGCGGGAGTCGCCAACTGCGACGTGACCGACGAAAACCAAGTGAAGGCGGCCATCGCCTCGGCCGTCGACCAGCTCGGCGGGCTTGACGTGCTGGTCAACAATGCTGGTATCGAGATCGCCTCGCCCCTGGTCGAGCAGTCCACCGAGAGCTTCGAGCGGATCTTTAAGGTCAACGTGACTGGCCCGTTCGTCGTGCTCAAAGCGGCCATTGGACACTTAGTGGCCTCGGGAGGAAACGTCGTCAACATCGCTTCGATCGCCGGCGTGGGTGGCAGTCCGTTGCTGGGGTCCTACTGCGCCACGAAGGCAGCCTTGATCCAGTTGACGCGCGTCGCTGCGGTTGAGCTGCGTGACTCCGGCGTACGCGTCAATGCAGTGTGCCCAGGCTTTGCAGACACCAGCATGGTCGATCGCCTCCGACCGAACTTTGAGGCCGCGACCCAGGTGCCCTTCGGCGACCTGGTCGCGATGAAGCAGGGTCGTCTCGGTACCCCGCAGGACATCGCCGAAGTGACGGCATTCCTCGCTTCGGACAAGGCTTCCTGGGTGACCGGAAGCCACTACGTGCTCGACGGCGGGCTCACTGCTTCACTCGTGTAGTGGCGACGGTAGAAACGCCCTGTGCGTCGTAGCCCCATGAGGCCCGGCCTCGCCGTGCAGCGAGAACAAGGACCTCAAGAGGTACTTTCGCTGGTCGCTTGAGCGGCGACGGTCAGATGCAGACTGCCAACTGGGGCCCCGGCGTTCGCGCCGGGGCCCCTCTCAGCGGCTCAACTGGTTGCTGCGCTCCCGTGAACCAGTCCGCCCGCGACGAGCGGACTTCGTGTTCGATGTGTCTGCTCGGGCGGCGTTCTTGACGGGTGCGGCGTTCGCGTTGGCCGCCCGGGCGCGTCCGTTTGCAGTGCCCCTATCAACGCCGGCCGCTGTGGCGCGGTCGACCAACTGGTCACGCCGCGCCTGGCTGTCGTACGCCGCGGCGTCGGCCGAGGCGTCCAGGCTCGCGGCAGCGGCTTCGTGGTCGCCGGCGTTGCTGGCGTGCCGGTCGGCGTCCTCGAGCGCGGCTAGCTCGGCCGGGGTGTCCGCCAGGATGCTGCCGGCGGCGACCTCGTCGACGACGCGGGCGCCGTCCTCGGCACGGGCGTTGAAGCGCTGGCGGTCGGCCGCTTCCCGCAGCGACGCCTCGGTGTCGCTGGCGCTCAAGCTCACACCCCACCGCTGTTCGATGCCGGCGCGGATGCGGTCGGCGTCAGCACGGAACGCGGGGTCGACCTCGGCCCACGCGTGTGCGGTCGACCAGGTCCTGGCCGCCTCCTCCGCCGACGTCGTCTGCAGCCAGGCTGCATCGGCGGCCCGCACCTGGCTCTGCGCGGCCGCACGCTCGGCCTGCCAGCTCGCGTCGGACTGGGCCTGCTGCAGCTCGGCCTCGTCGCGTCGTCGTTGCTGACGCTCCGCGAGCTCACGCGCCAGACGTGACGCGGTCAGGCTGGCGGCGACCATCGTCACGCGGGTGACCTTCTGTCCGACGTCGCCGCCGGGATCCTCTGTGGCTTCACTCATCGTTGATCCCCCGATCTCATCGTCCGTGGTCGCGTCCATCGCGACCACGCCCTGCTTGTGAACGGTTGGCGCGCTCGCGGGCGCGCTGTAGCTCGTTCGGCAGCACCGGTGCCGGCCGCTGCACCTCATTCGGTCGACCAGCACCCGGCGTGACGACCGTCCGCTGCTCCAGGCGCGTCGCGACCGTCTCGAGGCCTTGGCGTGCTGAGTCGTTCCACCGGCGCAGTTGACGGGTCTGCCCGGTGCGGTCGGCCGCGATCGTGAGCGCCTTCGCGGTCACGATCAGCTGACGGATCACGAGCGCCTGACCCGCGCGGCCGCCACTGCCGGCAGCGACCAGGGCCAGCGCCGTGCTGGCCGCCGACCGTGTTCGAACCGGTGTGCGCCGCTCTGGCATCTCACGGCGGTGGAGAGCCGCGGCCCGGGCCAGCTGGTCCGACGCCACGGCGAGCTCACCGGGCGTCTGCTCGGTCCGAAGGCTCCAGGCCGCCAGGACACCGGACGCGTCGTGTGCCGCCTCGGCCCAGGCGGCGTGATCGCGCAGCGAGATCGACGTCAGGCTCTTGTTCAGGTCAGCCAGCTCGGATGCGCAGCGGCGCAAGTCCTCCCCGGTCACCTCGACCGGTTCGGCCTCGGCCTGCACGATCGGTGCGCCGCGCCAGGCGGCCGCCCACTCCTCGGTCGCGTCGATCGCGGCGTGCGCGTCGGCGCCGGTCGCAGCGTCTGCGTCCTTCGCCCAGGCCTCACGCAGTCGGGGGAGTGTGAGGTCTCGGCCGAGCTTGCCGGCCGCGCGCCACTCGGCACGCTCACCGTGGGCAGGTCGTTCCGCGACGGAGAAACCCACGACGACGTCGTGGCCACCGGCCGCGAACCGCGGCCGCACCCAGAGACCTTCACGGCGCAGCCGGCGAACGAACTCAGCTTCGCTCTCCGACGCCGTCGCACACGCCCGGACGGTGCGCGCCATCCGGGCCGAAGGGGTCTCGGCCGTCTCGCCGGCCTCGACGGCGGCGAGCTCGCGCATGAGCTCCGGACGTGCCGAGCGGCCGACCTCGCGTCCCTCGACGACCTCGAGCCCGTGCTTGACCTCGAGCTCGGCGGCCGCGGTCGACGCCCGCTTGTAGTCGCGGAACACCTCGGCCTTGGTGCCGTCCTCGCGGACCAGGTTGACCGCGATGTGAATGTGCGCGCCGCCGTTGATGCTCGGCCCGTGCTGGACCGCGACCCACCGGCACGGGGCCTTGCCGGAGGTCTCGGTGAACCCCATCGCGTCGACGAAGTCGTTGGCGATCGCGCCCCACTTCTCGTCATCCAGATCGGGGTGGCCAGGAGCCAGCGAGAGGGAGCAGTGCCACACGTGCGCGTCGCGTCGCTCACCGGTCGGACGGAGTGTTCCGGCCTCCTCGTCGAAGCCCTTGACCGCCTGCGTGACCGTCACCCCGAACTCCCGATTCGGGGCCTCCAGGTGCATGCCCAACCGGTACGCATCAGACGTGCTCAGCTCGTCCGTGGAGTACCACGACATCAGCCCCGCGGAGCCCGCGACGAGGTGCGGGGTCTCGTGCTCGTTACGACGTCCCGGACCCGCCAGATAGTGCATCAGACCCGACGCCTTACCGCCCCTGCTGATCTTCACAATCATGCGCCGGCCCGCCGGTTCAGCTCGACGAATTCCTCGAGCACCTGCTCGCACCGGAACCACACCGTGCGGGCCTCAGCGACCGCCGCGGTGAAGTCCGAAGGCACCTCGTGGACGGTGTTGGCCTTCTTCGCGATCTGGTTCATGTTGTCCGCCGTGCGTCCGATGATCCGCTGCACGGCCATCAGCTCGGCCGCCACCAGGCGCCGCTCAGCGACCTGGTCGGCACCCTCGATCGACTCCGTCAGCGCCGCTGACAGCAGCAGCTCCGGGGGGGTCATTCCACGCTCGCCGGCGAGCCGTTCGACCTCGGCTCGCTCCTCGGGCGTGACCCTCACGCCGATCGTCTTCGACCGCGCTCCACCGGCGATCCGCGAGCGCCGCTGGCGACCCACCGACGTGCCCTCCCCATCGTTCTCAGCCACCACCACCACCCCCGCTCTTTGCCCAGCGCAGCGCCCCCGAATGGGGTTCCGACACTCCCAGTGTCGCCGAAGGGGCCGGCGAAGTCGAGCCTCTGAGCCGCTTAAGTTTACTTAAGGACTATCTTGCTCCGAATCGAGTGCGGCGGAGGGGCCTGTGGCCGCACGACGGGCATGCCACTAGAGCGCCGGCTACGCCGGCATCGAGCAGAGCGCTTCGCGCCGATGACTCTTGTCCGCCCGGTGGGCGGTACACCCCCCGCTCCCGACGCCGGAATTCTGTCCCGATCTGAGGCCCTGGCAAGGGCAAGACGTGTCTCGTACCTCGACCCTTGCCAGGGCCTCAGATCGGAATTCTCGGCAGTTATCGGGAGCGGGGGGTGATGTGGTTCAGGGCCACAAGCACCCCGCCTCCGGTGACCACCTGGAGACGACTCGTCTCCGGAATCCGCCGATGAGGAGAACACCATGTTGAACACGATCACCTTCGAGGGGAACCTCGCCCACGAGCCCGACCTCAGCTTTACCGCCCGACTCGGGACGCCCGTCGTCGAGTTCGTCGTCCTGGTCAACCGTCGCGTCCGGGACGACGCAGGGGAGTGGGGCGACGCGACCCCCACGCGCCATCGAGTGAAGGCGTACGGGCACCTGGCCGAGCACGCCGCCGAGCTGCCGAAGGGAGCCACCGTGGTCGTCGTCGGAAGGATCGAAACCGACAGCTGGGAAGACCGCGAGAGCGGTCAGACCAGGTACGCCGACCAGGTCGTCGCCGACGCCATCGGAGCGTCGCTGAGGTTCGCCACGGTTGCCATCACCAAGGCCTCCTCGACCCCGTCTGAGGCCGACGCATGAGGGGTCTGCCGACCTTGCTCACGCCGGGTCAGGCTGCGGCCTGGCTCGGCGTCGACGAGGACCAGCTGACGACCTGGCGCGACCACGACCAGGGGCCGGCCTACGTCCGCATCAGCGGCCGAACCATCCGCTACGAACCGGCCGAGCTGGGTCGCTTCCGAGCCCTCGCCGGGTGCCCCGGGTGATCTACCGGCCGAGGTTCACTCGCCAAAGTTTCGGAAGGCGACGGTCGCGAGGATCTCCACGCCGAGCAGGTAGATGCCGATCAGGATGACGGGGGATAAGAGCCACAGCGCAAACCTGATGGTCTTGCGCCAGTCGATCGGCGCGGGCCGTCGGGGCTCTTCCATGTCAGCACGTTACGCCTGGCTTGGTTCAACGGGGCGGGTCCGACCTCGCGCGCTCAGCGTGACCCGCGCCGCTCCTGTCGGGCCTGGCGGAGCTCGTCGGCCCGTCTGGCGCAGGTGAAGGTGATGTAGAGCCCCACGGCCGCCAGCAGGATGTTGACCGTCGAAGCGATGTAGAACGCCGCCCCGTCCAGATCACTGGCGAAGATCTGCAGCACGATGATCGGAACCAAGAGGCTGAGCATGACGCTGATGTAGCGACCCCGACTCCATCTGCGAGCGTTGAGCACGCATGATCGGATTGAAGCAGTGCCTTGCTGGTCCCGCACTGGAAGCGGACGGAGATCTACCGGCCGAGCTCGGGCGGGCGCTGTGAGGACCTGGTGGTGGGGCGCTGGGGATCGGTGCCGCCGATCGCCGGGCCAGGTCCTCGACGGGGGGTCCGGGGGAACGCGGCCGCGCGCAGGTCGCGTCCCTGGTCGGCCTGTTCGGCGACGTAGTCACCGAAGCCGGGGAGGGTGAACCGGAGCTGGCCTCGGCCGGCTTCCTCGATGATGCCCTTGTCGATGAGGCGGTCGCGGGGGACCGACAGGTTCTCTGACGGAACGCCCATGGCGGTGGCCACGTCACCTCGAGCGACGACAGGCTCGCCGGTCTCGGCCATGGCCACGATGAACTTGCGTTCGGCCGGCGAGGCAGCCTGCCACCGCGCCTCGTACATCTCGACGACTTGGGTGCGGACGCCAGTGAGCCCGGCCTCGACGTGTGCCTCGGCGATCGTGTCCCCGCGCTCGGGGTCTGCGGCCTCCCACGCGTTGGCCGCGATCAGCTGAAGGAAGTACGGGTTGCCGCCGGCCTGCGCGGCGACGACGTCCACGGCGGCCGGGTCCCAGCTGACACCCAGCTCGGCGGCCGGCTCGAGCAGGAGCTCTCGCGACGGGTCAGGGTCGAGGGTCTGCAGCGGGACCCAGCTGCTGCGCTCGGCGAACGTGGCGGCCTTGGTCAGTGTGCCGACCACCGATGGGAGTCCCGCGCCGACGACGGCGAGCGGGTTCTCCTCCGGTCGACCACCGAGGGCCTGGACAGCGTTGAGCAGGATGCCGGTGTCGTTCTCTCGGCCGGCGTGCCACTCGTCGATGAACACCACCAGGCCGGCGCCGCCGGCATCACGGATGCGGGTGGCGGCCTCGTGGAGGTAGCGCTGCACCGCGGCGCTAGTGCCGCTCGCCTCGTCGATGGCCGGCTGCTCGGCCTCGAGCTGCGCGGTCAGCTTCAATCCGGGCAGGCCCAGCTCGGCGCCCAGAGTGCGCTTGCGGTTGGCCCACTTGCCCTCGGGCTCGCCCAGGTCGGTACGGGCGATGCCGTCGCGGATCGCGGCGTCCAGGTCGCCCAGGTACGGGGTGCCCTTGGTGCACGCGACCCAGGCCGTGACAAATCCCTGCGCCTCGGCCTCACGCTGCGCGTGACGCAGCAACGACGTCTTGCCGAGGCCACGCACGGCGTGGAACACCGTCGGGGGGCCGGCCATCTCCCCGTAGGCCGCCGTCGGCGCCAAAAGCCGCCGAACACGACGCATCTCGGCCTCGCGGCCGGCGAGGTAACGCGGCAGAGCACCAGGTGTGTAAGGCTGTAGATCCATCGCGGCCACCTCGTTATCGTTTGTTATAGATCGGCCTTCTATAACAAACGATAACGTCAGTCCGTGACAACGCGGTTCCGCTCGACGAGCGACCCGGATCGGGCCTCATACTCGTCGAAGTTGATCTCTCGTGTGTGGAACGCGACCAGGTCCTCAACGTCGGGCCGGCTGGGCACCCAGCCCTCCTGGTACGCCGAAGCGAGCACCTGAACAATGTCGTCGGTGTCGCTCTCATTGACGTCCTCGAACAGGTCAGGCTATCGCTCGACGATGAGAAACTTCTCGGCCATGACGCCTCCTCACTCGCGTGGTCCCAGTCATACGCCTTCCGACCGAAAAGGGACATGCCTAGGTTTCGGTCCGATCAGGTTTTGGTCGTAGGTTTCGGTCGACGTCCTCAAGCGTGATGGCGGCGGAGGTCAACCAGGCCGCCCCGCTGTTCACAAACGACCGATATCGGTGCGGCACTGGCCCACAGCGACCCCGCCGAAAGCTCGGCGCCCGTCGCTGGCCTCGGCAGGGTCGGACTAAGGAGGGTCGAGTAGGTCGAACACGGTTTGCACGATGAGGTCGGGGGCGTCCGCGGGTTCGAGGCGCCCTGCGGAGATTTCGGCGCCGGCGCCGTGGAGGATTTGGTGGAGCACTGCGACGAGCCACGAGGTCGGCATGTCATCACGGAACAGTCCTTCGCTTCGCCCACGATCGATCAGGGACTCGACCCGAGTTGCTGGGCTGTCGTGAAGCTCGCGGATACGTTCGGGTGAGAGTTCGTCCTCGGCGGCGGCGATGACCGAGCGCGCCTGGTCCACCAGCTGCCAGCTGCTGCGGATGAGTCGGGTCAACGCCTCCCGGGGATCCCCGTCGAGGTCGACCGAGGCCAGGGTTCGCTCGCCGTTCTCGATGACGCGCGCCACGACGGCGTCGATCAGTGCGGGGCGAGAGTCGAAGTGACCGTAGAGCGTGACCCGCCCGAGCCCTGCCTCCTTCGCGATGTCGGCCATCGTCGCGTTCTGTCGCTGCGACAGGCAGACGACCGCGGCGTCGAGGATGCGCTCGACGTTGCGGAGAGCGTCGGCCCGCCTGGCGCTGACCTGCGGTGTGGTGGTCGTCATCTCACCCTCGCTTCCCGTACATGGGTGTATGAGTTATGGTACCAGCGCGATAACTCAGACATAGATGTACGACTTAGGAGGGCAGAATGACGACTGCAGAGTCGACGTCGGAAACCACCGAGGGGGTGCACCCGAAGCGTTGGCTGGCGCTGGCCCTACTCGGCACCGCGCAGTTCATGCTGATCCTCGACGTGACGGTCGTCGCGATCGCGTTGCCGCAGATCGGCGCCGACCTGAACCTTTCGCGCGAGGCGGTGACCTGGGTGGTCGCCGCCTACACGCTGACCTTCGGCGGCTTGATGCTGCTGGGCGGGCGCAGCGCGGACCTGTTCGGCGCCAAGCCGATCGTCTTCGCTGGTCTGTTCGCCTTCACCGCTGGCTCGCTGATGGCCGCTATCGCCGGTAACGGCGAGGTGCTGCTCGGCGGCCGGGTCCTCCAGGGCCTTGGCGCGGCCATGCTCTCACCGGCGGCCCTGTCGGTGGTGGTGCGCCTGTTCACCGGCGATGAGCGCAACCGAGCCTTGGGCATCTGGTCGGCCCTCGGCGGCGGCGGTGCAGCAGTGGGAGTGCTCCTCGGCGGCCTGATCACGGCCGGACCCGGATGGCCGTGGGTGTTCTTCATCAACCTGCCCGTCGGCCTGATCGTGTTGTTCGGCCTCCTGCGGGTGCTGCCGCCTCTGCCGCCGGCGCCCGGACCGCGGCCCTCCCTCGACGTCCTCGGAGCAGTTCTCGTGACTGCGGCGACGGGCTCGGCGATCTACGCCCTGACGATCGCCGGTGAAGACGGTTGGACCAGCCGGCAGACTCTGGTCGCTGCGGGCGCCGCAGTGGTGCTCTACCTGATGTTCGGCGTTCGACAGAGGACCGCCGCATCCCCGCTGATGAACCTCAACCTGCTCGGCCGACGTCCCGTGGCAGCAGGAGTTTTCGTGATCCTGGTCGCCACCGCACTGATGGTCGCGGTGTTCTTCCTCGGCACCTTCTACTTCCAGCAGTCCGCCGGCCACGGGCCTCTGGTCACCGGCTTGCTGTTCCTGCCCATCGCCCTGGCGACCATGACCGGCGCAAACCTCGGCGGGCGCCTCATCGGAAGCATCGGGGCACGCACCCTGGGCGCCGGCGGCATGATCGTGGCGGCCATCGGCCTGCTCGTTCCTGCCGTGTGGGCCACTACGCTCGCGACCACCATCGGCGTCAGCTTCGGAGCCTTCGGGATCGGTGCCCTGTTCGTCGTGGCTGCCGCCACTGCTCTGGGCCAGATCGGCCCCGAGGAAGCCGGCATCGCCTCGGGACTGCTCAGCACCTTCCACGAGTTCGGAGCCTCGATCGGCGTCTCTGTCGTCTCCAGCATCGCAGCGATCAGCCTCGTCACAGGCGGGGGCGACAACGGGTTCCAACAGGCATTCCTGTTCGCCGCCATCGCCGCCGCTGTCGCCGCAGTGATCTCCGCGTTCGTCATTCCGCCCCGCCCGTCCAGCGCCTGACCGGGGGCCATCGCGGCCGACTGGCTGGGCCGTTCGGCGTAGGTCAGTGCTGAACATCTCGGCGCAGGTGATCATCGTCAGGAGCGGCTCGGTGGGGGTGGCGCCTCGCGAGTCCGGATCGGGGACAGGGAACAGTGGCCAGCTGGTCGTGTACTCGACCTTGATCTCGTCCCCGTTCTGACGAAGCTGATAGGTGAACAGGTGCGTGCGGGTCTCGATGTCCACGACGTCACCGGCGCGCAGGTCCAGGATTCGCTTGAAGACCGCACCGCGTCCGCTGCGATGTCCGCCGAGGACGAAGTTGCCGACCTCGCCAGGGCCACGATTAAGAGAGGCGCGACGGGCTCGGTACCCATATGTCCGTGTGGCCACACGGACATATGGGTACCGACCTTTGATAGCGGCAGTGGCATGCGGTCGATACCGGTCGGCCCCGCGGTCGGGTTTCGGAGGAGTTATGAGTCACGAGAAAATGCTAGACGCCTACCCGAAGGATCTGGGCGGCATCGACAAAGGGAAGTTGGCGGAATGTATTGCCGCCTGCTTCGAGTGCGCCCAGACCTGTACGGCCTGCGCTGACGCCTGTCTGAGTGAGGACATGGTCGCCGATCTCACCAAGTGCATCCGCACCAACTTGGACTGCGCCGACATCTGCGTCGCAACCGGAAACGCGCTCTCGCGTCACACCGGCTACGACGCCAATGTGACGCGCACATTTCTTGAGGCGTGCGCGACAGCATGTAAGGCCTGCGGTGATGAATGCGCCCAACACGCCGAGATGCACGAGCACTGCAAGATCTGCGCCGAGGCGTGTCGCCGCTGCGAGGAAGCCTGCCGCGCTCTCCTCGCCATCCTGTAATCACGGGGTGCGAGCCGACGTGGCGGTCGACCCCCATCCACGGCTGACCGCCACGTCGGCGCGGGCGAATCAGACGAAGCCGAGCAGAGCCCGGCCGCTCAAGAACCACCACTAGAGCCGGTACGCGAAGTTGTGCCGGGTCGGAGCTCCGGTCGAGGTTTCGACGTCCAGCATGCCGGGGGAGGGGCAACGAGATCTGCGCGCCGTCGCCGGCTGCAGGCGCTGGCGCCCTCGCTGGACTCCGACACTTCGAGCACTGGCGGGGCGGCCGCGTAGCGCCTACCCGACCGTCTGTGCCCGCCGTCGCAGACTACTTCCGGCGCACCACAGGAGCCCGCCGATCGCGAGGCCGGTCAGTATGCGCGCCTGATGGGTCTGGAAACGGGCGGCCGGGGTGATGGCATCGACGAGCGGCACGTCCGTGATCGCGACTGAAGCGGATCCTTCGGGGGAACGAGCGAGCACCCGACCGTTCGGCCCAATGATGGCGGAGATCCCGTTGGTCGACGCCACCGCGACGCTGCGGTTGAGTTCCACGGCGCGCGCTCGCGTGATCTCGAACTGCTGCTCCGGCTGATACGTCCCGTAGAAGGTTGCGTTGCTGGTCTGCACGGTGACCAGCTGGGCGCCACGGCGGACCTGATCGGGCAACACGTCGTCGTAGGCGACGTCGAAGCAGATGGCATTGGCCACCTTGACGCCACCGACATCGAGGGGACCTTCACCGGCTCCGGCGAGGAAGTCCCGCGGGATCAGCTGGAATCGCGACGACCAACCGCCGATGACTGAGCGCCACGGTATGTACTCGCCGAATGGGACGGGGTGGGTTTTCGTGTACGCAGGTCCGGTCC
>Ga0172372_10008502_pt1 | contig 13527 bp, 10 predicted proteins | sample LakKiv5m_2_FD_114544 | JGI IMG/M metagenome (GOLD analysis project Ga0172372, IMG submission 114544) | Freshwater microbial communities from Kabuno Bay, South-Kivu, Congo - kab_092012_9.5m | ecosystem: Environmental > Aquatic > Freshwater > Lake | place: Democratic Republic of the Congo...
CAAAATGCCAAAAACCCAGACAACCCATTATATTAAAACCAGATGAGTCCGAACCTCCCAAAATAGTAGAAGATACTTATACTTTAAATTATCAAGATAAAAAATACATATGTCCTAAAAAAGATTATCCTTATCCAGGATTTACAAATGAAAATATAGTATGCTGTTTTAAAAAAGATCAAAGACGCAGAGATGCTTTTATACGAAATATAAAATCTCACGATTTTGAAATTATAGTTCAACCGTCAAATTTTAAAATTAAAGTAAAAGATAATACAACTAATCTAGAATATGAAACATATGCAATTAAAGTTATTTCTGACTATATAAATGGATTTGATGAAAGTAATTCTATGTCAAGATATTTTTATTTATCAAATGATAATAAACTCATTAATATTACAAATGAAAATTTAGTAAACATATTAAAATTAAATGAAGAAAATGCCATTTGGTTAGATAGTGCTCCTTTAGCAAGAATCATTAATGAATCTCCAAAAAATAAATGTAATTTCCCACCTAAAATACACGAAAAAAGAAGTGATTATATACATGCTCCTTGCGAACATCATGAAAAAAATAATATATTTGGTTATAATTTAAATTCTTATCCATGCTGTTTTGATAAAGAAAGAGAACAGTTTACACATAGAAAGAGAAAAGTATCTGATATAACCAAACAACATATTCTTATATCTGATAAAGTGTTAGATTATCAAAGAATAGGTATATTGCCACCAAGTTTAAATACACTTTTTAATGAATTAATTCAAAAACCAGAAAGTCATAAATTTTATAGAATGGGAGTAGTTCAAAATAATTCTGCATTTTTAAATGCTATTTTACTTGGATTAGACAATAAAATCAATTCAACAATAATAAATAATTCTAATGAATTTAAAAAATATATAACAATATATCTTGAAAAAAACCCTGAAGAATTTGATAAACTTAATAATGGAAATTTAACATTCAAATATGTTACTTTGGAAAATTATATCAATTATATCTTAGATTCAAATAAAATAATGTATTGGAATGACATATTAGATATTATTCAAATTATTACAAATATCAATATTTTAATATTAGATATACCATATAAAGTTTCAGAATCTACAAAAATACCAGATTATGATAAAATTAAATTAATCTGTACTCCAAATATTAGACAAAATATAAATAAGAAATTTATGATCTTTATTAAAAGAGAAAATACGTATGAATTATTGATAAATTTGCTTACAAATGATAAAAACAAAGAACAATCTTCTAAAATTATTTATAAATTCAAATATAATAATCAAGATAAATATGATACAAATATTATAAATTTTTTATTGGAATATTATCAATCAACTTGTATAAAAGAAAATGTATTTCCAGAATCTTATCCTTTTATAGAATTATATACATTACAAGAATTAACCAATTTATTAAAAGATACAAAATATAAAATTATAGGTCAAATAATAAACTCCTTTAAACGTGTTTATTTATTATTGACATCAAATGGTGCATTATTACCAATCAAAGAAACAGGAATTGAAAATATAGCACCAATTATGACATTACAAGAATTAAAAGATTCTGATAAATTACTTGATATACATAGTTATATAAAAGAAGTCAATAAAATTAACAAAATATTAAAAAATATAAATCCTAACAGATATCTAAATATTTTAGGAGTATTTAATTCTAAAAAAACACATACATTAGAAAAGGAAGATTCTCTAACAAAAATAAAAATTTATGGCATTCTTACCAATTTTGGTCAAATTATACCTATAAAAGAGTCTTTTGTAAATCCAAGTGAATTTCCTATATTAGATTTTAATTATTATGAAAATGTAGACGACTATCTAATTAATCATGTAAAAGATACTTATAAAAGTCCTGCAGTATTATATGCAGAATATATAAATAATATTAAAAATGATATATTTAAAATAAAACAAATCTTAGCAAAAAGATTATCTCAAAATGAAGATGCTAAAAAATATATTATTTATAAAACAAAAACACCTTCTTTATCAAGAAGTAAAAAAATAGAAAGTCTAATTGCACTTTTCAATAAAATTAAAAAAGTTCAAACTTTTGAATATGAACATGATTTTTTAAATTTCGTTTTTCATCATATTGCTAACGAAATGTTAAACGATAATAAAGAAAATCTTTTATTAAATAATCTAGTCATATCAGAAGTTTTTAATCCTAATGAAATTTTAAAACGTGAAAATGAGTCTATATTGTTAAATATAGAAGATATTAAAAAATGGTTAAAACAACAATCAAAATAATATTATTTCGTTTAATTTTACTATTTAAATTAAATGGAAAAAATATATAGTAATGGAAAATATTAAGTTGCAAAAATATAAATTAGGAGGAATCATTTGCAAAAATGTATTCAAAAAATTAAAAAATAAAATAATTAAAAAAAATGTAACTAATGTACAAACTCTCACTTCTTTGGGAAATACATTAATAATGGAAGAATATAAGGAACAAATCAAAAATTATGAAAATTTAAAACCACTTATTAAAAATGTATCTGTAGCATTTCCAACTTGTATATCTTTGAATAATTGCGTTGGATACTATATTTATGAACCAGATAATAATGATTATAATATTATAAAATCCAATGATCTAATAAAAATAGAATTAGGTATAAATATAGACGATTGTATTAATATTTTTGGCAAATCATTTTATTTTACACATAATATTGATTTACAAAAGGATAAATATATAAAATTGTTAGATAAATTAGAAAATAAAATAACAAAATTAGTAAATACAAATTCAACTAATATAGATATCCAAACATTAATAGAATCATATTGTACAGAATATAATTGTTTTCCAGTTGAAAATACATTTAGTTATCAACATTTAGATCAACATATACAAACTGATGATTCAAAATATATAGTTACCAACCATTGTAAATATTATGATGAATATGATAATTTAATAGTAAATCAGGATATATCATTTGATTTATCTGAAAATGATGTTTTCACTATTAATTTAACAATAATACCTAACAAAGAAGACGATAATGAACATATTTATAATGAACTGCATCAGCCACATATTTATAAATTTAATGAATATTATCATAATTTTAAACTTGGTAGTTCAAAAGAATTTTATTCTTTTATTAAAAAAACCCACGGTTTTAATGTATTTCCTATGACAGATTATTATTCTAATGTAAAATATAGAATAGGATTAAAAGAATCACTTGACAATGGTCTCTTAATTCCATATCCAGTTCTATATAATAAAGAAAAATTACCAGTTTTTTTTAAAAAATTTACTATAATTGTTGGTAAAGAAAAAGGATTTAATTTAACATTATAATATCATTTATTTATTAAATATCTTTAATAATAGAAATTTAATAAAGATCTTTTATTTAAAAAGTAAAAATATATATTTTTATATTCGCGATGGGAAATCTTTTAACATATAATCAAAGTAAAAAAAAGAAAACACACTATAACGAAATAAATCACGATAACGAAATAAATCACGATAACGAAATAAATCACGATAACGAAATAAATCACGATAACGAAATAAATCACGATAACGAAATAAATCACGATAAATATAAATATTTTGAAGATACAATATTTATTATAGATGAATTAAGTGATATGATAAATTTTTATAAAAAATTAAGTTATTTGAAAAATTTGCCAAAAACATTAGATAATTATAAGATATTTTCATATAAATCTATTAATTATTTAAAAAATTTTGATTTAGATACTGAAGAACTAAAAGAAGAATTTGAAGATAACTATTTTGATATTACAATATACAATTTAGATGATGTTATATCACTTATTTCTCAAATCAACGAACATTACCAAGATATAGATGAATATAAAAGAAAGGATTTTTTAAAATTTACATGTAATTTACTTCATTTTATATTATATTTGATTAGTACTTCTATAATTTATAATTATTAATATAATTTTTTATCATGTCTGTGAATAATTGTATAATCTAAGTCAAATATAACCATTTTAATATCCATATTAATTCTGTTTTATATATTAGCGAATGAATATAGATAAATCAATTTTTATTTAAAAAAATAATTTTAAATATAAATAATGTATTGCGATATTTGTTTGTGGAATCAAAGTCAAATTGTATTTGATGATCAAGATTATCATGAACCAGTTTGTGGAACTATATATTACACATATTATAAAAGTAACGGATACAATTTAATAATAAATCCTAATAGATATAATAAAATATCAGTATGTAGTGATTGTTTAATAAATAATATATATGATTGTAATGTAGAACTAAAAGAAATTGTTTTGAAAGAATTAATAGAATATGTTGCATGTAGAAAAATTCAAAAATGGTGGTTAAATATTTTATATAATATAGATTTTAAAGTTGGTAAAATTTTTATTCAAAAAAATATATCTGATTTTACTAAAACACATTTAAATGTAAACTTATAATTTTTTAAAAGTATTTTAATTATAATTTTTTAAACATTATTTTAACAATTATATTTATTTTACACTTGTACATTTTATTTAATTTTTTCAGCTTTTACATTAGGTCATAAGCTTAATTTCTTCTGACATGGTTATAAGTAGTTATAACATTATATACTAATTTAATTTTAAATTAAAATCTACTACTTTTTAATATTAAATAATAAACGACAAACTCCTTAAGAACTTAAAACATTTGCTAAGTTAGAATATTAATAAAAATACTTTTAAATCATAAAAATATCAAGATTCGAATTTTGAAACCATTATTTCTTATTTTGTAATTGTTTATAATATTTATCAAGCGCTTGATCAAAATTTAAACTTTTCCCATAATGGAATGCTTCTTTTCTCTTACCTAAGATATGTTTACAGGCGTCGTGTGGTGTCATTTTGTGTTTTGAAACCAGAAAAGCAGCAATTGATATAGCCGATCTTTGGCGACCAGCATGGCAATGCACGAGGATATTATTACCCTGCAATACAGTATGCTTATAAATAAATTCTACAATTATTGGAAAATATTCATACATTAACTCAAAATCTCTTTCTTTTAGAGAATCTTCAACAGGAATTCTCATATATTCTATATCTTTTTTATGTGCAAAATAATTAGGTATATCTTTTGTACAATTTAAAACGGCTTTAATATTTTTATCTTTAAATAAATCGCGATCTTTTGCAGCTTGATAATTACCTAAATACAATCTATTACTAATTTTTTCATATTTTGTTAATGGTTTGTTTTCATCTTTTATAATTAAACCAGCTTTAACAGGAGAATGCTTATAAATATAATCTGCAAGTGGCATATGTGTTTCTCTTCTTTTTCTTTGTTTTTTTTGTATTTGATTATCGTTTTTTTCCATACTTGATATTACCACATATTTTAAATTTTATTAATTTAATATATATTATTAAATTAATTTATAAATTGTTTTTCTATAATTATGCTTTCAAATAATTGTTACTTAAGTATTTGTAACCCAATATTTTCCTTCAGGTGTAAATCGTCTACACCAAGTTGTACCATCTCTATTTTTACCAGCAATCCAAAACGCATTTGAGCGGGCACTATCCACATCTGCTCCAAAAGTAACTTGGCCAGGTTGTAAAGAATTTTGCATACCAGCACAATTAGCACTTTGTCCAAATCCACCAGTTATTGACGATGCATTAATTGAAGATGCACTTAATGGTCCATCAACTCGCATACCCCCTTCTGCCCAAACTCTAACTTTACGAGTATTTATATCATTACCTGTACTCATTCCAACAATATTTAACGAATTTGGTTCATGAATACCTGCTGAAATTTGAGCTGAATCTACTTGTCTAGTATTATCATTCGCTCCTCCAAACATAATACCATGACGATTGATTTTTAATTGTCCATTGGGAGTTTGTATACCTGCTTTTTCCCCATCTCTAACAAATACATCTCCTGCTTTATTTACAGTAACTAAATCTCTATAATCATTTCCAGTATCTCCTGTTGCCATTGAAAGATTAACTGTAGAATTATTAAATGCATTTGCAGCAAATACTCTAACTGTACCATTAGGATCTTGTGAAAACCCATATCTATTGCCATTATCGCCATATCTTTTTTGTATCATTGGACCTGGATCAGATGGTAAAATATTAACATTATTAGTTGACAAATTTGTAGCAGTTAAATTTGTAGCTGTCGAATTTGGTATATTTACATTACCATCAGCATTAACATTAAAAACTTCTTTAACTGTATCGGCTGAAGAACCTGATGATTTAATTTGTCTAATTGTAAATTGTTCATTTCCATCATCGTGTAAATCTAATGCAAGTCTATATGCATTATTTCCACCAATTTGTCTTAAATATGCCCAATCATTGCCACTTCCTGCAGAACCAAATCTTATATAAGTATTTGATTTATTATCACCCTGAACATTTTCATCACCTTCTACTATACCCGAATTTAAATTTAAAACACCATTTATTGATGCTGGCCCACCAGCTGTCAAAGAATTAGTTGACAAACTTCCAATTGTACTACTTGTTGCATTTAAATTTGCAATTGTACCATTTGTAGAATTAAAATTTGTAAATCTAGCATTCCCGATTGTACCATTTGTTGCATTTAAATTTGTAAATATAACGTTACCAATTGTACCAGTTGTTGCGTTTAAATTTCCTATAGAAGTAGATCCATTGAATATTGCTTGACCACTAAAAGTTGTAGTTTTGTTAGAAGCAAATTGAACATTATCATTAAAAGCCACAATTTGATCAAAATTAGATGGACCAGTAACTCTAAGATTATTCATTGTTATATTTGTAGCAAATAAACTCCCCACTGTTGCATTTACAAATTGAGCTGGACCTCCAACTTTCAAATCATAATTTATATCTGCGTCTGTAGCAATACCTACCTTTCCAGTTATATTTGTATTACCAACAATATTTATATTTCCACCTAATTGAGAAGTACCAGATTGTGTTTCTATTCCCTGTGTAAATAAAGCAGGACCTCCTACTTTCAAATTAAATGTATCTTCTTGTTGTTGTGAATTATCTGGCATAGTATCAACATTTGGTCCTATAGCTACTTTTTGACCAACTAATAAATCATCTATAATTTTAACTCTTCTTCTTCCTCTAACATTTGCAGTTGATCCAAAACGACTAAATCCTTTTGCAGCTCCTCTGATTTCAAGATGTGAATTTTTGGCATTAAGATATGTATCATTTGATTGTTTTGAATTAATTAATTGGATTTGAGAATCACTATTTCCAAATTTACCACTAGTTATAACATTAGTATCATTTTCTGTTTTTGTTTGAAAATCAGCAAATGTATTATTTATATTATCTCCATATCTTAATAATCTTGTTTCAAAATCAACAGATGCATATCCAGGTAAATCAGATGTTAATTCGCCTTTGTGACTTCTTGCTAATTTACTTGCTAGTTGAGATACTAATAAAGTAGGATATGTAAGTATTCTATCAGATACTTTTTCAGCTAAAAATGTTGGAATATTTGGATTTCTTGGGTTTGTTGTTAAGCCTTCAGCTACACCTTTTTGTAAATCGGAACTATTTTGTAATCTTCTTGAAACACGATCATTAAATTCATTGTTTGTAGATAATGTATTAGCAATTTTTTCCTCTGATTGTTCAGCTATGACAATTGGATTAGATTCAATACTTTCCTGTATTTTTTGTTCAACAATATCACCTGTTACTAATTTATAAGGATCATAATCCTTTCCTTTTCCAGTGATTTTGCTTGGTAACCAAACTTCATTAAGATATTTTGGGGTAGAAAAATGAAAAGCAGAATCTTTATGACTATCATTTAATGCTGTTCTATTTTCTGTTAAATATTTTGGAGTAACAAATTTTTTATCACTTATTGTATCTAATGCGTCCGATGTTGGTATAAGAGAATCTAATTTCTTGTTAACCCACTGAGCAGTTGCAAATTTATCATCTGATGTACTTTGTACACTTGGATCATTTGCTGCACTTATAGTCGAATTTATTTTTTCTTGATTCATTTTGGAAGAAATCCATCCAGGTGTAGCAAATTTCAAATCATTAGTACTTGATAAACTTGGATCATTTAATGCACTGACAGTCCATTCATTTTTATGTTGATCAATTTTTGCTGATGTCCAACTTGGTGTTGCAAATTTATCATCGGATACATTATCTAATGTAACATTATTTGAAGCACTTACTGTCCAATTTAATTTTTCTTTATTTAATTTTGCATTTGTCCATGCAGGTGTTACAAATTTATCATCTGAAGAGTCGTTTGTCAATGGATCATTGGCTGCACTTACAGTCCATGTATTTTTGCGTTCATTTATAAATTTTGGAGTGACATATTTTGTTTCATTGTCATTACTTTCTTGTAAACTTGATCTATTTGCATTAAATCTTTCACCCCAATATAAAGGAGTAACATATGTATTATTATCTGTATTTGACGCTTCTGAATATGTTGCTTTATCAGAAATCTTGTTTACAAAAGTTGTGTCTAATTCATCAGTTTTTACAGCAGTTTGATTTAATTCATTTATATCTGTTTGTAAACTTTGTAATTCTGTTTTGGTAGCAAATCCAGATAAATCTGGACTTGAAATTGCTTGGCCCATTTATTATTTATTATATTATATAAATAAAAAAATAATATAATAAATTCATTTACATTATTTGTTGTTTATAATTATTAAAAAGTTGTTCTAATTGTGCAGATAACATTGTTTTCTGATCTTCATTTTTTGTTTGTTCTATTTGTATTAAAAGTTCTTCTTGTGCTTTAGTAAATTCATCAGTTAATCTTTCCCTTTTTTCTTCTTCAGATTCAACATTTTCAACTTTTTCTACATTTTTTTTATTTGAATTTATAAATAAATAAATTACATATAATGCTAATAAACCAAGTAATAATTGCACATAAAATTGCATGTTATTTATTATTATAATATAATATAATAATAAATTTTTCTAATTTGTATTTATAATTTCATGAAAATAATTCATTAATTCTTTAGAAATAAAATTCCAACTGTAATTTTCTTCAATATATTCATACATAACTTTATATTTTTCTTTAAGATTGTCAAAGTTCTTTTCCCATTTTTCCTTCATTTCTTTTTCATTTGCATTAATGACATCTACAATATCCTTTACATAAATAATGTTCTGTTTCATTGCATCTTGTGTTTCTACAATTGAATTAACATAATATATAAATTGATTCCCTTGATTCTTATAAATTCGTTCCATCATTTCTTTTGTACTGCCAGTCTTAGGAACCATAACATTACATCCAGCTGTTAAAGCTTCAAGCGCAGTTAAATTAAATCCTTCTGCTAAATACGGTGACATATATAAATCACAAGTATTCATTAAATTATTTATCGTTTCATATGACATTGTTTTATCTGAAAAAATAATATGATTTTCTGATAAATTATTTGCATGCTCAGGGGTTAAAACTTTTTCACTTATTAATTCATTAAAATATTGTTCTAAATATTCTTTTGATTGATATAAATCTCCTGTCCCTTTTAATAATAATTTAAAATATGTCTTTTTTTCTATATTTACCAATTGATGTAATGTCAATAATATATGAACAATACCTTTATTTCTAGTCATTGCTCCTATGTTCATAAGTAAAAATTCTTCATCTTTTATATTATAAAAATTTCTTATTTTCTTTCTAACTTCTATCTGTTTTCTACAAAATATACTCGTATCTACTCCATTTGGAATTAATTTATTTCTTGATGGATCTACATTAAAAAGTCTAAGACCATCTAATGACCATTCTGAAGGACCAGTAAAAAATAAATTTTTATTATGATATAAATATGAATAAATTTTTTCATGTGTATCTAATTGTAATTCAGAAGGTCCTCTAAAATAAAATGGTGTTAAACTTCCAAATTCACTTGTATAATATACACATTTTTTCATAATTTCGTTTTCTAATTGTACATTATCTATATCATAAGGAAATGTAATAGTATATACTAAATCAACTTTTTCACCAGACCATCTTTTTAGATTATGTAGAATTTCAGTATATTCATCATTATAAAATTTTTTTTTACTATTATTCCATTCTTCTCTAAAATATGGCATCTCTTCTACATAAATTTCTAATTTGTCTTTAAAATTTTTATATAGATATATAAGCTGAAACCCATTTACAATTGCGTAACTATGAGGGATCTCTGTCCATCCTTTAAATAAAACTTTGATTTTTTCGGTCATTCTTTTTAATTTATTATATAAATGTTGTTATTTTTAAATTTAAAATGATTTTTACTTCAATTTATTTAAAAATGAAAATAATATAAAAATACTTATCTATAATGAATTTCATAGATAAATATATTCCTAATACACAAAAATCACTTTTTCATAAAGATATATGTGCTCATATTAGAAAATGGACTACTAATTTATTAGAAAACGATTTAACTGATAAAAAAAAAATATTATTTATTTATGGTCCAGTTGGCTGTGGTAAAACTGCAAGTATTAATATATTATTAAAACCATTTCAAATTATTAACATTGATTCCAATGAACTAAGACATGAAAAATCGTGTGATTTAATAAATTCATTAGTTGGATTTAATGATATTACATTGAGTAATATAGAAAAATGGAATCATAATAATAAAAAACAAAAACCAAATATTGCAGTAATAGATAACATAGAATTATGCGATAAAAATATAGTAAATTTCGTAGAAAATATTCATGTTAAAAATAATATTAACATACCTATTTTATTGATATGTAATAATCAGAAATATAAAAACATTTTTTCACATCATAAAAACTGTACATATATAGAATTTAACAAACCAAGTTTATTGGAATTATCTAAATTAATTTTAGACATAAATGAAAAAGAAAAACTAAATCTTTCAAAAGAAAATATTAAAATTATAATAAATAAATCAGAATTTGATATTCGTCAAATATTTTACTTATTAGATCAATGGAAATTATATCCATTTAATTTTACTAATTTTATAGAAACTATAGATACAAAACATGCAGATATAGATTTAACAGATAAACTAATTTATTTAACTGATAAAAATAAACAATTCGATATATCATATACTTTTACATTATCAACATCCGAACCAATAACTATTTCTAATGGTTTATTTCAAAATTATACCAACATTATAGAACATTATAATTCAGTTGATGACTTAGACAATTTAGAAAAATGTATTAATATCATAGATAATATATCTTTTTCAAATGTATTATATTCAGAAATAGTAGAAAAACAAAATTGGGAATTATATGATTCATATACAATAAATAGTTGTGTAATTCCAAGTTATCATTTAAAAAATATCAAATCATATGAAAAAGAAAAATCAGATATAAACAATATCACAAATGAACAAGAATTATATTATAAAATGAATGCATTTAAAGATATTTCTTATAATTATTTTAATTCATTTAATGAAGTAAAAAATATTGTATCAGAAAATATATTTTCCAAAAATTTAAATACAAATAATAATAAATATGATAGTTATAATATCACAAAACAAGAAAGTGGGTTTTATTTTGATTTTATAAAAATATGTCTATCTCAAATAAAAACCATAAATGAAGATTTTGAAAAAAATAAAAAAGGCAAAAATACAACAAAATCTGAAAAAATTTCATTATGTAAAAATATAACTGCAAATGCCAAAAATTCTTTAGATTTTATAGTGGATAAAATATATTTTTATAAATTATTTGAATTCCCAATTGATGAAATTTTATTAAATAAAAATAAATATTTCATAAACGAAAAAAATAAAAATATATTAAATGATGATCAAATTATTAAAGATATTGAAAAAATAAATATACGTGTATTTAAAAGATTATTAAATATCTTTTCTTTTAATGAAAGTTCAAAGGTTTTGAAATCTCATGTTGAAATGGCAATTAAATATAAATTATTTAATTTAATTTTAGAAGATATCAAATTACAAAAAGATGCTATTAAAAAAACAAGAATAGAATCTTTAGTACAAGATTTAGATGAATTATGGAATTTCTAATTTAATTGGTTTTTAAAAATTTAAATCTAAATTTAAATTTAACATACCTTCTTTTGCACAATTTTGTTCTGCTTGATTAACTTTTCTACCATATCCAATTCCTAAAATATATTTATCTTGATTATATAAATTTAAAATATTCATATATACCTGAGTATTGTTTGCCTTGAAATGTTCAATTATTCTTTTTGTATAATTTATAACGTTATTTTGGATCTCATTATCCAATTGAGATAAATCCATTTTATTTATTGTAACTATTTTTGTAAACACTTTTCTATATAATGGGTTTTCCTCATTTATAGATATATAGGTCGGATTTTGAAATTTCAACGATTGGTAAAATCTCTGCAATGAATCCTTGAAGTTATCGTTTTTAGAAATAATTTCAGCAAAATCAATTATATTTTCTATCACTGATCTTATAAATCTATCCGCATAAATATAACCTTTATCACCAAAATCTTCTAAAATTGCACCAACAAATGCCTCAAATGAATCTTCATAATAACTTTCGGTACCTCTCCCACGAGAAATATCCAATATAGTTTGATTCTCTACTTGTAATGATAATAATATATATTTTCTAAACCCAAGTGTTATACCTAATTTATGTAACATAGAACACTTTTCAATTTTAATTTTCAAAATAGTTAAAAATCCTTCTCTTTCTTCTTTAAAACGATTATATAAATATCTACCTAAACTTGCTTTTAACATATGATCTCCAAGAAATTCTAAACGTTCATTTGATTCTTTTGGAACATAATTTATATAAATATTATTAGATGATAAGTTATTATTTAAACAGGCATTTTGAACAGCTTGATAATAACTTTCATGAACAAATGCACTTTGATAATATTCTAAATTATTTATTAAAAGACGTTCATTATTATCTCCTATATTTTCAAAATAATTTAAAATATTTTCTACTTCTTCCTTCGTAATTAAACGGTTATTTGGATTATCCATTGGTCTTTATTATTTAGCCAATTCATCGTTTTAAATTCAGTTTTTAATTTATTTAAATTTAATTCATTTAAAAATAAAATATTTAACTAATTATGAAAACTTTAATTTATATAACAGGCAAAATAACTACAAAAATAGAAACAGATATTCCATTTAAAATATTTGAAAAAGGAGATATATCAGAATTTTATAATATTATTAGTAATATGTTTTCATCTAATGATTGGAATGATATTTGTTGTGAAAAAGTAGAATATTTTCCAAATTATATTTTATGCAACGTAAAAACTTATTGATTATATGTATTATGTATTAAATATTTTATAATATATATAAAATACTTATTATTTTGAATGTCTTTTTTTTTGTTTTTTATTTTTAAAATTTTTTTATTTTTTAAATTA
>Ga0172372_10008504_pt1 | contig 13524 bp, 13 predicted proteins | sample LakKiv5m_2_FD_114544 | JGI IMG/M metagenome (GOLD analysis project Ga0172372, IMG submission 114544) | Freshwater microbial communities from Kabuno Bay, South-Kivu, Congo - kab_092012_9.5m | ecosystem: Environmental > Aquatic > Freshwater > Lake | place: Democratic Republic of the Congo...
CGCCTTCGTGGTGGTCGTGATCGGTGGCATGGGAAGCGTACTGGGCGCGCTGGTTGCCTCGCTTCTGGTTGGCATCGTCAACGCCTGGGGCGTGCTCGCGCTGCCCGGATGGTCGGTGGTGCTTACCTTCCTGTGCATGGCGGTGGTGCTGATCGTGCGGCCCTGGGGCCTGTTCGGGAGCCAGGAGTGAACGGCGCGCGGCTTGCCCTGATCGCCCTCGTGGGGGCGCTTTTTTTACTGCCTCTGGCGCTATCCGATTTCTGGATTTTTATTGCGATTGAGGTGCTGGCCTTTGCGCTCTATGCCATCAGCTTCAATCTGCTGATGGGCTACGGCGGCATGCTGTCGTTCGGGCACGCGGCCTTTTTTGGCGTGGGGGCCTACGCAGGGGGGCTTCTGGTGAAGAAGGCGGGCCTCACCTCGCTTGCAGCTTTTGCACTGGTGATGCCCGGCGCGATGATCGCTGCTGCCCTGGTGGCCGCTGCGATCGGGTTTTTTTCGGTGCGACGCTCGGGCATTTATTTCGCGATGCTCACCTTCGCCTTCCAGATGCTGCTTTACACCGTCGCGCTGAAAGCGACCGGACTGACAGGTGGCGATGATGGTCTCACCGGACTCCGACCGCCCGGTGCACTCGCCGCCCCGGCGAATTACTACTACTTCGCCCTCCTCTGGGTGTTGCCCTCGGTTTACCTGCTGCACCGTCTGGTTCGCTCGCCCTTCGGTCTTACGCTGCGAGCGCTGCGCAACAACCCGCTGCGGGTCCAGTACTCGGGCGTGGATATCCGAAGCCATCAGCTCATCACCTTTGTGCTCGCAGGCGCGTTCGCGGGGCTAGCCGGCGCGCTCTTCGCTTTTTCGTCAGGCAATGTGTTTCCCGGCTGGCTCAACTGGACTGCCAGCGCCACGCCTATCGTCATGGCGGTGCTGGGCGGTGTGCAGAGTTTTCTCGGACCGGCGCTTGGCGCTGCCGTCTATGTGCTGCTCGAAGTCACGATCAGCGGCAGCACCGAATACTGGCCGCTCTTCATGGGGATCATCATCATGTTGCTGGTTCTGGTGATGCCGCGCGGCCTGGCAGGTCTTTTAGACCGGAGACGCCCATGACCGCGGCGGACGATGTGCTCGCCGTTGATTCCGTGGCCAAACGGTTTGGCGGCGTGCAGGCACTCGGCGGCGTGACGCTTCAGGTGCGGCGGGGCGAGTTTCACGCCATCATTGGCCCGAACGGTGCCGGAAAGAGCACGTTCTTCAACACGCTGACCGGTCTCATTACGCCCGATTCGGGCAGTGTGATTTTCGAGGGTCGCAACCTCGCAGGCTTTGCCCCGCATCAGCGGGTGCGGCTGGGCATGGGCCGCACGTTTCAGATCACCCGCGTGTTTCCGGATCTGTCGCTTCTGGAGAATGTTCAGGTCGCGCTTCTCGCCCACGACCGGCTGACGCTCTCGCCCTGGCGGGATGCTTCGGGGCACCGCCCGGCCGACGCGCGTGCGCTGCTCGAGCGGGTCGGCCTTGCAGTCCCTGACTACCAGCCTGCATCCACGCTGGCCCACGGCGACCGCAAGCGGCTGGAACTGGCCATCACGCTCGCAGGCGAACCCAGACTGCTGCTGCTTGATGAGCCCACCGCGGGCATGGCCGCGCAGGAGCGGCTCGAATCCATACAAATGGTGCACAAGGTGGCGGGCGAATTGGGTCTGAGCTGCCTTTTCACCGAACACGACATGGCGGTGGTGTTTTCGGTGGCCTCGCGAATTTCGGTGCTGGTACAGGGCAAGCTGCTCATCACCGGACAGCCGGAAGAGGTTCGCGCAAGCGAGCAGGTGCAGCGGGTCTATCTGGGTGAGGCCGTGATTGAACAGGGAGCCGGGTGATGGATTTCGAGGCGCAGCACGAGCACGAACTGATTCGGGAAAGCGTTCGGGACTTTTTCGACCGCGAATTGCCCGAAGCAAAGATTCGCGAATACGACCGTGCGCGCCGCATTCCGCGCAGCATCTGGAAACAGTTTGCCCAGCAGGGCTGGATGGGCATCAGCGTCCCCGAGGAATACGGCGGCGCGGGCAGCGACATCATGGCCGGCGCCATCTTCTGCGAGGAACTGGCCCGACGTTTTCCCTCGCTTGCCACGGACTGGCTTCTCACCTCGATGACCGCCCGCCTGTTTCTCGAGGTGGCAAGCGAAGAGCACAAGCGCGAATATCTGCCCAAGCTGGTTCAGGGCGAATTCCTGATGGGCTTTGGCATGAGCGAGCCGGGTGGCGGCACCGATGTCCTGGCACTCAAGACCCGAGCGCAAATTGATACCGACGGCTGGACAGTTAGAGGGCAGAAGCTTTACACCTCGCTTGCCGACGACGCCGATGCCATTCTGGTGCTCTGCCGTACCGAAGCCCTGGAGGAATCCAAGCGGGCACGGGGGCTTTCGCTCGTTCTCACGCCACGCAATCAGCCAGCGGTCACGGTACGCAGGCTGGAACTCATGGGCATGCGTGCGGCCTGCACCTGCGAAGTGTTCTTCGATGATGCGCGCGCGCCCCTTGATGCAGTGGTGGGCGAGCGCGGGCGCGGCTGGTATCACCTGCTCGCCACACTCGATGAGGAGCGCATCCTGTGCGCCGCCATGTATGTTGGCATCACCAGTGCCGCACTCGACCAGGCGCTGCAATACGCGCGTGATCGCCTCGCATTCGGTCGCCCGATCGGTGGCTTTCAGGCAGTGCAGCATCCGCTTGCGGACACCGCCACCGAACTCGAGCAGATCCGGCTCCTCACCGCCAAGGCTGCCTGGATGCTCGCCAACGGCAAACCCTGCGCGACCGAGGCCGCCATGGCCAAGCTTGCCGCCACCGAAACCGCCGTGCGCGCCACCGATCGCTGCATGCGGGTGCTGGGCGGCTATGGCCTGGTCGAAGAGACACCCATGGAACGCCTGTTCCGTGACACGCGCCTGGGTCCGTTCAGCCCGATCTCCAACGAGATGGTGCGTAATTTTGTCGGCGAGCGTCTCGGCCTGCCGCGCAGCTACTGACCCCGGAAATCCGTTCCCATGAAAATCACCCGTCATTTCGTGACCGTCGGCGAGCGGCGCGTGCACTACCTGCGTGCCGGCACTGGCCCGGCGGTCGCCATGCTGCATGCCTGCCCGGTCTCGGCCAAGGTGATGCGGCCGCTCATGCAGATCTTTGCGCGGCGCTTCACCTGCCTGGCGTTCGACATGCCGGGCTTCGGTCAGTCTGACAAACTGCCCATTGCGCAACCAAGTGTCGAAGATTTTGCCGATGCGCTCGCCGACACGCTGACCGCGCTCGGCATCCAGAAAGTCGCAAGCTACGGCCGGCACACTGGCGCTTCGATCGCGGTCGAGTTTGCCGCCCGCCATCCGGACCGCTGCGCCATGGCGCTGGCCGATGGCTACGCGGTCTTCACCAGCCGTTATTCCGATGAGGCGCTGGAACGCTATCTCGAGCCCATCACACCGGCCTGGGACGGCGCGCATCTGCTGCGCCTGTGGTTTCGCTACCGTGACCAGCATGCTTTCTGGCCCTGGAATGCACAGGACGATGCCCACCGCTCCGATACCGACACACCCGATACCGAGTTCCTGCACCGCGGCGTGATCGAAATGCTCGAGGCAGGCAACGACTACCGGATCGGTTATCGCGCCCCCTTCCGTCATCGTGAGCTCGAGGTTATCCCCGACCTGAAAGTGCCCGTCTGTTTCGGCAATCGCCCCGGCGACAGCATGTACAAGACCCGGCCGCTTTATCCGGCTGGGATCTGGGATGCTGACGTGCCCCGCGAATTCAACGCGGCCTCCGAGATGGAGCTCGAGCTCCTCTCGCGACATCCGGCCGATGTGCCACCGCCTCAGGCGGCCGAGTGCACGCCCATTGCCGGTCGCAGCACTGACCGGTTCATCGATCTTGATGGCGCGCAGGTTCTGGTGCGCTCGCAGGGCGATCTGAATGGACCGGTGACGCCCCTTCTCATCATTCATCACGCGCCCGGCTCGTCATGGCTTTATCGATCGCTCATGAGCGAGGTCGGTCCCACGGTGCCCGTGATTGCCATCGACCTTCCGGGACATGGTGAATCCGAACCACTGCCCGGCAATCCTCAAACCGTGGCCACCTGGGCCGATTCAGTCATTGCAATACTCGACAGGCTGTCGGTGACCCGGGTGCACGCGCTGGGGCATAACGGCGGCGCCGCGGTGGCGCTCGAGCTTGCGGCAGGCCGGCCCGAACGGGTGGCTTCGCTTCTTCTCGATGCGCCCTTTTTTCTCAATGACACCGACCGGGCGCTTTTTCGCTCGCACCCCGCTCCATCGCTCGAGCCCGATGCGGAGGGCTTTCATCTGCTGCGCGCCTGGCACCACCTGCGCGATGCCGAGCTCTGGTGGCCATGGTTTCGCCGCGAGAAGGCGTTCCAGAGCCCGCGCCCCTCGCGGCTTGATCCGGTGGCGCTCACCGAGCGCGCCCGCGAAGTATTGAAGCAGCCGCACAGCTATGCGCCTGCCTGGCGGTCGATCGTGAACTATGCCTGGAGTGGTCGGCTCGCGGCCTGCGTTCAGCCCCGCGTAGTGATTGCAGACCACAACGATCTGGCCTCGCATCTCATCGATCCAATCGCCAGGGCCGCCAATGCGCGCGCACTGCGCTGCGAGGCCGGCCGAAAGGCCGACACCATTCTGCGCTTCCTGGACAGTCTCCCAGCCGCCTGCTGCGGCGGCGGCTGCCAGGCCGGCGCGTGCTGTACACCCGGTGCGTGCCAGCCCGGCTGCTGCGCCCCCACCCAACCCTGACCTGATGAGGCCTGCCTTGAGACCCACTGCCATTCAGCCTGCCCACTTTCCCTGGTTCGATTACTCGCGTTATTCGTTTTCCCTGGGCCTGAAGGCCGGGGCCGGCGCCTATCTGTCCGGCCACACAGCCTCTGAGCACGACCCCGAGACCAAGCGCATGGTGGTGCGCGGCGACATGAGCACGCAGGTTCGCACCGCCTGGAAGAAAATCGGAGCCATTCTGGAAGCCGCAGGCTACGGCTACGGTGATGTGGTGCGCGTGGTCGAGTATTTGCGCCCCGAGGGCATTGAACGCTACGCCGAGGCCGCAGCGGTACGTGCCGAGGTGCTGGGCGCCAACCGCCCCGCCGTGCATACAGTGCCGGTCAAGAGCCTGCTACGACCCGAAGCGTTCCTCGAAATCGAGGTGACAGCCGGTCCGGTGGGCGCGGAAACGCGCTTTGGCGACGGCCTGCCGTCTGCGCGCGAATCGGCTGGCGTGGTGTTCCTGCCCTCGGTGCTGCCCACCGATGATCAGGGCCGGATCATTGGTGCCGGTGATATTGGCGCGCAGACCCAGGCGATTTTCGAGAAGGCCGGCCGCATGCTGGCCGCCACCGGTTTGTCGTTCGCCCATGTGGTGAAGACAGTCGACTATCTTCTGCCTGCCGGACTCGCTGGATACAAGGCTACCGGCAAAATTCGCCGGCAATTTTTAGGGCCAGTGTATCCCGGTGCGGCGGGCATCCTGATGCCGCGCCTGTGCCACCCGGATGCCCTCGTTCAATACGATTTCATTGCCACACGCGACCTGCCGGTAGCAGTCAATCCCGGCTGGGACCGTTATCAAAAGCTCACCTACAGCCCCGCCGTGCGGGCCGGCAAGCTGCTCTTCATGTCGGGACAGGGGTCGCTCGACCCGGCCACCGAGCGCGTGGTCTTTGACGGTGATGTGGTGGCGCAGGCCGAGTACACCTACGGCAACATCATCAAGGTGCTTGAGGCAGCAGGCGCCGGTCCACAGAACCTGGTGAAGACGATTGAATACGTGACGCCAGCGGGACTTCCGCGCTATCGCGATGTGGCGGCTGTGCGGGCCAGGCTCTTGTCACAGCCCTTCCCCGCGTCCACTGGCCTGGTGTGCGAGGCGCTGCTTAGACCCGAGATGCAGATCGAGGTGGATCCCTTCGCGATTCTCGACTGAGCGCGGGAGACTGTCGCCATGTCACTTCTCACCGACGAACTGCGCGCGATGATCGGGCAGCAGGTTCATTATCCGGCGCGAGAGCCCATGGGCCGCGCCTCCATCCGCTACTTCGCCATCGCCATCAACGACGATAACCCGGTCTATCGCGATGAGGCCTATGCGCGCGCCGCGGGTCATGCCGACGTGATCGCGCCCCCCACGCTGATCTGCGAGACCTGCCAGACCGCCGACCGTCAACCCGATTCTGATGGCTATATCGGTCATGACTGGCATCTGCCGGTGGGCAACAGTCGCCTGATTCGCGCGGGCAACGACTACAGCTTCGAGCGGCCGGTGCTTGCGAGCGACCGGATCTCTGCCACCTGGACACTGGAAAGCATTGTCGAGAAGCCGTCGTCCCGGGGGGGCATGCAGCTGTTCGTACAGTCGGTCGCACGCTACACCGATGCCGAGGGCAATCTGGTTGCAACCAACCGGGAGACGCTGGTCATCCAGCCGCTTGGCCCGGCGGCGTGAGCACTCGTGAATCACGCAGCGACGCCCCCAGCGCCATCTGACGCCCACCCCGCCTGGACTACCGAGCCACATCGATGACGACCACAGCCGCTTCCGCCCCCACTTCCGCCCCGGCGGGCGTGGTGCTTCAACCCACTGTGGATCCCGCCACGCTTGCGCCCGGTGCGGCGCTACCCGGCTGGGAACACCGGTTCACCGAGGTGGATCTGGTCGCCTATGGCGCGGCCACCTGGGACTGGCACCGGGTTCACTACGACCTCGACTATGCACGCAGCCGCAAGCTCCCTGGCGTGCTGATTGATGGTCAGGTGTATGGCGCCATCTTTGCCAGGCTCGCCACCCGATGGGCGGGCCCGGGCGCATTTCTTTCAGGCATGGGGCTCAAGATGCGCTCAATGGCTTTCGCAGGCGATACGCTGCGAGCCGAAGGCGAAGTGCGCTCAGTGGATGCGCTCGATTCAGGCCATCAGGTGCTGCTCGCACAGCGTCTCCTCTGCGGCGACCGATTGATTGCCGAGGCGCTCACCACGCTTCGATTCAAGCGGCGTTAATCTTCATCTGACATGAGCTGGTCGTCGTTTCACGCCCTCACCTGGCAGACAGTACCGATGCCCTACAGCACCGGGCCGGTGAGCCTCGCGCGACTGCCCGCATCCAATCAGGATTTTCTGGCCTTTGTCCGGTTTCCACCCGGCTGGGTGCGAAGCCAGGCGGTGGTCTATGAGGCAGCCGAGGAGTTCGTGATCCTCGAAGGTGAGTTGCGCATCGATGACCAGCGCTGGGTGGCACCGGCGTATGGCTGCATTGCGGCGGGATCGGTTCGACGCCTGACCGAGGCCCAGCCCGGATGTCTCGCCTGGGCACGGTTTCATGGCTCCCCCCGAGCAGTCAAGGTCGCCAACGGAGAGCCATCCGCACATGGCGTCGGATCCCACACTGGCGCTGCGTCTCAGCCGGTGGCTGGCGCAGCCCTCCTCCGCGGCGCGCTGCGCAAACCCGCTGCGTCCTGGTCAGATACCCCCCGCCGTCTGCTCCACCACTTCCCGTCGGCCGAGACCTGGTTCGAGCCCGCCTTCAGCGCTGGCGCAGAGCACGCGACGAAGCGGTGCGATGCGCTCGATCTCGACACCTTAGACTGGTGGTCCCACCCGGCATCGGTTCCGCCCACAGCCGAGGACAGCCGCACACGGCCTGCCATCGTTCACAGAATTTCGGAGATGCAGCGATGAACCTCGCTTCAACCCTGACCCAATCCGCGCTTCGCTGGCCAGACAAGCTGGCTCTGGTTTTCGAGGGCCGACGCTGGACCTATCGGCAGTGGAACCGCTGGGTCAATCAGACCGCACATGCCTTTCTGGCGAACGGCGTAGGCCGCGGCGACCGGGTCGCCTTCCTCACCTGGAACCTGCCCGAGCAGATCACAGGCTTCTACGCGCTCATGAAGATCGGCGCCATTCCGGTGCCCATCAACTACCGCCTGGCCGCCAACGAGATTCGCTACATCATCGATGACTGCGGCGCGAAGATCCTGGTGTTCGAGGAATCGCTCCGGGCGCCCGTGATGGCGATCCGCGACCATCTGTCGATACAGAAGCTGGTGTATGTGGGCGACACGCCTGGGCCGGGCGAAGTGCGGTTTGATGACTTCGTAGCACCTGGCTCGGACCGCGAACCCGCCATTGGCGCAAGCTGGACCGACCCGGCCATGATCATGTACACCTCGGGCACCACCGGCCGACCCAAGGGTGTGGTGCGTTCGCACATCGCCGAGCTGGTGGGCGCCATGGCCATGTCGGCCGAATGCGGCTTCACGCACGACGACACGCTGCTCAACAACAAGCCGCTCTTTCACATCGCGCAGTTGCAAATCCAGCTGATGCCTTTTGTCATTAATGGCGGCACCAACATCCTCACGCGCGGCTTTGATGTGCACGAAACGCTATCGCTGGTAGGCGAGGAAAACATCACCACGCTTCACGGCGTTCCCACGCAAATGGTGATGATGGTGGCGGCCGATCTCAGCAAATATCGGCTCGAGACACTACGCTGCGGCTTCTTCGGCGGCCAGACGCTTGCCGATGATGTCACCCGCAAGTGCATGGCGCTCTTTCCCAATTTCTTTGCCAACATCTATGGCTCGACTGAAGCCCTGATGGTGACGTCCTGCGATTACCGGCGCCACCCCGACAAGCTCGGTAGCGTCGGGAAGGCAGGCCAGACCATGGAAGTGCGCATCATCGGCGCTGACAGCACTGACCCCGATGAGCAGTGCAAGCCCGGCGAGATCGGACAGCTGATTGCCCGCGGACCGAGCCTCTTCACCGGTTACTGGGGATTGCCTGAGCGAACCGCTCAGACCCTTCGCAATGGCTGGTACTTCAGTGGCGACGCGGCCATGACCGATGACGAGGGCTTCATCACGGTGATGGGCCGCATGGACCACACGATCAAGAGCGGCGGCGAAAACATTCACCCGTCCGAGGTGGAGAACGTGCTGTTCTCGCACCCCGGGATTGCCAATGCAGCCGTGGTGGGGCTCCCCAGCCGCAAGTGGGGCCAGGTGGTGTGCGCGGCCGTCATCCGCAAGGACCCGGCGCTGAACGCTGCCGCACTCGAATCATTCTGCGTGGGCCACCCGGATCTCGCCGCCTTCAAGCGCCCACGGCACTGGTTTTTCGTTGACGAGATTCCATCCAACCCCACCGGCAAGGTGGAGCGCGGACGTCTCAAGGACAAACTGATGGCGGGTCTCAGCGGCCCCCTGGCCTGACCGGACACCGACCACCATGAGCGCACTCTTTTTCATTCAGGCGCATGTGCCCGATGATGCCGACATCCGGCGCCGCTATCGCGAGTATCAGGCCCGCGTCACACCGCTTATTGCGCGTCACGGCGGGAGACTGCTTGCAACCGGACAGCATCTTGAAACCTTTGAGGGGTCTGAGCCCGACCGGCGGGTGGTCGTGCTTGAGTTTCCCGATATCGAGGCGCTGCGCGCGTTCTGGACCAGCCCCGACTATGCGGAGGTGCGCGCGCTTCGCGACGGCTGCAGCGTGACCGCCTGGGCAATCCCCGCCTTGCCCCCGCCAACCGACGCCTGATTCAACACTGTGATCGCTTTTTCCGGAGCCTCTGTGACCACGCACCTTTTCAAGCCAATGATGCTGGGCGGCCTTGCCCTGTCTAACCGCATCTGGATGGCGCCCCTTACCCGCTCGCGCGCCACGCCCGATCGCGTGCCCACCCCGATGATGACCGAGCACTATGTGCAGCGTGCGTCCTCCGGACTGATCATCGCCGAGGCCACCAATGTGGCGCCGCAGTCCAATGCCTGGGAGTGTGCGCCAGGCATCTTCCGCCCAGAGCAGATGGCGGCCTGGCGCTCGCTCGTGACCGCGGTCCATGCTGCGGGCGGACGTATCGCGCTACAGCTGTGGCACGGAGGCCGGGTGGCCGCCGATCGCTCCGAGCATCCCGAGCCACCGCTCTCGCCTTCCGGCGTGAATGACAATATTGAAGCGGTCACCGTCTGGGGCCGAAACGACGAAGGCATCTTCCGCAAGATGGCGGCCGTGCCCTCGCGCGCCATGACCGTGGCCGAAATCCAGTCCACCATCGCAGCCTTCGGTGCCGCCGCGCGGGCAGCGCGCGAGGTGGGGTTCGATGCGGTACAGCTTCACGGTGCAAACGGCTACCTGCCGCATCAGTTCATGTCGCCCTACCTCAACCGACGCACCGACGCGTATGGCGGCTCACCCGAGGCGCGCGCACGTTTTTCACTTGAAGCGCTCGAGGCGATCATGGCCGAGTTCCCACGCGACCGGGTGGGCCTGCGCATCTCCCCCTATACCAGCTTCAATGGCGCGCTGGACCCCGATCCCGAACCCGCTTACCGGCATCTGGTTCGCGAACTCGATGCCCGCGGCATGGGGTGGCTTGAACTCGCCGACACCAACTTCTGGGGCGGACAGTTCGACCGCGATCGCATGCTCGCTCTGGTCAAACCCGTATTCCGGGGCAAGCTCATCGTGAACGGTGGCATCGATCCCGATACCGCCGAGCAACTCATAGGCTCAGGCGCGGTGGATGCCGTGGCGTTCGGCAGGCTCTGGATCGCCAACCCTGATCTGCCCGAGCGCATCCGTATGGGCGGGCCTTACAGCAAGTCGATCACCCGCAGGTTTTACGGCGGCGGCCCGGATGGGTATAACGACTATCCGACGCTCGCGGCGGAGAAGGCGGCGGGGGCGGTTTGACGGGGGCGCTTGAGGGGGGGTGGCTGTTCACGGTTTTCGCTGAGCGGAGCCGCCCACCCTGTGCAATGTCGCTTTAGCCCGCCTGCTGATCCAGCTCCGGCAACCCCCACCCACTCACGCCCGCCCGAACCCTTGCCCAGTGCACCGCGGCCTGCGGCATCAGCCACTCCATGCCGTAGCGCATGCGGGCCAGTTTCGCCTGGGCAAAGCGCTGATCGACATGACCCACTGCCGCGCGTGCGCTCGCGGCAAACGCCCAGCCCATCATGGCCCAGGACACGCCACGGAGGAACTCGTCGGCCACGCGCGGAACGCAGTCGCCATCCTCCTTCGCCGCTTCCTGCACCACGCGCACCGACTCGTCCAGCTGCGCCATGGCCTCGCGAAGACCGCGCGCAAAGTCGGTGAGTCCCGCTTCTTCACAGCGCGCCGCATCAGTCAGGGCCTCCGCCTGCCAGGCGGCTAGCGCTCGCCCACCATCGGCGAGAACCTTTCGCTGCAGCAGATCAATGGCCTGGATTTCGTTGGTGCCTTCATAAATCATGGCAATGCGACTGTCGCGAAGCGACTGCTCAATGCCGGTTTCCCGCACGTAGCCGTAGCCTCCGAATACCTGCAACGCCTCGCTCGCCCCCAGGAATCCCTGATCGGTCAGAAGCGCCTTGACCACCGGCGTGAGAAGCCCCGCGAGCGCGCCTGCCTGCTGGCGTGCCTCGGCGTCAGTGCCGTGCGCCACCTCATCCAGGGCATGCGCCGCGCGGTAGGCAATGACCCGCTGCGCCTCGGTGAGCGCCTGCCTGCGAAGAAGCAGATGCCGCATGGCCGCGTGCGAAGCGATAGGTGCTGCGGCGCCCGCCCCGCCTGCTGCACGCCCCTGTCTGCGCTCAAACGCATAGCGCACAGCATTCTGCGTGCTGATTTCCTGATGACCCAGCCCCTGCAACCCCACGTGCAGACGCGCCGAATTCATCATGAGAAACATGGCCGCGAGACCGCGATTGGGCTCTCCCACCAGCCAGCCGGTTGCGCCCTCGTATTGCATGGCGCAGGTGGCGCTGCCGTGAATGCCCATCTTGTGTTCGAGACCCGAGCAATGCATGGCATTGCGCGAACCATCGGGCAGCACCGCTGGAACCAGTGCCAGTGAAATGCCACGGGTGCCGGCTGGCGCATCGGGCAGCCGGCACAGCACCAGATGGATGATGTTATCGGTGAGGTCGTGATCACCACCGGAGATGAATATCTTGCTGCCGGTGATGGCAATGGAGCCATCGGCACACGGCTCACCACGGGTGCGAAGAAGCCCCAGATCGCTCCCAGCCTGCGGCTCGGTCAGCGCCATGGCCGCGAGCCATTCACCGCTCACCAGCCTGGGCAGATAACGCGCCTTCAATTCCTCACTGGCGTGGGCGCGCAAGGTTTCATACGCCCCATGCAGCAGATCGGGGTACATGGTCCAGCCATGATTGCAGGCGCTCAGCATTTCACGCACTGCCGCATCAATCAGCATGGGAAGGCCCTGCCCGCCCCACTCGGGCTCACAGGGTAGTGCGGGCCAGCCTGCCTCCACAAACTGCTGGTAGGCAGCCGCAAAACCTTCGGGCGTGCGCACACGGCCCGAGTCATCAAGCCGGCATCCCTGCGCATCGCCCACCGCGTTGAGAGGCAACAGCCGGTCCGCCGCAAACCGTGCCGCCTCATCGAGCACCGCGGCCGCAGTGTCAGCATCCAGTTCGCCCTCGCGCAGGGCCCAGGTTTGCGGCGCCCCGAGCACCTGCTCAATCACAAACCGCATGTCGGCGACAGGCGCCTGATAGGTCCAGCTCATAGTGCGTTGATCCTGATCGGCTAACGACGCTCGACTTTGGCCGCACGCTTTTGCAAAAAGGCTCGCACCCGCTCCTTGGCCGCCTCATCGCCCTGGGCAATGGATGACATGAGCGACTCGACGAACAGCCCCTCCGCGGGGGCCATTTCAACAATGCGAGGCAAGGCCTGCGTGATGGCGTAGTTGGAAAGCGGCGCATTGCCCGCAATGCGCACCGCCAGCTCAAGCGCCTTGGCAAGCCCCTGGCCCGTCGGCACCAGATAGGTGGCGAGCGAGGCCGCCAGACCCTCCCGGGCATCGAGCACCCGGCCGGTGAGCATCATGTCGGTCATCAGTGCTGCCCCGGTGAGCCGCGAGATGCGAACCGAGCCACCGCCGCCCACGAAGATGCCGCGCGTGCCCTCGGGAAGCGCGTAAAAGGTGCCTTCTTCGGATACGCGCAGATGGGCCGAGGCTGCAAGTTCCAGTCCGCCGCCCACCACCGCACCGTGGAGCACCGCGATCACCGGCACCGGCCCGTACTGAATGGACTCGAAGCAGGCATGCCAGGCGCGCGAGTGGTGGATGCCCTCGGCAACCGTGCGTTCACTCACCTCCGACAGGTCGAGGCCGGCACTGAAGTGCTCGCCCTCACCGCTCAGGATGAGGACACGAACATCAGCCGGCAGATTGAGAAACACGGTGTGGATCTGCCTCAGCATTTCGTCGCTCACCGAGTTCCGCTTGGCGGGACGATTCAGGCGCAGATGAAACACCGCCCCCCCACGCTCAAGCCGCAGCAGATCGAGCCCGGACAACGGGCCCAACTGGGGCTGGAAGGGTTCAAGAGCAGGCACAGCAGGCAATGCGGCAGCAGTCATCGGGGTTCTCGCAATCAGGCAATAACGACGCGGGGATCGGGTTGGGAAGCGTAAAGCGTATCGACATC
>Ga0172372_10008506_pt1 | contig 13524 bp, 12 predicted proteins | sample LakKiv5m_2_FD_114544 | JGI IMG/M metagenome (GOLD analysis project Ga0172372, IMG submission 114544) | Freshwater microbial communities from Kabuno Bay, South-Kivu, Congo - kab_092012_9.5m | ecosystem: Environmental > Aquatic > Freshwater > Lake | place: Democratic Republic of the Congo...
ACCAAGATTTAATCAAAGGGTTTCCAAGCACCATCACTTCGTCATCCCAAATAAAGGGGGCATTTAATACGGGCATGTAAAGTAATAAAACAAAGGTAAACAAAGCAAAATAGGGAAGATATTTTGTCCATGATCGAGATTGGTTTTCTTGATTAAAAAACAAGTGAAAAAGAAAAGAGGGTAATATTTTTTGTAAAATGATAGTCATACTTTTATAAGGATTTATTCATCATATTGAATTTAATAAAAGCAGGTATTTTTGAAAGGAAATTTTTTGGGTTAAATAAAAAAAAGACATAAGAATAGGGTGAATTAAGTTTATTTTTTTTTACGCTTTTTTTTATCTTTTTTTGCTATGGCATTAAAAGACTCTAAAATATCTTCTAACATGGTTTCTTCGTACTGGTCTTTGTTATTCGTTTTTCCCATGGAATAAGCAATTTCAGAAATTCCTTTAATCACATGTTTAATTTTAGATTTGCTTACTTTAACAAATTGACCTGCAAGAGGAATTTCTATCATTTCTTTATTTTTTTTAGAAGAAATATTTTGCTTTTCTTTCAGGTTTTCCCATTCTGATTTTTGGTTTGGAATTTTATTAAAGTTCATTTTTAAAAGTCTAGTATAACTTTATTGTGAATCCAAGTTTTTTTCTTTAAATATGATTAAATTCTGTGCTGAAATCTAAGAATTCAATTTCATATTGAAAAAACGATTCTGAAAAATAAGTTTCTAAAAAATCTTTGATGCTAAATTTTTTGGGTAGATACTGAGAAATATCTTTAAAAATTAAAGACACGTAAATAATTTTTGTATTACGATTAATAAAGACACCTTTTCTTTTATCAGACATCACTGCTTTAACTTGCTCTGTTAACAGGGCTTCAACATTTTCTTGCGTATATGCTTTTGTATTTAAATTGGGGCCAGAAACAAAGCAAGTGTCTATTGCAAAATAAACACGTGGATCTTGATATTCGGGTAAAATATCTTCTCGAATTTCCTTAAGAGAGTAAGGAACTTGGTCTACAGTAATGGCTGGTATTTGATCAAACCGTCCTTTGTGAAAACATTGCTCTGCATTCTCAAACTTGTTTTCAATCATCAATTTTATACAGGCAATATTGTATACATTAATCCAAAATGCTTTTTTTGCATGAATCGTTTTTAAATCAGAAGGGTTTGTTGATTCTATTAGACGAATTAAAGAGAAAAAGGTTTGACTGTCTGACATTTTTTCATAATCAATCCCTTTACTAAAAAGACCATCGGTATTTAACTCTTGAACATGGTTTTGCAATACATTTTCCCAAACCAATTCAAAAGATGGGGTAAAGGCATAAATTTTTAAAGACAATGACATAAATAAAACAAAGCCATATAGTAAAATTTTCATGATTTTTTTACTATTACATTTAGTATAAAAATATACAAATTTTTTAAGGAGACAGATGATGAATTTAAAAGAAGGGCAAAAAGCACCAGGGTTTACATTATTAAATCAAGATCAAGAAAAAATTTCTCTTACCGATTTTTCAGGCAAAAAAGTAGTGTTGTTTTTTTATCCCAAAGACGACACGCCTGGGTGTACAAAAGAATCTATTGCATTTTCTGAATTGCTAAATTCATTCCAAGAAAAAGGGGCTGTGATTTTGGGTGTTTCAGCCGATTCCGTAGACTCTCATCAAAAATTTTGCAAAAAATATTCACTGAACATCACCCTGTTAAGTGATCCTGATAAATCTGTGATTCAAGCCTACGGGGTTTGGCAAGAAAAAAAGATGTACGGAAAAGTCAGCATGGGCATTGTTCGAAGTACCTTTTTAATTAATGAAAATCAAGATATTCAAAAAATGTGGTCTTCTGTTCAAGTTGAAGGCCATGCTGATGCTGTCTTAAAGGTTTTAGTGAATGGAAAATGATTATTTAAACTTGCTTTTGAAAATAGGGGAAAACCCAAATAGAGAAGGTCTTAAAAAGACCCCTGCACGGGCGGCAAAAGCGTTTTCTTTTATGACACAAGGATACAGTCAGACCGTATCACAGATCATTAATGAGGCTGTGTTTGAAACTGACAACGATGAAATGGTGATTGTCAAAGACATTGAATTATACTCCCTTTGCGAGCACCACCTGTTGCCATTTTTTGGCAAATGTCATGTGGCTTATTTACCCAAAGGAAAAGTGATTGGATTGTCTAAAGTGGCAAGAATTGTAGACATGTTTTCAAGACGTTTGCAAATTCAGGAAACTTTAACCACAGAAATTGCATCCGCCATCATGAGTGCAACACAAGCAATAGGGTGTGGGGTTGTGATAGAAGCCAGGCATTTGTGCATGATGATGAGGGGTGTTGCAAAACAAAATTCCGTCATGACAACCTCTTGTATGCTAGGTTCTTTTAGAAGCAATCTTGCAACGAGATCTGAATTTTTAAACTTAATTTCAAAGCCTCCATGTTTTTAACAGCAAGTAAACAGTTTGAATTTTCAATTGCACATCGTTATGCGCATCCCAAATTAAGCGATGATGAAAATAGACAATTATTTGGCTATGATTTTCAAGGACCTTATGGACATGGCCATAATTTAAAAGCCAATATTATTATTCAAGGCCCTCTTCAATTTGAAACAGGGATGATGATGAATTTAAGTAACTTAAAAAAAATATTGCTCAAAGAAGTCATTTCCACCCTAGATCATTTTTACTTGAATCAAGACCTTGACTTTTTTCAAGATAAAATACCTACTTTTCCTTGCATTGCTTCATATATTCTTCAAAAAAGCAAAAAGGCTTTAGAAAAGACATCCGTTATTCCCATTGCATGTCATTTACAGGAATCATGGGAAGAGTCTGCAACTGTATTTCAAAAAGGCCATGCCCAAAAAACATTGGCCATGCATTTTATTTATCCGGTAAATTTAACCCTTCATTTGGTTTTTCAAGGCCCTTTGCATCCCTTAACCCAAGACATCATCACCCAATATGACTTTTTAAAAACCATGACAAAAAATGAAGATATTCAAGATATTCTTTCTGAAAAAGGCTATGCCATTGATCAAGAAGTCCTTAAAAAAGCATGGGCTTTTTTAAAAAAAAGTTTTCCTCTTCTTAAAAAAATAGTGGTGACCACAGATCCCATGCTGACTTATGAGATATCAGACTCTCAGCTTTTATTGTCTGTAGGGACCCATTTTAGGGCCACACATTGCTTGCTTAACCCTGAGATTAGTAAGGAAGAAAATGAAGCACTTTTTGGCTATTGTACAAGGCCTCACGGTCATCAATTTGAAGTTCAAGCCACCATTGATTGTTTACAGCCTGAATTTCAATCTAATACCCCATTGCCTGGGTTACTAAAAACCCTTTTTAATGCATGGACTGATTTTTTACTGCCCTATGAGTGTTGCCATTTAAACGATGTATTGGGTCCTCAATTGGCCACTTGTGAAAATATTTTGCATTATTTTATAAATACTTTTGAGAAAAAAAGCACATTTCCTTTGCATCGCTTAAGGTTGAATGAAACCCGCTCTAATCGATTCTCACTTAGAAAAGTAAAGCCAGAATGGATGTAGATTTTATTTCAGTAAGCCTTAAACAAGCTTGTTTTATTGGTGTTTTGCCTGAAGAAAAACAAAAAAAGCAATCTTTAAAAATCACTGTGAATTTGTATTTAGACCTTTCTAAAGCAGGTCGAACAGATTCTCTTTCTGATACCCTTGATTATGCTGAGGTTGCCCAAAAAATTCATCAGATTAGCCAAATTAGACATTATGCTTTAGTGGAGTCTTTAGGCGAAGACATTGCAAGTCTTTTTTTGAAGGAATATCCTATCTCAACCATTGATGTAAAAATTGAAAAATTAGGGTTATCTAAAAAAATAAAGGCCAAGGCTTTCGTTTTTATAAGAAGAAAAAAAACTATTTAAATGTCATTATTTTAGTTTATTTTTTAAAAAAAATTTTAAAGGGTTTTGAATATAGAGTAGGCTTAAGTAAGCTTTTTTAAAGCTTAAATTTTTTTGATTAAAATATGTCTAAGGAGCTTTATTTATGTTTGATTTAACGTATATTCAACAATTTTATGCTTCAGTGAAATCAAAAGTGGATCATGCAAAGCAATTACTAAATAAACCCTTAACCCTAACAGAAAAAATTTTATACGCACATCTAGAGTCTTTGCCTAAAACGCCTTTTGTTCGGGGTGTTGATTATGTGGACTTTATGCCAGACCGTGTTGCCATGCAGGATGCCACAGCGCAAATGGCTTTGTTGCAATTTATGCAAGCGGGTAGAAAAAAAGTGGCCGTTCCTAGCACCGTACATTGTGACCATTTAATTTTGGCCGAAAAAGGCGCTGACTCAGATTTATCTACAGCATTGTTCGTGAATAAAGAAGTGTATGATTTTTTAGCATCCATTTCTAATAAATATGGAATAGGGTTTTGGAAGCCAGGGGCCGGAATTATTCACCAAGTCGTCTTAGAAAATTACGCATTTCCTTTTGGCATGATGATAGGCACGGATTCTCATACAGTGAATGCCGGCGGTTTGGGCATGATTGCTATTGGTGTGGGTGGTGCAGATGCCGTGGATGTCATGGCAGGCATGAGTTGGGAGCTAAAATTCCCCAAATTAATCGGGGTTCACTTAACAGGAACATTGTCTGATTGGGCATCGCCTAAAGATGTGATTTTAAAATTGGCAGGCATTTTAACAGTGAAAGGGGGAACAGGATGTATTATTGAATATTTTGGGCCAGGGGCTTCTTCCCTGTCTTGTACAGGAAAAGCCACCATTTGCAATATGGGCGCTGAAATTGGGGCCACCACTTCTGTATTTGGATACGATTTACACATGAGAACCTATCTTGAAGCCACCCATAGACAGGCCTTATTGCCCTTGCTAGATGAACTGGACGGGTATCTGGTAGCAGATCCAGAAGTCATTGAAAATCCTGATGCCTATTATGATCAGGTCATCCACATTGAGTTATCCAGCTTAGAGCCTCATATCAATGGGCCGTTTACCCCTGATAAAGCTGTTCCTTTATCAGCATTTTCTCAGTTCATTAAAGACAACCAGTATCCTCAAAAATTGGAAGTGGGTTTAATTGGGTCTTGTACGAATTCTTCTTACGAAGACTTAAGCAGGTCGGCCTCTTTGGCAAAACAAGCTTATGAAAAGCATTTGCAAGCCAAATCTGAATTCATTATCACGCCAGGATCAGAGCAAATTCGTTATACTGTGCAGCGTGATGGCATTTTAAAGGAGTTTGAAAATATTGGGGGAGTGGTCATGGCGAATGCCTGCGGCCCTTGTATTGGACAATGGAAACGTCATCGATTTGGCAAAGAAGAAGCCAACGCCATCATTACTTCTTTTAATCGTAATTTTTCAAAAAGAAACGATGGCAATCCGAACACCCACGCGTTTGTGGCGTCACCTGAACTTGTCACGGCGTTCACCATTGCTGGAGATTTGTGTTTTAACCCCATGACAGATTTTTTAATCAATCAGCAAGGTCAGAAAGTAAAGTTAGATCCTCCAAAAGGAGATCAATTTCCACAAAAGGGATTTGAAGTCAAAGAGTTGGGTTATGTTGAGCCTGCAGAAAATGGCGATGACATTGAAGTCAGTATTCATCCCAATTCAGACCGATTAGAAAAACTAAGCCCTTTTCCAGCTTGGGATGGGCAAGAGTTAAAAGGGTTAAGGTTACTCATTAAAGTACAAGGAAAATGCACAACAGACCATATTTCCATGGCAGGCACTTGGTTAAAATACAGAGGGCATCTGGATAAAATTTCAGACAATTTACTGATTGGGGCGTTGAATGCTTTTAATCAAAAAACCAATGCGGTGAAACATGTGTTAACACAAGAAATAATGCAAGTGCCTCAACTAGCAAGGGCGTATCAAAAATTAAAGATAGGCACCCTTGTGGTAGGGGATGAAAATTATGGGGAAGGGTCTTCTCGGGAACATGCCGCAATGCAGCCAAGACATTTGGGTGTTAAAGCCATTATTGTTAAATCTTTCGCTAGAATTCATGAAACCAATTTAAAAAAACAAGGCATGTTGGCCCTGACGTTTCAAAACAAATCTGATTATGAAAAAATTCAAGAAGACGATGAATTTGACCTCATCGGTTTAAAGGAATTTGCACCCTCAAGGCCTTTAATCTTAATGGCCAAGCATAAAAATGGGGTCTGTGATCAGATTGTATTGAATCATACCTATAACGAAGCCCAAATTGCCTGGTTTAAGGCGGGTTCTGCTTTAAATTTGATCAAAGAACAACAAAGGAGCCATTCATGACAGTCAGGGTAAGATTTGCGCCGTCCCCAACAGGATTTTTCCATATTGGGTCTTTAAGAACCGTTTTATTCAATTATTTATTTGCAAAACGTCATCAAGGAACATTTATTTTACGAATAGAAGACACAGATTTTGAGCGGTCGAATCCAGAATTTGAAACCAGTATTTTTCAAGGCATGTCTTGGATGGGAATGGATGCTGATGAAGGGCCTCTCCAGGGAGGGCCTTCTGAAATTTACAGACAATCAGAGCGATTTGAAAAAGGAATTTACCAAAAAATCTGTGATGAGCTCATGCAAAACCAGCATGTGTATCCTTGTTTTTGTACAGAAGAAGAATTAGATCAAGAAAGAGCCGCCAGTGATGCCATTGGAAAAGCGTATGTGTATTCAAGAAAATGTTTGCATTTGTCTAAAGAAGAAGTGGCAAAAAAGAAAGAAAGTCTTTCGTACACCTTAAGGTTTAAAATGCCAGATACAGAAATTGTTTTTCATGATTTGGTGAGAGGGGAGATGAGATTTGAAGGACACTTAATCTCTGATTTCGTCATTACCAGATCTAATGGCAGCCCTGCTTACAATTTTGCCGTGGTCATTGATGACCATTTAATGAAGATTTCTCATGTTATTCGCGGAGTAGACCATATTTCAAATACACCTAAACAAATCGCTTTATATCAAGCGTTGGGATATCCCATTCCTTTATTTGCACATTTTCCTATGATTTTAGGGCCAGATAAGACCAAATTATCAAAACGTCATGGCGCGACAGATGTGATCTCTTATAAAGAGCAGGGGTTTTTACCAGAGGCATTGTTTAATTTTTTGGCCCTGCTAAGTTGGTCTTCAGGGACAGAGCAAGAAATTTTTACAAGACCTGAATTAATTAGTCTTTTTTCTTTTGACCGTGTACAAAAAGCGGGTGCTGTTTTTGATTTGGTGAAATTAAAATGGATGAATGGTCTTTATATCAGGGCGTTAGACCCTTTGTCTTTTTATCAGGTTGTTTCTCCTTATTTTAATGAAGAAACCCAAAAAGGCTTGTCTGTTTTTTCAAAAGAAACCCAAGTTCAGCTGTGTCATTCAGTACAAGCCACATTGGATGTGTTAACCGATATCAATGCCGCAGTCGCTGTTTATTTGAAAAAAGAGGCCGACTTGGTATATCCCAGTTTTTCTGAACTTGAAAAGCAAGTGATGTCCCTCTTTTTAAAAACGATGCAAGACAGTCCTTTTTCTAAAACAGATGTAGACACTTTGTTAGACAACGCCATGACAACACTCTCTTTGAATAAAGGTAAAATTTTAAAACCCTTAAGGTTAGGCATTACCGCAGAATCATCCGGCCCTAATTTGGCAGATTTAATGGCCATTTTGGGCAAAGAGTGTGTGTCCAGACGTCTTCATTTGGCTGTTTCAAAATAAAATGCAAGCGTATTGCCAAAAATTTATTGATAGCTTTTCTCCCTATTGTTTGCCTTCCGTTGGGTTTGATAATTTTTCTTTAACAGATTTAGAAGATTTTTTATTATTGCCAAGTCATTTTTCTTTGAATTTTAGAAAAAAAAAGGGACAGGGCATCTTATATGGACTTTCTCATGCAAAGTTAAGGCAATCTTTTTTTAATAAAATCTCTTTTTTAGATCGAAAAGAAGCTTTTTTAAAAAAGCTTTTATTTTCAGAATTAAATTCTTTTTTCCCTTCTTTAGATACTTTAAAAGAAGTCACCGATATTGGGATGGGAAGTTCCGTGTATCGGCTAGATTTTCCAGAAAAATCTTATGTATTAAAGCAACGTAAAAGCAGTCATCAAAAGTTTTATACGTCTTTACTGTCTGAATTGGGTTGGGCCAGTTTTAACACCATTGTTTTTAAAAGTAACCAGTATTTTGAAATTTCAGATTTTGTGAGTAACCACACGTTAAGAGATTATTTTTTTGAAACACAGGAATCTCCTTCTTTGATAATTCAATTAGCCAAACATGCGGCATTGGGAGATTTTTTAGGTAAAGGGGATCGTCATTTTGAAAATTATGTCTTAAAAGAAGGGGAGATTGTGCCCATTGATGTGTCTATTTTATTTTGGCCAGACAACGATGCTTGGATACTAAGGTATGCCCAAGGGGGAATGACAGAATTTTCCTGGTTAAAGCGATACCCTGAGGATGTTTTGGTTGAGAAAGCCAAGATTTTTTTTCAAACTTATCAAGACACAAGGTCATTTTTAGAAACAAAAAAGTCTTTAATTCAAGAGTTAATTAAACAACATTACCCAGAGGATCAAACGGTCTATCTGGATTACATAGAAAGGGTATTTTTAGATGCTTCACATGCTTATCGACATCAGCAATATTACATAGAGGGAATTGTTGAATCTTTAAGACTAGAAAGCCATAAACAGGGTTTAAAACAAATGATTACTCAGACACCCAGCTCTCAAGTCTCTGATCTTTTAAAAATGTACTATTTTGCAGATGAAAATAGGGCTAGCACATTTTTTTTAATGCAATTTTTTAATAGGGAATTTTTGTTAGATGAAATTTTTCTTCAGCAAGAAGCTAATGCATTTGAAAAACGTGTTGTATTAAGAAATAAGCTAAAATCCCTATTGTAAGGGTTACTTTTCTTTTTAATAGATTTAATAAATCTTTTTGGCATAATTTTTTCAATATAGACAAGCACTTCTTCAATTAAAAAAATAACCCCGGTAAGACGTTTTTTTAATCTAAAATTATACCCACTTAAATTATTGACTTCTATTTCTAAATCTTCCTTCATCTTAACAAGGTCATCGTAAAAATTTTTAATCTCTAAAAGTAATTCATCTATTTTATGATGAAGCAATGAAGACCTTAATTTTTCTTTAATGGAATCAAGAATAAAGTCTTGGTTTATGTTAATCCCTTTTTTGCCTGTAAACTGATTCACAATAGATTCAAATTTTTTCAGTATAGGATGATTTAAAATTTGAATTGTTTTCATTAAGTCTTTGATTTCTTCATTTAAATTTTCTAAATTGATATCCCCAATATCATTTTTTTCTTCTAATTCTAAAGACAAGGTGAGTAGTTTTTTATAGATATGATTGATATCTAAAGGGGTTAATTCTAAAAATTTTTCATAAATTTTTTTCAATGAGTAATTTGCCTGAATACCCAAAAAAAATGAAACCCAACATCCTTTTGATTCTTTTTTCATCATGAAATTCAAGATGTCATGATAACTTTTTCTATAGATGTGAAAATAAGACATTAAAATCCCCTTTATTAAATAAAGAGTGTTTTACCCTTTTACGAAGGGATCTAAACAAAAATCTTTTAAAGTAAGGCTTTTAATTTAATGATCTTTAGATGAAGATGCTTCTTTTTTTTCTGATAATGAACGAACATAAAGAGTGAGGGCATATAAATCTTCTGGTTTTAATTTTTTGGCCCAGCCCAACATTTTTTGACTGGGTGCACCATCACTTATAATAGACAAAATACCATCATAAGAATTTGAATAAATCCAAATATTGTCTGTTAAATTGGGGGCCATTGAACTCCCTTTTGCGTTGTATCCATGACATTTTGCACAGCGAATCATGAAATGACTTTGTCCACTTTTGAGTAACATGGGGTTTTGTTTCAATGTTTCCCAATTAGGATTTGGAATTTTTGGGGGTATTGTTTCTTTTTTAATTTCAACAAAATAGTAAAAAACAAATCCGAAAATTAAAATAAAAGCAATAAAAAAAACCGTAATTTTAAACTTCATATATTAAAATATTAATCTAATTTAAATAAAATTGTTATATTCAATATAAATATGGGAATATAGATTTGTATCCAAAACCTATTTTGATCTTAAATAACGCTGAGGAGTGATTTAATTATGTGGAGAAATTTAGGAGTAAAAACATATATTTTTTGTTTTATGCTCATTTTTGTTTTATTTGGATTATACGAATTATCAGAACATCGTTTTTTAACATTGGTCCAGCAAGTGGTATCAGAAAAAAATGCACACGTTGTTCAAAAAATTTCTGCTTATTTAGAACCTGCACCTGTCATTATTAAAAATGGTTCAAAATTAATAGAAACCAATACAAGTTCTTTATCTAATTTAGATGGATTAGAAGCTTATTTTTTAAAAATAATAGGGCCTTACCCTCAGTTTGCGTCATTTTTTGTGGGGGACGAAAATGGAAATTTTTTGATGATTAGAAGAGATCAAGCTGGATTCCAAACAAAAATAATTAAAAGATCCATGTCTGTACCTACAGTATTTTATACAGACCGTGATCATGACTATAAGTTAATTAATTCTTCAAATTCGCAAGTTGTAGATTATGACCCTAGAACAAGACCTTGGTATAAAGGTGCTTATTTGGCAGGAAAAGAATTCTGGACAGATGTTTATGTGTTTTTTAGTACCCAAAAACCAGGCATTACCGTTTCTTATCCTATTTATGATGCCAATAAATCTTTTAAAGGTGTTTTCGGAATTGATGTTGAATTGTTGTCTTTGTCTTCTTTCTTAACCGATCAAAAAATTAATGAAAAAAGTAAAATTTATTTATTGAATGATAAAAACAAAGTCGTGGCTTATTCAGATATGAATGAGGCTGATTTAAAAAAATTTCCTATTCATATTTCTGAAGTATCAAATAAAGTTCTGGAAGATTTAATTAGTAAAAATGAAAATGTATATGAAAAAAACCTAACTTTTGGTTCAGAAGGGAAAAAATATATTGCTTGTATTTCTTCTTTTCCAGATTCTGTAGGGGTCTACTGGAAATTAATTTATATTGTTCCAGAATCTCATTTTACAAATAAACTAAAACTGTTTTTCATTGGTGCTGGCTTAATCCTTTTAATCTTCGTTTTAATGTTTTTTGCAGGAAATTCAAGAAAAGATGAAAGGTTCTCTTTTATCAAATAAATAAAGTTTACAATAGGGGGGGGATCACCTGATACGCCACAAAATTCCTTTTTTACGTCATTACCATCTCTTTTATTTCTAACTACTCTGTCTTCCTTATCATATTAAGGAGGCAAATGATGAAAAAAGTATATTCTCATGTATTGGGATTTCCCAGAATTGGAAGAGACAGGTCATTTAAAAAGGTCACAGAATCTTTTTGGAAAAAAGAGGTTTCTTCTCAAACTCTTGAAAGCATGCACCAATCACTAATGAGGTCTCATTGGGCATCTCAAGCCCATATTGATGTTGTTCCTGTATTAGATTTTAGTGCTTACGATGCGGTATTGGACATGTCCGTTCGCTTAGGTGTGATTCCTAGCAGGTTTTCTCATTTGTCAGGCTGGGATCAATATTTTGCCATGGCCAGAGGAACAAAATCTTGCATGGCGTGTGAAATGAAAAAATGGTTTGATACAAATTATCACTACATTGTTCCAGAGTTGTCATCAGACTCTGTTTTTAAGGCCTCTCCTTTTGGGTTTGATGCTATTTCTCATGCCAAAAAAGCCCTATCAAAAAATGCCTTACCTGTTTTAATCGGCCCCATGACCTTTCTTCATTTGTCAAAATCAATAGACCATAGCAACAAATGGGACCTGATTGACTCTTTAACAGACGCCTATATTCAATTGATTCAATCAATGCCAGAGTCTGAATGGATTCAATTAGATGAACCTGTTTTTTCTTTAGATTTATCTGATGAACAAAAAGAAAATGCTTTAAAAGTGTACCAGTCCTTTGCCAAACATCTTCCCTCTAAAAAAATAATGCTAACCCAATATTTTGGCTTTATTGGAGATGAATTAGACATATTAAAACAACTTCCTGTTGCAGGCTTTCATTTAGATGCCACTTCCTATCCCGAACCCCTTTTGGAGTTTTCAAGCACTTTGAAAAAAGACCAGGTGTTATCAGTAGGAATCGTGAATGGACGAAATGTTTGGAAAAATGATTTGAATAGGTCTTTTGAATATTTAAAATCAATACAAGGCCGTCATGACCTTATTTGGGTGTCCTCTTCTTGTTCGTTATTACATGTGCCTTACACACTTCAAGATGAGCCTTCCTTGCCATTTAAAGACCATATGGCTTTTGCTTATGAAAAACTAGAAGAATTACATCAACTGACTCAAGCCTTGAACAAAGAAGGGTCTTTTTTTGAAAAAGAGAAAATTCGTTCTTTTAAAAGTGAAGAATGGGATTTAACCGATGCCATGGTACAAAGGGCTGTTTCATTTGATGAAAGAAAAAAAATTCAACAACAGCAGTTGTCTTTACCTGATTTACCCACAACCACCATCGGCTCTTTCCCTCAGGATAGTGAAGTAAGAGAAAAAAGAAAACAGTACAAAGAGGGAACATTACAAGAAAAAGAGTATCAGTCTTTTATTGAGAATAAGATACAAGAAGTGATTGCACTTCAAGAAACCGTGGGGTTGGATGTGTTGGTTCATGGTGAATTTGAAAGAAACGACATGGTGGAATTTTTTGCAGAAAAATTACAAGGATTTGTGATTACCCAAAAAGGATGGGTGCAAAGTTATGGGACAAGATTGGTGAAAGCCCCCATTATTGCAAGCGATGTGGTTTGGGAAAAACCCATGACGGTTCAAACCATTGCCTATGCCCAATCTTTAACTAAAAAACCTGTGAAAGGCATGCTAACAGGTCCTGTTACCCTTTTGTCTTGGAGTTTTGTTCGTGAAGACCAACCCCGTTCAATAACGGCTAAACAATTGGCTTTTGCCGTCAAACAAGAAGTCATGGCATTAGAAAAAGAAGGCATTCAAGTGATTCAGGTAGACGAACCTGGATTAAGAGAGGGCTTGCCTTTAAAGAAAAAAGAATGGGAATCTTATTTGAAATGGGCCGTGGATGTTTTTAAATGGACGGTTTCTGATGTGTCGTCAAAAACCCAAATCCATACCCACATGTGTTATGCTGAATTTTCCGATGTTTTACCTGCCATCTTAAATTTGGATGTGGATGTCATTACATTAGAAATGGCACGTGCAGGCTATGCATTTTTATCTTGTCATTACCCCAAACAAATAGGTCCTGGCAGTTATGACATTCATTCCCCTCGAATCCCAGATATATCTGAATTTGAATCTTCTATTTTGAAAATGTTGTCTTATGTTCCCGTCTCTCAACTTTGGATTAACCCTGATTGCGGCCTTAAAACCAGAACCTTGTCCGAAGTAAAAGCAGCTTTGGAAAATATGGTTTCAGCAACC
>Ga0172372_10008507_pt1 | contig 13522 bp, 14 predicted proteins | sample LakKiv5m_2_FD_114544 | JGI IMG/M metagenome (GOLD analysis project Ga0172372, IMG submission 114544) | Freshwater microbial communities from Kabuno Bay, South-Kivu, Congo - kab_092012_9.5m | ecosystem: Environmental > Aquatic > Freshwater > Lake | place: Democratic Republic of the Congo...
CGCCGTCGTACAAGGCCTTTGCGTAGGTGACTAGGCCTTCGCCCAGATTGCCGTGAGCCATGCCCAGGTTGGGCTGCTCGTTCAGCGCCATTCGCCACTCCGCGAGCGCATCGACGAACCGGCCGGCGCCGCTGAGCGCATTCCCCAGGTTGCAGCGCATCTGTGCCCGATAGTGCTTCGGCACCTGGGCGTGCCCGGGGTGCTGCACACAGCTGCGCAGCCAGTAGATCTGCTGAACCAGTTCTGGCTGCGACCATGACCACACGTTCTGCGGGGTGCGGCGAATATGTCGAAGCGCATCCCACGCGTTGGAGCGCGCGTAGCGCACCAAGCTGGCGTGAACGTCATCGCAAAGAGGTTCGATCTGACCAGCCAGATCTAGCGCGTCGAGCACCGCCGCTTCGTCGCCCTCATCGCTGGCTGCATCGATCAGTTGGGCGATGTCGCCATAGATTTCCTCTGGGCCGCCTGCGGTCGTGAGGTGCTGGATAACGGCTTGCCGCAAGGCGGCAAGGTCCGGCGGGTCTTCTTGCCCTGGTGTCACGATCCTTCTCCCCGTGAGTGGAGGCTGTTTGGCGCCTCGCGCCTGGATTGTCGGATCGGAGCGTCTCTGCGCAGACGTCGACAAGTTTGATGATGGCTGGCGGTGAGGTCGAACCGGAGAATCTTCGCAGCATGACCTGACCCTGGGGACTAACGGAGCGTGCCGATGGATGCGACCGAGAACGCCTTCCACCTCGAGGAATACAAGCAGCTTCGGGCCGAGGTGATGACCTTGTTGACGCGCATCGAGCAGCTGTTCCGCTACTCGATGATCGTTGCGGCCTCGATATACGCTTGGCTGCTGGTGAACAGCCTCGGCCTCGACGGTGCGGTGACCAAGTCGTGTTTGAAGCTTCCGCTGACGCTGATGATCTTCGGGTGGGTCATCCCGCCTTTGTTCATCGCTGGGGCCGGCCGGATGGCCTACATCACCAACATCCGCGTGGCGCAGATGGGCAAGTACCTTCGCACGCTGGAAGACGCGCTCGGCGTCAGCAGCCTGGGCTGGGAAAAGGCGGGGACGGAACTGGCGGCCATTCTGGTACCCGCGACCAGGAACGCGTGGTGGACCATCTTCGTTGTGGCGCTGCTCATGTCCATCGTCGGCTCCTTCGTCGGCGCGACGACATCAGTGGCGTGTCCCCTCAAATAGCACCCTCGAGCTGAAGCTCGGGTCTGCATCGACAAAAAGAAAACCCCCGGCTAGGCCGAGGGTCTGAACGCCGTCGCTGTCATCGCTAGGCGCCTGCTCAGGGAGGAAAAGCAGGGACGCCAGCAACGCCGACGCCGACAGGAACTCTACCAGCGCCGTCGCGCCCATCAGCCCGTGGCGTCTCGGTACGGAGATGGCTAGCCACTGGCGCGAGTCGCAGCCAGGTATTCGTTCAACCGCCGGTCGGCCCGAATGCCCTGATCCTCGAAGTTCACATTCACGACGACCTGCACGTCCAGCGCCAGCTCTGCGATCGCGGCGGTGCGACGGGCAATTTCCTGGAGCTCGTCGTCGCTGTACTCGTAATTGAAACGCTCTGACGCCGCCGACAGGCCTTTGGCCGACCAGGTGTCTTCGTTGTTGTCGTCAGCATGCGGGTGGATCTAGAGGCAAGCGAGTTCAAGATGATCCACGCCGCGTACGAAGAGACCAACGAGGAACTCAAGCCGCAGTTCGAGGCAACCAAGGCGAGCGTGCGCGTGCACATGAACGCGATTCGTGACGTGCTGAGTTCAGGGGCGTCGGCTCCCGGCCAGTAGCGATTGGAGCCGCCGAACCTTAGGGAGCAAGATCGAGATCGGCGATGAGCTTCGATCGGGCCGCACGCCCGCGAGAGACACCGTCATCCCTGGTTTGCCATCGATAGCTTGTCGCGCCGATCCAGGCCGAGCCCTCAATCTCAAGGAACGCGATCTCACCTGCACGCGACATCACCGTCGCGAACTCGGTCTTGCCGTCCCACGTCAAAGACAGCGTGTGGCTGCCGGGCTTCAAGCGCAGGCGGACAAACGAAGCCGGAATCGTGTCGATCCTGTTGGTCCCATCGATCTCGATCGGCACCTTGTAGGCCGAGTCGGCCCACTGACGCCTCACCACGTAGAGGGTGCCGACGCCGTCGCGCGCTTCAAAGCGCTTGGCGTCGGCTTCCATGGCGTCGCTCGGCACTGGCGTCGTCGTGCACGTGCGCCAGAGCCTGTTGGTCTTGCCGATGCGAAAACAATACGTGCCGTCGGCTTCGGCGACGCGCCGCGGCGGGCTGACGCAGGCCGTCAGCATCAGTGCAAAGCAGCCTGCGGCAACCCGGGACAGAACGCCGGCGGTCATGGTCAGTCCCGCGGCCAGCGCTGGTGCTCGTCGTCGATCACATACGGGTGCGAATGGCGCCGCGCTGCGTCGACTCCGGGGCTCTGCAGGTGCTCGTGACCCGGCTTCAGCTCGTCGTGGGTGTGCTCGACTTCCACGGGGTCATCCTTGGGCCACAGCCACAGGCTCGCGAATGTCGTGGCGCCGGCCAGGATGCCCAGCGCGATGAAGCTGGCGTTGAGCCCCGCCTTGGCGCCCAGCCACCCTGCAACCGGGTAGGTGATGAGCCAGCAGGCGTGTGACAGGGCGAACTGCGCGGCGAACAGCGCCGGCCGATCCTGTTCGCTGGCCGAGCGGCGCAGCAACCTGCCCGAGGGCGTCTGAGCCAGGGAGTAGCCCATGCCCAGCAGCAGCCAGAGCACCACCAGCGTCGTGTAGTTCCCGGTGGCCAACGGCCCGAGCAGCAGGCCGATGGTCAGCACAGAGGCTCCGAAGACCATGACGCGGCGGTCGGGCAGCCGTTCAAGAAGCTTGGGCAGGCCCAGCGCGATCAGCATGGAGCCCCCGCCGAAGGCCGCCAACGCGCCAGCGGTGAAGCGCTGGTTGAGCTGCAGCTGGCTCTGCACCAGCACCACCGTGTTGACGATCACCATGGCGCTGGCCGAGGCAATGGCCAGGTTCAGGGCGAGCAGCCCGCGCAGGCGCGGTGTGGCGAGGTAGATGCGGCTGCCGCGCGTGGTGCGCTCGTAGATGCTGCGGCGCGGCGGCTGCTTGGCCTTGGGCAGCACCGCAGACACCACCAGCACCGCCGAGGCGATGAAGCCCACCACCGTGCCGAGGAACAAGCTGTGGAAGCTGACGACCGTCAACAGGGCTGCCGCGAGCGCCGGGCTGGCCAGGCTCTCCAGGTCATAGGCCAGGCGCGACAGCGACAGCGCCTTGGTGTAGTCCTGCTCCTTGGGCAGCACGTCGGGGATGGTGGCCTGGAAAGTGGGCGTGAAGCCGGCCGAGGCCGACTGCAGCACGAAGATCAGCACGTAGACCTGCCAGATCTCCGTCACGAAAGGCAGGACCAGGGCCACGGCCGCGCGCACCAGGTCCAGCGCGACCAGCAAGGTGCGCCTGGGCACCTGGTCGGCAAAGGCGGAGGCAATCGGCGCCACGCCGATGTAGGCCACCATCTTGATGGCCAGCGCGGTGCCGAGCACGGCGCCCGCATTGGCTCCGGCCAAGTCGAAGGCCAACAGGCCCAGCGCGACGGTCGCCAGGCCCGTACCGACCAGCGCGATGACCTGGGCGAAGAAGAGATGGCGATAGGTTCGGTTGGCAAGAACATCCAGCATGGCGGCGCTCCGCAGGGAGGTAAGAGACGCTGGCAGGCGCAATGCCTGCCAGCGCCATGGCGGTCAGCGACCGATCAGTTGCCGGTGAAGTTGGCAGCGATGAAGTTGCCCTGCGGCGTGAAGAACATGTAGAGGTTCTCCTTCGACTTGTCGGCAGCGGCGGGGTCCTTGAAGGTGACCTTCCATTCCTTGCCCTTCTTGCCATCCACCTGCTCCGGCGCGCCGGGCTTGATGTTCTGCCAGGACTTGTCCAGCTTGCCGCCGGAAATGAGGGCTTGCTGGCGCTTCACGGCGCAGCTCGACACGGTCTCTGCCTTGGCCGGCGTGTTGCCGTGGAAGTGGCAGTCACCGTCGCCGCCGGCAAACGCGGGAGCGGAGAGACCGAGGGCGGCCACGGCGGCGATCGAGACAAACAGTTGCTTCATGGGAACTCCTTCTTGAGGGTGGGGGGTGGGGAAACGGAAATGCGGCGCCGCCATCAAAGGCTGTCGCGCCCGGTGCGGGTGCTCTTGTCGATGTCCATGTCTTCGTGAAGGTGCTGGTGCTCCTTCTCGGGGAAGCGCAGGTTCTCGGCGTCGATGTCGTGGTGGTAGCCGTGCAGCTGCATCAGCAGCAGCAGGCCGCCGACGGCCATCAGGGCGTTGTTGGCCAACACGCTGAAGCGCGTGAACGACTCGCGCTTGCGCCACAGCGACAGCAGGCCCACCATGACGACCAGCGCAGCGATCTGGCCCAGCTCGACGCCGACGTTGAAGCTCAGGATGCGCATGAGCATGCTGAAGTTGTCGTCGCCCAGGGGCAGCTGCTGCAGCCGCGTGGACAAGCCAAAGCCGTGCAGAAGGCCGAAGGCGAACACCACGCGCAGCAGGTTGGGCGAGGGGCGGTTGAAGTGGCGCTGGAAACCGCCGTTGTTGTCGAAGCCCTTGTAGATGACGCTGATCGCGATCAGCGCGTCCACGAGCCAGAAGTTCCAGGTGATCTTCAGGAAGGTCGCGAAGATCAGCGTGATGCAGTGGCCCAGGGTGAAGGCGGTGACGAACTTGGCCACGTCGACGAACCGGGTCAGGAAAAACACCACGCCGAACAGGAACAGCAGGTGGTCGTAGCCCGTCAGCATGTGGCTGGCGCCCAGGCCGATGTACTGCAGGTAGCCGCCATCCAGCATGCGCTGCTTGTCGGCTTCAGAAATGCCGTGGGCCCAGGCGGCCGCGGCGGGGAGGAGCAAGCCCGCCGCGAGCAGCGGCCGGGCAAGACGTTTGAACATGGGTTGCTTTCTTGAGATTGGGATGGGTGTCACGCAGGGAGGCACGCGCCTCCCTGCGCGGCTTCAGGCTTGCGGAGCCACTTCCTCCAGCGCGGGCTTGGGCTGCTGCTGGGCGCGCCTCAGCACCAGGCCGCAGAGCGCCGGCAGCACAAACAGCGTCAGCACGGTCGCGGTGACCAGGCCGCCGATCACGACGGTGGCCAGCGGCCGCTGCACCTCGGCACCGGTACCGCTCCCGAACGCCATGGGAATGAAACCCAGCGATGCGACCAGGGCCGTCATCAACACCGGGCGCACCCGCTCCATGGCGCCCTCGACGACCGCCCGGTTGACCTCGAGCCCGTCTTCGAGCCGCTTGCGGATGGCCGAGATCATCACCAGCCCGTTGAGCACCGCGACGCCCGACACGGCGATGAAGCCGACCGCGACGGAGATCGAGAACGGGATCTCGCGCAGCGCCAGGGTGAACACGCCGCCGGCGACCGCCAGCGGGATCGTGAACAGCACCGTTGCCGTGAGCGCGGCACTCCCGATGGCCAGGTAGAGCACGGCGCTGATCAGCACCAGGCAGGCCGGGACGATGATGGCCAGCCGCTGGGTCGCCGCCTGCAGGTTCTGGAACTGGCCGCCCCATTCGATCCACGAGCCCGTAGGCAGCTTGATCTCCGCGTCGATGCGCTGCTGCGCCTCGGCCACAAAGCTGCCCAGGTCGCGGCCGGTGACGTTGGCTTCCACGTACAGGCGTCGCTTGCCGTTGTCGCGGCTGACTTCGTTGAGTCCTTGGGTGAACTTGAACTGCACCAGCTCGCCGAGCGGCACTGTCCCGCGCGGCTTGCCATCGACGGCCGGCAGCGATACCGGCAAGGCGCGCAGCTGGTCGAGGTTGTTGCGCTGGTTGCCCGGCAGCCGCACGACCAGGTCGAAGCGACGGTCGCCCTCGAAGATCTGGCCCGACGGGCGGCCTGCGAGCGCGGCGGACACCGTCTCCCCGACCTCCTTGAGGGACAGACCGTAGCGGGCGATGGCCACGCGGTCGAACTCGATGTCGAACGTCGGGAAGCCCGCGGTCTGGGCCACGCGCGTGTCGACGGCTCCGGGGATCTTGCGCAGCAGCGCTGCGATCCGCTGGCCCGCTGCCGACAGCTGGTCGAGGTCGTCACCGTAGATCTTCACAGCCACGTCGCTGCGCACGCCGCCGATGAGCTCGTTGAAGCGCATCTCGATCGGCTGCGTGGCGTCGTAGGCATTGCCCACGATGCCGGCCATCTTCTCGCGGATGCGCTCGATGACCTGTTCCTTGGTGGTCACGCCCTCCGGCCATTCCTCCTTGGGCTTCAGGATGACGTAGTTGTCGGAGGCGTTGGGCGGCATCGGGTCCGCGGCCAGGCTGGCGGTGCCGGCCTTCGAGTAGACCGTCTTGACCTCGGGCAAGGTCAGCAGCGTCCGCTCGATGGGCAAGTCCAGGGCCGCCGAATCCTCGATGGACATCGAGGGGATGCGCACCGACGACAGGTTCAGGTTCTGCTCGTCCAGCGTGGGCATGAACTCCTTGCCGACGAACCTGAAGGTGATGCCCGCCGCGACGACGATGCCCAGCGCGACGGCGATGGACGGCCACGGGTTGGCGACGGCCCGCTGCAGCAGCGGCAGGTAGCGGTGCTTGGTCGCCTCGATGACGCGGACCTCACGCTCCTCGACGCGCTTGGTCATCAGCACGGCGATCAGCGCCGGGACGAAGGTGATCGACAGCACGAAGGCCGACGCCAGAGCGAGCATCAGCGTGATGACCATGGGCGAGAACATCTTGCCTTCGACGCCCTGGAAGCTCAGGCACGGCAGGAACACCAGGAAGATGACCAGCTGGCCGTAGACGGTCGGCTTGATCATTTCCTTGGACGAGGCCATGACCTCTTCCAGCCGCTCGCCCAGGGTGAGCAGCCGGCCTTCCGCGCTCTGTCGGTGGGCGAGGCGCCGCAAGGCGTTCTCCACCACGATGACCGCACCGTCGATGATGAGGCCGAAGTCCAGCGCGCCCAGGCTCATCAGGTTGCCCGAGATGCCCAGCGAGTTCATGCCGATGGCGCTGACCAGCAGCGACAACGGAATGATCAGCGCCGCGATGAGGGCCGCGCGCCAGTTGCCCAGCAGCGCGAACAGGATGGCCACCACCAGCAGCGCGCCTTCGGTCAGGTTCTTGGCCACCGTCTTGATGGTGGCCACGACGAGCTGCGAGCGGTCCAGCGTCGGGACCAGCACAACGCCCTCGGGCAGCGTCTTCTTGATCTCCTCGAGCTTGACCACGACGGCGTGCGCCACGGTGCGGCTGTTCGCGCCGACGAGCATCAGGGCGCTGCCCACCACGGTCTCGTAGCCGTCCCGGCTGGCCGCGCCGGTGCGCAGCTCGCCGCCGATCGCCACCGAGGCCACTTGGCCGACCGTGACCGGCACGCCGTTGCGCTGGGCCACGACGGTGGTCGCGATCTGGTCGACCGAGCGAAGCCGGCCGTCCGCACGGACGAGATAGGACTCGCCGGAGCGGCGCAGGTAGTTGGCGCCGATCGAGAGGTTGGCGTTCTCCAACGCCGTGCCCAGTTCGCTCCAGTCGATGCCATAGGACGCGAGGCGCGTCATGTCGGGCTCGACCACGTACTGCTTCACGTAGCCGCCCAGCGAGTCGACGTCGGCCACGCCGGGCGTCATGCGCAGCTGGGGCCGGATGATCCAGTCCTGGACGGTGCGCAAGTAGGCCAGCTGCGCGACCGAGTCCGGCAGGCGTTCGCCCTCGTCGGTCACGAAGCTGCCGTCCTTCTGCCAGCCGCTCTTGCCCTCGGCAGCGGCGGGAGCACCCTTGCCGTTGGGGTGCTTGAACTCGACGCTGTAGTGCACCACTTCGCCCAGGCCGGTGGACACCGGCCCGAGGACCGGGTCAGCCCCGTTGGGCAAGCTGGCGCGCGCCTGGTTGAGGCGCTCCGTCACCTGCTGGCGCATGAAATACAGGTCGGCGCTCTCCTTGAAGATCACCGTCACCTGGCTGAAGCCGTTGCGGGAGAAGGAGCGCATGTTCTCCACGCCATTGAGGCCGGCCAATGCGGTCTCGATGGGATAGGTCACGCGCTTCTCCACCTCGACCGGCGTCAGCGTCGGCACGACGGTGTTGATCTGCACCTGCTTGTTGGTGATGTCGGGCGTGACGTCGATGGGCAGCAGGTTGAGCTGCCAGGCGCCGTAGACGGCCACCACCAACGTCAAGAAGAGCACCATCCATCGGGCGCGCACGACGCCCTTGAGAAGAGCCTCGATCATTCCTCGTCTCCCGCGTTCTTCTTGGCCTCGGCCTTGAGAAGGAACGCATTGCGCGTGGCGACCTGCTGGTTGGCCTGCAGGCCGGTGACGACCTGCGCCAGGCCGCCACTGCGCGCGCCGACGTAGACCGGTTGCACGCGGAAGCCCTCGGGCGTGCGCACGAACACGACGTCACGTCCGTCGATGTTCTGCACGGCCTCTTCGGGCACTGCAACGCCGGGTTGGCTGGCATCGCCGGTGCGCGCCTGCAGCCGGACCTGGACGCCTTCGCCCGCCAGCAGGGCCTGTGCACCGGGGCCGGGGCTCGGCACGAGCACGACGGTGGCGGCGCGCGTCGAGGCGCTTACCCCCGGCGTGAGGCCGCGCACCGTGGCCGGCACCGGCTTGCCGGAACGCGTGAGCACCGTGGCGGCATCGCCCACTGCGACGCGGCGCAGGTCGTCGGCCGTCAGCGGGGCTTCGATTTGGACCGCGCCCGGCATGGCCACGCGGAACAGCTCGACGTCGGGCGTGACGCGGGCGCCTACCAGGGCGGTGCTGGAGGTGACGCGCCCGGCGATGGGCGACACGATGGTCAGTGTCCGGCCGTCGCTACCCACGCGCGCGGCACCCGCCACAGCGGCTGCGCGTTGAGCTTCGGCCTCAGCGACGTCGACGTCGGCTTGAGCGGCCTCCAGGGCTTGGCGCGGTGTCACGCCCTGGTCGAAGAGACTTTTCTCGCGCGCCAGAGTCTTGCGGGCGAGATCCACCTTGGCCTGTGCCACACGGCGGTCGCTGACCATGGACGCTGCTTCCAGGCTCTCGATGCTGGCCAGCACGTCGCCGGCGGCCACCGTATCCCCGAGGCGGCGCATGACCCGAACCAGCGTGCCGTTGGCGCGGCTGACGACCGCTGCTTCCGCACCCGGTGCTGCCGAGACGACGGCGGGGAGCAGCAGCTCGTTGCGCACGTTGGAGGCCGTCGCCGTCTCCACACCGATGTTGGCGGCGGTGACGTACTCGGCCGGGATCTTCAGCTCAGGAGCTTCACCCTTCGGTGCACTGGCTGCCGCCGCCTTGGGAGCGGGTTCGGCCGGCTTTGCGGCGCTGCCTGAGCGGCTCGCCGCGAAATAGCCCAGGGCAGCGGCGCCGGCGATGGCAGCGGCGATCAGCAGCGGGGCGGGCTTGAACTTGCTTGTCATTGTGATTCTCCAAACGCGAGGCGGCCCTCGGCCTGCGCCAGCGCAGCCAGGGAGCGGACGCGCGCCAGGCGGGCGTCGATGGTTGAACGTTGTGCTTCTGCCCAGGCGCGGCGCGCGAACAGCAGCTCGACCAAGGGCGTGCGGCCGGCGTCGTAGCCGATCCGTCCCAGCCGATAGCCCTCAGCGGAGGCGCGCTCGCCTTCGAGCGCCGCCTCCAGCTGGCCTTCGGCAGCCTGCAGCTGGGCTTGGGCCGACCGGCGTGCGGCGGTGGTCTCGAGCCGGGCCGCGAGCACCCGCGCGTCAGCTGCCTGCACGCGCTGGCGCGCCGCCGCGACCGCGTCCCGATTGCGGTCGAACAGGGGGATGGATGCGGACAGGCCGACGACATAGCCGTTCTGCGAGGTCCAGGCATAGCGCCGCACGCCGGCCGTCACGCTGAGGTCGGGGATCCAGCGCCGCTCCTCGACCTGCAGGCGGGCTTCTGACGCCTCGCGCTCGGACTGGGCCACGCGCAGGGTCGGTGACTCATCCGCCGCGGCGCCACGGTCCGCAGCGGTGGCGAACAACGAGCCACTCACCCCGGTGAAGCGCTCCTGGGCACCGACAAGGGCCGACAGCTCCTCCAGGGCTTGCGTGAGGTCCGCGGCGGCCGCACGCTCAGCGCCCCGGGCCGCGGCCGCGCCGGCTTCGGCCTGGGCGACGCGCACGGAGGCCTCCTTGCCTGCCTCGACCTGCGCACGCGCCGCACGCAAGTCGTCGCCGGCGCGGGCGAGTTCTTCCACAGCCACGCGTTGCCGCGCTTGGGCGGCCTCCACGGAGCCATAGGCCACGGCCAGCTTGGCCGCCCATGTCACCTCGGCTTCGCGGCGCCGGGCCTCGGCGACATCGAACTCACGGTCGGAGACCGCAATCCGGGACGCGCGCTTGCCGCCCAGCTCCAGCGGCTGGCTGATCGAATAGGTGGTCTGGCGCGGGCTCTGGCCGCCGTTGGCGGGGGCGCCCAGGTCTTCGGCCTGGGCATCGATCCTGGGGTTGAGCCACTTGCGGCTTTGCGCCGCGTCCAGGCGAGCCGCTTCGGCGTTGGCCTGCTGCTCCAGCAGGATCGGCGCGCGGGCCAGTGACTGTTGAAGCAGGACGCCGAAGGCCGGCGCGTCGGCCGCTTGTGCAACGGGGCTTGAGAGGGCGAGAGCGAGCCCGATGGCGGACAGCGCCAGGCTCGGCCACGCGGCGGCGACGCGGCTGCTGGCATGGCCAGCACCGCCACGCCTTGGCGCGGGCGCGCGAAGGGGAAATTGCGATGACATGAAAACTCCACGGACTGAGCGCGCACGACGACGCGCCCGGGAAAAGCGGCTTGCGGCTTTTCAGGCGTGGAGCGGAGGGGCACGGCCTGCGGGGGGCAGGCTCTTGAAGGAGGTGAATCGCGGCGGCCCGCGGTCGGGCCAGTCGGGAACGGGCGTGTCCGCTTCGATGGCGGGGAAGACCACGACGAAGGCAGCAAACGACAGCCGCGCATCGGCGACTGCCTGGACGCCGCTCAGCTCCGACGTGCTTTGGGAACGCAGCGCGATGGCCGAATGGCCGCCCTGCAACCCGTCATGGCCGTCTTCAACGTGGGAATCCAGAGCGAGCGTGGCATCGGACGGCCCATGGGAAAGCGCCAATGCAGCTTCGCCTTCGATGCCGAAATCGTGGTGGTGCTGGTGGAACGGTGCGCTGACCTGGTCGAACACCAGGACCATGACCAGCAGCAAGCGAAACGCCCACGCCCAACCGCGCTGCTGGGGAGCAACCCCGCGGCGCAAGCTTGTTCGTGGGATGACGCTGGTCGGCTTCACGATCCTCAGAAATGACGAGTTAGTTGGCTTTGCCTGCCCGCACTGTTGCGGGCTGAGGGTCGTTGACGGGCAACACCAAGGCAGTGATGCAGGGGGGTCAGTGTCCCCGATCCTTGGCAGTTTGACAAGGTACTGGGGGTCAGTACCTTGAGGCTCAACTTGCTTTTCACGGTCACGATTTCGCGCAGAGGCTATTTCTTGCCAGGACGGAACAGGCTCTTCTGAAAGCCCGTGACGGTGACCTTGACCGTGACCGGCTCCTTGCCCTGGTTCTGCCAGAACCATCCATGGTGGCCGGTGAACGGCGCCACCCAGGTGCCCGCGCCCTGGCGCTGCCTCACGCCGACGTCGTAGCTCGTGTATTCGTTGGTCGCGTCTGGCAGCTCGCCGTGCATGTCCACGAGGACCTCGCCGGATGCGGTCCACTGGAAGACGAAGCCTTGTCCCGCGTCGATGGCTGCCTTGACCTCGGCGCCCTTGCCAGGCGCCAACGTGATGGTCATCGTGTCGGTGCGCGGCGAGCCGAGCGAACTGGACAGGGCCTCGGCGTTGAAGCTCTGGCCAGGTTGCTTGCCGAACAGCATGACGGCCTTCTCGGCCAGCGTCATCGGAGGCGCGGGTGGCGGCAGCATGGGCTCGTCGTGCGCACGCGCAGCAGACGCTGCACAGCCGAGGACCACGGCGATGCCGACAAGCAAAGTGAGTCCGGCGGCCTGGGCGGGACGCGCGGTCGTCAGGGAGAGTTGCTTCTTCATTTCTTGCCTTTCACATGCCCTTCGAGTTCGGAGAACGTCGGGCGTTCGGTTGAGTAAAGTACCTTGCGGCCGAACTCGATGGCCACTTGAGGTGCATAGCCTTGCATTGACGCCAGCAGCGTCGTCTTGATGCACTGGAGTTCCTTGCCTGCCTCGTCGACCTTGATCTCCAACGCGCCTGCCAGCGGCTCGGCGAAGGCGTAGGCCAGCAAGATGCCAAGGAAGGTGCCCACCAGGGCCGAGCCGATCATTCCGCCCAGCACCGCGGGCGGTTGTCCCACCGAGCCCATCGTGTTCACGACGCCAAGCACGGCGGCCACGATGCCGAAGGCCGGGAGGCCGCCGGCCAAGCGCTGCAATGCCTGGACGGCCATGAAAGCCTCGTGGTGGTGCGTCTCGATCTCCGCGTCCATTAGCGACTCGATCTCGTGGGCGTTCAGATTGCCCGACACCATCATGCGCAGGTAGTCGGTCGTGAACTCGGCGACGTGGTGGTCCTTGGCGATGGTGGGGTACTTCTGGAACAGCGCCGAGCTGTGCGGGTCCTCGATGTCCTTCTCGATGGACATCAGTCCTTCCTTGCGCGCCTTCTGCAAGATGTCGTAGAGCAGCGCCAGCAGCTCCAGGTACCGGGCCTTGGTGTACTTGCTGCCCTTGAAGCAGTCACCCAGGCCCTTGGCCGTGGCCTTCATGACCTTCATCGGGTTGGTAGCGAGCATGCCGCCCACGGCGGCGCCGAAGATCGTGATCAGCTCGAACGGCAGCGCCTTCAGGATCACGCCGATGTTGCCGCCGTGGAAGATGAAGACGCCGAAGATGCAGGCCAGGGCAAGCCCCCAGCCGATGATGATGAACATGAGACGAACTCTGGAAACGGTTGACGGTGGCGCCGCCGGCGTCAGCGGCGCGATCGGCCCTTGGCGCCCCTGGTGCCCCTGGCGCCCTTTGCGCGCTTTGCCTCGTGCTGCTGCTGTCGCTTCTTCTTCTCACGTGCGTACTGACGCATGACGATCACCCACAGCACTCCTGCTGCGACCATCAGAACCAGCAGCGACCCCATCAAGTAGTTCACAAGGGCCGCGTTGTGCGTACGCAGATGCGAGATGTCCATGTTCCTCATCGGGCGCACGTGCGGCGCCCGCAGGAGCGCGCTAGGCAGGAAGACGGCTGTCCGGCTTAGCCGGTCACGGCGTCAGACGCCGACGGACCTCAAGGGCCACGCGACGTCAACGGACAGCAATAGGCAGCAGGGCTCAGGCGAGCGCCGGCGGAGCGTGACCGTCAGGAGGCAGGCTGCGGTGTGCCGGAATGGGCGGAGGTCGCCACCGGGCATACGCCAGCCCCGCATCGGCACCCTCCCGGGCCTCCGATGCGACGGCGGTCTTCAGGCCGGCCAAGAAGGCCAGCGCCAGGTCTTTCATGTCCTCGCCGGCCGCGGCGTCAGAACCCGTGCCAGCTGTCGACCGAACTGCCAACGCCCAATGGCCGACACCGTCGTGA
>Ga0172372_10008509_pt1 | contig 13517 bp, 13 predicted proteins | sample LakKiv5m_2_FD_114544 | JGI IMG/M metagenome (GOLD analysis project Ga0172372, IMG submission 114544) | Freshwater microbial communities from Kabuno Bay, South-Kivu, Congo - kab_092012_9.5m | ecosystem: Environmental > Aquatic > Freshwater > Lake | place: Democratic Republic of the Congo...
GGGGCAGATCCGGCGGCTCAGGCCAAGCCAGCCGCTCGTGTCAACGCGCCCCCGCAACTGTCCAGTAATGAGCGGCGGCGTCCCATCCTGTCAACGGGCTATGCGGTGATCAGCATCCAACCGCATCATTTGCCTGCGCAGCAACGCCTGCTTGCGATCCGGGCTGCCAAGCTCGATGCCTACCGTGGACTTGCCGAGCAGGTCTATGGCCAGTACCTCGACGGCGCCACGACGGTCGCCGATGCCACGTTGCGCAGCGACAGGGTGCGATCGCGTGTAGAAGGTCTGATTCATGGCGCTGAGGTTGTCAGCATCGCGCCAGTGGGCAACGACACTTACGAAATGACGCTTTCGCTGGATCGCGACGTCATGTTCGAACTGCGCGCCATTTATCTCGAGGAGATGGCCCGTCTGGGCCGGTGATCATGGGATCGTTGGTACGCCTGTTTGGCAAGGCGCTTTTCGGGGGTGCGGCAGGTCTTGGCGCGCTAACGGGTGTTGCGCAGCCCCCCCACGTACCAGGAGCGGGCTCCGCGCCTGCGACTATCGTGGCTGGGTCGGAGGCTGGCGCAGAAACCAGTGCAGCGCGACTCGAGCAGCTTCGCCACGCACTGATCGATCAGGCGCTGGATGCGCCGGTACGCGTCACCGCTAACGCCTGGCTCGATGAGTCGGGTCGCCTGCGGCACGTATCAAGGTTCTTTTCCGAAGTGCGGGCTCGGGCGGCCTCCGATCTCATCGCATCCTCCGAGTCAGCGGCGGAGGCGCGCGCGACGGCTGCGGTCGCCGGCCCGACGCAAAGGGTTGACCGGGGCCTGTCGGGTCAAGGTGGTGAGGCACGTGAGCGAGTCAGCGCCCTCTCTGCTGAGCTTCGAACTGACCGGTCCAATACCGCGCCGTCACAGCACGCCCCTGCGACCACCATGGATCCGACCCCTCGCAGCGAGGATGGGCTTGCGTGTCGCCAGGATCAAAGTGGACTGCGCCGCCTTGCGATGCTACGGTTTGAACTGATGCCAGTTGATGGCGCGAGAGGACATTCGGTACTCAATCAGTTGCAACACCTTATTCAGCAGATCTTCCTGCGTGAGTCGGGGCGGGGCGGGCTGGCGGTGGCGGGATCGGATGTTCCCGGCGGCGATAGCTATTCGAGGCTGATCAGCTCCACTGGGCGGCAGGACTCCCCTTATCGTATTGAAGTTCGCATCAGCTCCGATCGACCCAATGTTGAGCCGATCGGGAAGGGCGTGGCGCCCGGTCAGAGCTATCTTGCACTTAGCCTGGCTGGGGCTCGCCGGGTTCTAAGTGAATTCGAGCAACCATCAGCCGTTTTAATGCCAGATCGAAGGGTCGATATCGATCTTTCACTGGTAGAGGTTTCTGGGGAGCGTACGGTGGTTCGCCATCGCCTTCCCGTGCTCGTTCCCGGGGGCTCTCCCTCGCACAACACGCCAGCCTTGCCAGACTCCACGATCTCGGCGGTGTCGGTTGCAGCACTCGCCTGGTGGTCTGAGGCGGTGAGCCGGCTTCGTTGCGAGCCCGTGTGGGTTCAGGCACAGCCAATGCCCGCCGGCGCGCTTTCGATTCCGGTGGGCGGGGTTGCCGGCATCAGGGTGGGCGATCGCTGGATGATCGCTGACCACGCGAAAATTCCTGCCCGGGTCCTTGAGCCGGGCGCTATCGACCGTATGATGATGGCCGAGGTCGTGGCGGTTGGCCAGCATCGTTCAACGCTACGTCTGACCGCCGAGTCTAGTGGGTCGCCGGTCCGTCCAGGATTGGAAAGGGGAGTCCCATGGTTTGCTTCGCCGCTTTAAGCCCGCGCACGCGCCTTCGCGGCGTGGCGATTGCCCTGACGCTGGCCGCCGTGGCTGGCGGCGCGGGGTCTGCGTTTGCCCAGTCCCATGGCTCGGGTCACGCGACGCAAGGTGCGCGTCAGTACTCCGTGCGCAGTGGCGACACGCTTGACCGGATCATCAGCCAGCAAATAGGTTCCAGTCCGTTTTCGATTGTATTTCTGCGCGAGGCTCTGGCGCGCCTCAATCCGGAGGCGCTTCCCCAGGGCGCACGCGGTGTCCTGCTGGCGGGTGCCACACTTCAAATCCCCGATGCGTGCGCGTTGCAGCTGCTTGCGTTCGGGGGCACCAGCGGTTGTGACGCGCCATCAGCGCCTGCGTCAGGGGAGGGGCGTCCTTCCCCCATGAGTGCTGCGGATCGCATGGAGATGGAGCGTCGGTCCTGGGTCCGTTACCCCTGATCGCAGATGATCGCGCCTGACGCGATCAGTCCACTCGCGCGCTACACGGCGCTAGTGGCCGAGGTGCCGGTCATCCGACTCGCAGAGCCCGATGCTCAGGCGCTGGGACTCCGGGATGGTCAAATCGTGCAGGCACTGGTTCAGTCACAGGGCGACTCGCTGTTTTTCGATCTCGGAGGACGGCGGTTCGATATTCCTGCGGCCTGGCAGAGGGTGGCAGTGGGAGATCCGCGCTGGTTTCGGGTCGGCAGGCAGGGCGAGGCATTCGTTCTTCGCCCTACCGCGGATCCCTCTGCCGCGACCGATGCGCAAGGGCTCAACCCTCTATCTGGAACGAGTGGCACCGCATCGGGTTCATTGCAGCCATCGCTGAACGCTACCACCGGGGCGCTTGCCGCTGACCCCACCGCGCAGCTTTCTCCCAGGATGCTGGACATCCTCTCGCGGCCATCTGGGCTGTCTGCGTTGGCTGAGATTCTTGCGCCGGGGCGACTGGAATCGGCCCTCATCACCGCGGGAGCACCCGAACTCGCCCGCGCACTGGTATCGGCAAGGCTGAGATCGGACGCGCTTTCTGCCGAGAGCATTCAACGCGCCGTTGTAAATGGGGGCGTCTGGGGTGAGGCGATGCTGGCGGCGGGTCGTCAGGTATCCCAGTTTGATTTGAAGGTGTTGTTGCGCCAGATCAGTCGGGTACTCAGTGCACGCTCGGCTTCCGCTGGTTCCGAGGTTGACGATGCGATCAACGACATCGAGCGCAAGCACATAGAATCGATTCAGCAGTCAGTGGACGGCCGGTTCGTTTTTTCCGTCATGCTCCCCTTTGGAGATGCCCCGCCTGCTTTGCTTCGCTTCGAGCGTCACCGTAGAAATGACGATCGAGGGGAGGGGGGCTACACAATCGACCTGCATATTGCACCGCCACGCACTGGCGATCTCTGGATGAAGACCACTGTGGTCGGAACGCGTGTGGATGTCACCGTCTGGGCGGCCCGAAAGGAAATCGCCACCACGGTAAGTGCTGCATCTCAGCAGCTTGATGGAGACCTTCGAGTAGCAGGCCTTCAGCTCCGTGCGTTCAATGTACTGGAGGGGGTCAGGCCAGAGATGGCAGACCCGGTGGAAAAGCCGCGTTCGTCAGGCCTCGACCTCACTGCCTGACTTGCGAGATGCGAAAAAAGCAAGCGATCGCCCTTGAGTACGGCCGTCGGGATGTTCCGGTGGTGGTCGCGAAGGGGAGCGATGAAATCGCGGCACGGATTCTCGAGGAAGCCCGACGTCACGGGGTCTTTGTCGCCGAGGATCCGCAGCTGCTTGCGACCTTGTCTCGGCTCGAACTTGACGAGCATATTCCGGTTGAGTGTTATGCGGCGGTCGCAGTAGTGCTGGCCTGGGCTTTCCGGCTACGCGGAATGACTCCCGATCAGAGGGACAGGAGATGAGCAGGAGGGGGCAATACCGTAGTTACGCCTGCGCGTAGGCATTGCGACGACGGGGGCGGTTCAGGCGACCCAGCCGGTCGTAGACGTCGACACTTGACGGTGCTTCCAGGCCCCCAACAAGCGTTGCGAGAGCGCTTTCGATTGCGTCGCGCTTCCTGAGAATGAGGATCTCATTGCGACGATGGAGGTCTCGGCACTCGAGCATTGCCGCTCTAAACCCCTCCCAGCGAGTGAGAACGGATGGGTCGGCGTTCGCCGATGCCAGTTGGCGGCTCTGCTCCTCCACTGCACCAGCGAGCTCCGTGAGAAGTAGTGCCTTGATCGATTGCAGGTTCTCGAATTTGTCGAGGTTCCGACTCTTCAGAGCGTCAAACTCTTCCTCAAGCAGTTGGCGGAGCTTCGCGCACTGCTGGTCAGCAACATTCAGTTCTTGGCTGAGGGAAGTCACTTGGACGAGTCTGAATCGGATGAAATACCGTAGAGCGACCGCTCAAGAGAATAAAAGCTCTCCGCAATACGCCTTGAATCGATGACGTAGCGCCCGTCGGCGATGGCCTGCTTGATGGACTCTACCTTGTCACGATCAAAGTCGGACGTGCTTGCCAATGCCGCTTGGCGCAGCGAACCGATCTCTGATCCGACCGACTCTGCAGGTGCGGAACTCGCCTTCTCCTTTTCAACAGGTTTGGCCGCAGGCCGCCCTGTAGTGGATTGGGTCGCGAGAGAGGAGGCTAAGTTGTTGATTGGAATAGACATTTTTATCCCCAGCGGGTCAGGTTCTCTTTCTTGGCTCTATTTGAATCGACCCTTCCTGAATTAACTTTAGCATCAAAGTGCACGTGCGGCTCCACGTCCGGTCACCATGCCAGCGAGGGGCTTGCCGGAGTCAGGGTTTCGCAGTTTGACCTGGTCTCCGAGCTTCGCGTCCTCCAGTGCTTCGACCTGCACACTGATCTCTATGCCTGCGCGAGCGACGCTGAGCATCACCACCTGTCCTTTGCGAACCATGAGGGCTGGCCTGACCATTGATGCCCTGACCGGCTCACCCGCCCGGATCATTCCGGTCACCTCTCCCTGCTCGAGCCCCTGAATGCTGCTGAGGTTGTCCGGCGGGATTGCTCGACGGTCCATTTCAATCACCTCGAGCGCTGCGCTGTCTAAGGTCTCGCCACGCATCATATTCCGTCGGGCGATGACGACCGGCCGGGTGTCGATGAGATCGTCGGCGACAAGTATCCGATCGGCTGGCACGTCGCGTCGGAGTCGGGCTCGGCTCAGGTCATCGGCACGGGTCATCGCACCCGGCGGAATGCGGCTTCGTGGCAGGAGTTCAGTACGCAGGCTGGCAGCCTGAACAGGGTCTCCTGCCTTGAGATCAGAGACGGCGCGAACAATCGTCGCCACCTCTTCGAGGTCGTTGGCTGAGGGCGCCTCGCCCGCGTTCACGGCCCGGCGCAGTGACCGTCCAACCACCTGAGAGGGCGATTCGATTCCGCCTTGTGAGCCAGCCAGGTCGCGAACAGTCAGGTCGGCCGGCGAGATGATTTCGCCGGCTGCCATGGACCGGGCGAGGACGAGGCGCTGTCGAGCCCGCTCGACCGAAACACGGAGGTAATACTGCCGGACCGGGTTATCGCAGAGGGCGCGGACGGTTGTTCTTGCTTCGAACGGGAAATCAAATCGATAGCCGTTACCGCAAACCGGCGGGTCTACGCGACCGTCAAGCGCCCCGATCCTTATCAGAGCGGCGTCGGTGGCCGTTTGCGCTGCGGCCCAGTCGCGAGCCTGCTCCCGCAGAGTATCGCGGGCCGAGGCTGACGCCCCAGGGGCCGAAGCGGAGGCCGTATTGGCTGGTTGGGCGACTGCGGCGGTTGCGCGCAGCGCTGACGTGCCACTCGAAGTCGTGGGTTGAGCCATTGAAGAGGCTGCCGCCGCTCCGAGGGCAGCGGCCCCAACGATCCGGGCAAAAAGCATCTGGGCTCGCATCACTCCGTTCCTCCATGTTCCCGATAGGGCACCAGACAGACGGTTTTCCGTCGCTCGTACCGGGCGTGGCATACCGCTTGCATGAAACGGGCCAGCGTCAAGCGTACGACAGGAGGTATTTCGGCAATGCAGGGTCCGGTGACAACGAGTTCCGTACGGCCAAGTCCGCACACTGACCTGAGTCGGTTATCCCAGCCGGCCGGGACGGGCTCCGGCAACCCGCCCGTACGCCCAAGCGGCGGGCAGAGCTCCGCCCGCGTTGATTTCGGGCCAGTATTTCGCGCTGTTCATCAGGCGCCCGCGACACGCCGTTACGATATTCAGCCCGGGGACACCCTCAGCGCGATTGCGCATCGTCGCCTGCAGGAATTGGGCCTACCCAATAGCGCATCAGATGTATCGCGAGCGGTGGCTCAACTTGCCTCGGCAAATGGCATTTCGAATCCGGATCGGATCTTTGCGGGCGATAAGCTCGACCTTCGAGTGCTGGATCCGAGTGGCACGAGGACGCTGGGAAGCGCAGGGGCGATGATGCCCACCCAGGTCGCTGCTCGAGCCCTGCCGCAGGCGTCGCAGCCTGGCTCCACGGCGGTGCGGCCATCTGTGTCGGCTCCTGGTCAAGCGGTGTTTCCGCAGTTGCAGAAGACCTTGGATAGAGCCGTCGAGCGGGGCTATGTTGAACCCCAGGATCGCCAGGCGGTGCAGGATCGAATTGTGGAGTTGGGCCGAAAGTTTCGCTTCTCGCCCGACGACTTTGCGACAGTTGCTCTGATGGAGAGCGACGGCCTGAATCCAAAAGCGACCAATGGCCGCTGCCATGGAATTCTCCAATTTTGTGAGGGCCCGGGCCGAGGTGCGGCCTCAGTCGGCATGCAAGGTCGGGCAGCCGATATTCAGCAGCAAGCGGTACTGAGCCAGCTCGATCTGGTGGAGCGCTATTTCGAGGATACCCGCCTGGGCGAGAAAGGGCCGGTTTCCCTGGTGGATCTCTACCTCACCGTGCTGACGCCAGCGGCTCGGGTTGAACAGCGTCCAAACGCTGCGCTCGATATTGCTGGTCAACAGGCTAAAGCCTTACACGTGAGCGGTGACCGATCACAACCGATTACGCGCCAATCCATTTTGAGCGGACTGATCAGCCACGCACAGCAACGTCTTGACGCCCTGATTCACCCGAAGCGAGCTGCCGAGACTCAGGCTTCGCGTGGCGCTTCGCCCGCGCGCGGTGAGGTGTCCGCTGTCCTGGGCGAGGTGCTGTCGGCGGGCGCCGCTGGTGCGAAGCGCGAGCTTGAGGCTCGCGATCGAATTGGGCGGCAAGGATGAGCACGGAGCGGCAATTGGAGCGGCAAGACTTTGCCGGCCATTCAGGGCCGCTTCCAAAGCTTCAGAGATGAGCTTCGATGTGCCGGGTTGGCACGAGCCATGCTTTCGTGGGTTTTGACTGAATCTTTAATGCCAGACATCCGACAGCCCGGCTCCCCGGGTGAACCAAAGGAAACGGAGGCGCAGCGATGGAAATTCTGAATAACGCGCTTGGGCTGCATGAGCACGCGTTGCCGCTGCGCAATCGTCGGATGCAGGTCATCGCAGAAAACATTGCCAACGCCGACACACCGCATTTCAAGGCGAAAGATATCGATTTCGCCAGGGCGCTTGACGCGGCTCGCTCGTCCCCCATGCGCGCGACGCAGTCGCAGCATTTCGCAGTGGGCGACCTGCCCGGTGCGGACGGAATGATGTTTCGGACCCCTTTCAACGCGGCGGCTGACGGAAACACGGTGGAGATGAGCGTTGAGCAGGCCCGGTACGGTAAGGCATCGGGCGACTACCAGGCCACGCTCGCATTCCTCGAAAACAGGATCAGCGGAATTCGTAAAGCGCTTCGCGGGGAGTAATCGACCATGTCCATCGAACGGATTTTTGGCATTGCAGGCACAGCGCTTAATTCGCAGCTCATACGCATGAATGCGACAGCGTCGAACCTCGCAAACGCGGGGACCGTAGCTGGAAACGAACAGGACGCGTTCAGGGCGAAGCGACCTGTATTCAAGGCGCTCGTCGACAAGGAGTCCACCAACTCGGGATTCCAGCACGTGGGCGGTGTGAAGGTCGACAAGATCGTTGATGACCAGACGCCAGTCCGGAAGGTGTTCTCGCCGGGCAACCCGCTGGCTGACAAAGACGGCTTTGTTTTCTCTTCAAACGTGAGTGAGGTAACCGAGATGGTCGAGATGATGGCGGCTGCTCGCTCCTACCAGAACAACGTCGAGGTGGTGAATACCGCGCGCGAACTGATGATGCGCACCCTCGACATCATCAAAGCCTGAAGGCGGAACACACCATGGCATCTCCAGTTACCGGTGCGGGCAATTTCGTATCAACCCTACCGAAGTACGAGCAAATCAAGAAGGCTGCGGCAACGCCAGGTCAAAAAGAAGAAATGGGTCAGCAGGCATTTTTGACGCTGTTCACCACGCAGTTGCAGAATCAGGACCCGCTGGATCCGGTCAAAAACGAAGCCTTCGTTGCGCAGCTTGCCCAATTCTCGCAACTTGAAGCCACGACCAAGATGGCGGATTCCATGTCGTCCATGGCCAGTTCGATGCAGTCAGATCGTTTGCTGGCAGGTACCAGTCTGATTGGAAAAAAAGTCGCGACCCCCAACGGAACGGCTGAACTGCTCGACGGTGCCAACATCGCGGGCGTAGTCTCCGCGCCGAATGGCGCAGACAAGGTTGCGCTCGATGTGTACGACTCGCTGGGCCGAAGGGTGTTCACACAGACCTTGGGGCGACAGGCACCCGGTGATATTCAGGTCAAGTGGGAAGGCTTTAACGACAAGGGTGAGCGCATGCCACCTGGGCGCTACAAGGTGCAAGCGACGGTCAGCAGTTTCGGCAACGTCACACAGGTGCCCATCAGTACACCGGCGGTTGTTCGAAGCGTCACCTACAAAGGAACGACTAACGAAATGATGGTTGAAGTCGAAGGGGGTGGCAGCGTGCCGCTCTCTCAGGTCAAGCGCGTGGACGGCTGACCGGTCGACACCAACCTAAAGCCGAGCCCTTACGAATTCTCTCGCCCTCAAACACGGCGAACCCGTATCCGCAGGAGTCTGAACCATGTCCTTTTATACCTCTCTTACCGGTCTGAACGCGGCGACTGCCCAGCTCGCAGTGACCAGCAACAATATCGCCAACGTGGGGACAACCGGATTCAAACGCTCACGCGCCGACTTCGGGGACATCTTTGCGACCTCGCCGCTTCAGAAAGCTTCATCGGTAGTGGGACAGGGGGTTGCCCTCAAGGCGGTGACCCAGGAATTCAGCCAGGGCAACGTTCAGTTTTCGGCCAGTTCACTGGATATCGCTATCACCGGGGACGGATTTTTCCCATTGAAGTCCGCGGACGGACTGCAGGATATCTACACCCGGAACGGGACGTTCACGTTGAATGACTCGTTTGCCGTGGTGAACTCCGCAGGTCAGGCCTTGATGGCGGCTACGGTTGATTCGAGCGGCAAGGCAGATCTTGAAAACCTCCGGAAGCTCTATATCCCGCGGGCGACCGCGGGAGAGGCCCGGCAGACGGAAAACGTTCAGCTGTCTCTCAATCTTCCGGCCGATAGTCGCGTTGTATCCAAGGCGTTTGATCCGGCCGATCCCTCCACCTACAACCTCACCACTGCGGTGACGGTGTTCGACTCGGGCGGCAATGACTATCTTGCAACGGTCTATTACGTGAAGACCCAGGTTGCCTCGCCGGAGGATCCCAACAACAAATGGCAGACGCACGTCTTCATTGGTAACAACAAACTGCGTGAAAACCTGATTCAGGCCACCGACAGCAAGGGCAAGTATCAGTATGTCAACAAGTATGGCGAGATCCGTTCTGAGAGTTCGGTTCCGCCCGTGCCGGTTGAAAAGATTGCCCGCGGTGTCTCCCGGCTTTACAACCTGGACAACCTGCGCAGCACCAACCCCTCAGTTCCCGCCGGAACCCAGAGCTTCCCGGCTCTGACCGACCAGCTGGTCGCCGATTGGAAGAGCGGCATCAGCGGCAGTGCGGTATCGCTTCCTGATCGCTCCATCGATCTGGCTGCCCTCAAGTTGGAGGGTGTCCCGACTGCAGACAAGTACTCCATTTCGATCGGGAGTTCGTCCTACGAAATCTCGAAATCAGCTTTCGGCGGTAGCTGGTCAGACGGGACCGACAGTGGTTGGGACTTCATCGGCACAAAACTCGCGACCGCGATTGGAACTGGCGCCACGTACGACAAGACAAGCGGTGCCCTGAAGGTGGCGATGACGCGGTCGGACTCGCTGACCAAAGACATTGTCTTGAAGGAAGGGGCGGCATCCGATGGGATAGAGCTCAAGAAAAGCCTTGGCGGCCTCAAGTTCACCATTGATGTAGATGGTTCGGAACGGACCATCGACGTGACGTCGATGATGTTTGGAGACAGCACCGTCGACAAGAAGTTTACGGGTGTTGATATTGCACGCACGCTTTCGAACGAGCTGAACAAGAGTTTTGGCGGCCAGCGCTATTTCGACTTCAGCTCGCTGGTGATCCCCTCTACCGGCAAGGCCCAGCTCTTCAAGGTGGCGGTCGCGGAGGCGAACTCGAAAGACCCGGTGCCCGATAACCATTATGTGGCGATTGAGATTGATGCGAGCGGAACGGGGCAAGGGCTTTTATCCAAAATGACGATCGCCGAGACGGAGACCAAGATCAAGGCTCAGCTCGCTGCGCAGGAAGCAGCCCTCCGCACCAGGGCGAATAACCTGAGCGACGCGACCGACAAGGCGGAAATGCTTGCATCAGCGGATCGTCTGGCGACGCTCGCAGTGAAGTACGACCCCGTAGAGCGGGGGTTTAAGTTTACGGCTGGCGACGGCGAAAAAGTGTTTGTCGGCTCGGCTTCGAACGGCCCGAACGAACTCTTCGGTCTGGTGAATTCGCCTACTGAGGTCAATCTCGACACGGGGTTCTATGGGGCAGATATGCCGCCCAATGGCCTCCCGATCGTCGACGAAGACTCCCAGAGGTATGGGATGAAGGTGGACTTTGACGATTTCAACAAGGTCTTCACCGTTTCCTCGGGATCAACCGGGGACACTTCCTCGATTTCGATCAAGAACGCTAGCGATCTGATGGCTTCATTGTTTCGCTTCCCGGCAGTTGGCAGCACGGCGATCTCGACAGGCGAATCAGAGCGGCCGCTCCGCGGGATCGCATCTAAGCCAGCTGTTTTGTCAGGCTCACCGATTGGACTGAACGTTTCTGGAAAATTCGCAGTCGACTCCACCAACAACAAATTTGTGATGACGGTGGACAACGTATCGGGCGTCGTCGAGATGCCCATCAAGTCCGACTACACAATTGATTCGTTCAGAACCGAGCTCGAGCGCCGTATCAACTCGCTTTCTGACAGCCAGGGAAGAACGGTGAACGGCGTCAAGGTGAGCGTTGAGCGAAATGCGCTCGGGCAAAGTTTCTTCAAGCTCACCACCGGGACATCAGGCGACAACTCTTTCCTGAAGGTGAGTGCGAACAGCGTCTGGGGCCTGTCTGGGGATGATAGCGCACGGGGTACCACGAGCAAGTGGCTGAACCCGCCACAGGCGACCGAGGTAGGCGAGGATGGCAGCACTCGGCCCCTTTACGTTGATCGCGACGGCAACGAAACCACCAGTTCAGATGGGTTTGACGAAACCGAGGCTCTGGACCTGTGGGCTCCCATCTTCCTGGACAAGGGCGAGCTCACATTCGATACCGCCGGAAACCTGATGTCGCCGATAAGCGCAATCAAATTCAAGCCGGAGACGATCGGGGACACCGGGGCTACGCTGAGCTTCTCCATCGCTTACGAGGGCTCGACCCAGTACACCAATCCCTTCTCTGTTCTCGCGCAGAGCCAGGACGGCTCGCCGGAAGGTGACCTGATCGGGCTGGATATTGGCGACAGCGGGCTGGTCAGCGCCAACTATTCAAACGGCACTCAGAAGAACCTGGCAAAGATTGTGCTTTCTAACTTTTCAGCCCCGACGGGACTTCGACAGGTGGGTGAGGCCAGCTACCTCGCCACCTCTCAATCCGGAAGGGTGACAGTGGGTGAGCCGGGGACGGCAGGTTTCGGAACCATCCGGGCAGGTGCCCGGGAACGTGCCAACGTCGATCTCACCCAGGAATTGATTGAGCTGATCTCCTCGCAGCGGAATTTTCAGGCCAATGCGAAGGCGATCGAAACGAATAACACGCTGACCCAGTCGATCATCAACATCAGGAGCTGATGATTGACCGGGGGGAGCCCGGAACATGGATCGCCTGGCCTTTACGTCGCTGAAGTCGGTTACCGAGGAGAGGATTCGCCGCGAAATGCTCACCAATGAGCTGGCGAATATCACCTCTGTCGGGTTCAAGCGAAGTTTCGAGAGTACGACGAAAACCATCAAGGTGCAGGGGCCGGGCTTTGACAGCCGGTTGATGCCGGTTCTGGAGCAGCGTGATCAGATCAATCTCGAGCCCGGCGTTCGGATGATCACCGGACGGAAGCTGGATGTATCGATCGATGGATCCGGCGTTCTTGGTGTGCGTGCGAAAAACGGTGACATAGCCTTCACTCGCCGCGGTGACCTTCACGTTAATAACGCCGGTGTTCTTGAGACTGGGGCTGGAAACGCTGTGTTGGGAGAGAACGCCTCTCCCATCAACATTCCTGTAGGACTTGATCTCGAAATTGGGGCCGACGGTTCTATCTGGGCGCGCGATCCAAATAATGGCGAGCAGCCTGCGGTGCAGGTGGGCCAACTCATGCTTCGCGATGCAAGCGTCACAACACTTGGTCGGCGTGAGGATGGTCTGTTCAAGGCCTACGGTTCCAGCGTACTCCCTAGTGGCGATTTCCGGACAGGCCCGGTCTCGGTAGGCGTGACGGCCGGCGCCGTCGAAGGAAGCAACGTCTCGCCCATCGAGGCGATGGTCCGGATGCTGGACCAGACCCGTTCGTTCGAGACTCAGATCAAGATCATCAAAGAAAGCCGCGGGCTCGACGAATCGGGCGCGACCATGCTGCGAGCGCGATAAGCGTCCGTTTACTGCCCATTACTGTTTCAAGGAGTTGAGGTATGGATGCCTCGATGTGGATTGCGAAGACAGGTCTCGATGCTCAGCAGAAGCGCATGAGCGTGATATCGAACAACCTGGCCAACGTCAGCACGAATGGATTCAAGCGCGATCGCGCTCTGTTCGAAGACCTGCTCTATCACAACGTCCGACAGGCGGGGGGGCAGACCAGCGCCAACGAGCAGGCCCCCACCGGCATGATGCTGGGTACCGGTACCCGGGTGGTCGGAACGGAAAAGCTGTATGCCCAGGGCAATCTGATTTCAACTCAGAACGCGCTGGATCTTGCGGTGAGTGGCGAGGGCTTTTTCCAGGTGCTGCAACCTGACGGAACCATTGCCTACACGCGGGACGGGAGCTTCAAGCTATCCGCAACGGGGCAGGTGGTCACAGTGAACGGTGCGCTTCTCCAACCGGCGATCGTTCTTCCGCCCAACTCTGAAAGTCTCACCATCGGTGCAGACGGTACGGTGTCGGTGGTCCTGGTCGGTGGTGAGCAGCAGCAGCTCGGCAACATTCAGCTTGCGCGCTTCTTGAATCCTGCGGGTCTTCAGCCCCTGGGCGGCAACCTTGCTAAGCCGACCGTAGCGAGCGGCCCCCCGCAGGTTGTGCAGCCTGGTTTAAACGGCGCAGGAAAACTGGTTCAAGGTGCGCTCGAAGCCTCCAACGTCAACGTCGTGGAGGAGATGGTCAACATGATCGAA
>Ga0172372_10008510_pt1 | contig 13517 bp, 12 predicted proteins | sample LakKiv5m_2_FD_114544 | JGI IMG/M metagenome (GOLD analysis project Ga0172372, IMG submission 114544) | Freshwater microbial communities from Kabuno Bay, South-Kivu, Congo - kab_092012_9.5m | ecosystem: Environmental > Aquatic > Freshwater > Lake | place: Democratic Republic of the Congo...
CGCTGCAGCGGCGACGATATTTGGGGGGTAGCCCCCTGAGAAAATAGCTCGATGCCAGGTAAAACTTTCAACTCTAATGAGCAGTGAGGAGAGGAGCCGTCAAAGCAATGAGACGACTCCTTTTCTCTACCAGAAGAACCACCCCCGCGGGGGTGGTTTTTTTGTGCCTAGCTACGGTGCACATGCACTTGTTGCCATTGGCTGTTGAGTTTCTGCCAGACCCTGGTTTCACAGCAGCTGCTTTGGCTGAATTCGCCCTCTTCACAGCGCTGGACTAGGCGTGTGTAGCTCAAGATCACGGCGTCGTTGCTGAGCCAGCGCAGGTGGGGGCGGGCCATGGTCACTTGCACTTTTGCCCATTGGCCCCGGGTTGATCCATGGGGTTGAGGGGTCGGTGGAAAATAGAACCGGTGAAAGTGCAGACCTTCGACCAGAGCACCCATGGTCTCGGCTTCGAAGCAGCACAGGTCCTGGCTGCAGAACCGGGCATAGTTCTCCCAGTCGCCGTTGAGCACGCTCTCCAGCATTGTCTGGTTGAGGGCCAGGATCTCGCGATCGCGTGCAGCAAGGTTGGCTGAATCCCAGGTTGAGGCAGTCACCGGCTCAGTTGCAGCGTGCTGAACGTGTCAATCTTCTCAAAGCCCGCCTCGGGCACCTGCAGATTGTCGCGGCGGTTGCTGAACAGCACCTGCATCCCGGCGGTTCGGGCGGCGTGCAGTTCGGCGTTGCTGTCGCTGATGAACAGGATCCGCTTTGCTGTGACCCCCAGCGCGGCGGCGATGCCTGTGTAGCTGCTTGCCTCCTGTTTGGCGCCGCTGCGGGTGTCAAACCAGCCCTCGAACAACTCTCGTAGATCGCCGGCCTGGCTGTGGCCGTAGAGCAATTGCTGCGCAGCCACCGACCCTGATGAGTACACGCTCAGACCCAACCCTTCCCGCTTCCAGCGGCGCAGCGCCGGGGCCACATCGACAAACAGCGGCCCCTGTAACGCACCACTGGCGTAGCCATCGCTCCAGATCAGGCCCTGCAGGTCCTTGAGGGCAGTGAGCTTGCGGTCAACGCTGATCAGATAGCGCAGGTAGGGCCCCACCGTCATGCCTGCAGCAAAGGGCAGGCCTGCCGCCGCTGCTTCGCTATCGGTCTGCCACGCCTGGCGCACGTTGGCCAGGAGCTGCTGCAGTTCGGCATCCTGCTCGTGCTGCTGCAGATATGACTCCAGCCGCTCGGCGGCATAGGGGAACAGCACTTCGCTCACGAAGGTCAGCGGGCATGTGGTGCCCTCGATGTCTAGTAACACATGGTTGATGCCCTGCAATCGCGTGGGTTGCAACGACTCTGGCGCCAGCAGTAGTTCACGCCAGCGCTGTTCAAGCAGAAACTCGAGAATCTCCAGGTGCCTGTGGGCGGTGGCCAGGTCGCGTCCCCACGCATACAGGCCATGGCCGGCGATCAGTAGGCCATGGGGGGCATGGGGTAGCAGCGGGCCTGCCGCGTTGCTGAGCCGCGCCAGGTTCTGGTCGTTGGGAAGCACCGGCAACGCTACCCCTGTGGCATGGGTTGTGATGTCCTCAAGTCCCTTGAGCATCTCGAGGCCTTCGAGCACCAGCTCGCACGGCTGCTCACGGCCAATCCGTTGCGACAACAGCGTGGCGGCTTGGGAGTGGCTGTGCAGCACCGCTCCGGCTCCTGTCTGTTTCACGATCGCCAGATGCAGCAGCGTTTCGGCGCTGGCGTGGCCCGTACCCCGTACCACGGCGCCCGCCCCGTCGACCACGATCAGTTGCTCGGGGCTTACCTCACCTTTGTGCACCCCGCTGGGCGCCATGAGCAGCTGCAACGGTGCGCGGCCCAGCAGGCTGCAGAAGTTGCCGCCCGTGCCGTCGCACCACCCGCGCCCGTGGATCGCCGCCATCACGCGGCAGAGCTGCTTGCGGCTCTGTTGTTCGTGGTCGTGTTGCATGGCCTCAATGCTGGCAGGCGGGGCACCAATGGCTGCTGCGCCCCCCCAGGGTGGTGCGGCGGATGGTGCCGCCGCAGCGCCGGCAGCTCTGGCCCGTACGCCGGTAGACCCAGGCCATGCCGCCGTAATTGCCGTTGGTGCCGCTCAGGTCTCTGAAGTCGCTGAAGGTGGTGCCGCCAGCGCCGATGCTCTGTTGCAGCACCTTAACCAGGGCCGAATGCAGGGCCGTCAGTCGCGTCAGACCGATGCGCCGACTGGGGGTTTGGGGGCGGATCCCGGCGGCAAACAGCGATTCGTCGGCGTAGATGTTGCCCACGCCGGCCACCAGCGCCTGGTCGAGCAGGGCGTTCTTGATCGGGCGCTGGGAGCCCTGCAGCCTACGTTTCAGGTAGGCGGCGTTGAACGCGGGATCAAATGGTTCGGGGCCCAGGCGCTGGAGGCCCGTGATCACCCCCTCAATGGCCGTACCCGGCGCGACCCACCACAGTTCGGCGAAGCTGCGCATGTCGATGAACCGCAGTTCCTGGCCCGCCGCGTTCCACAGCTGCACGCGGGTGTGGCGGCAGGGCGGGTGCAGGCGGCTGCGCTCGGCCTCCAGCCACAGAAACTGGCCCGTCATGCGCAGGTGCACGCCCCAATGGCCCTGATCGAGCTGGGCAATCAGGTACTTGCCCCGGCGCTGCCACTGCTGCACCGTGCGGCCGGCCATGGCGGCGCTGAAGCCATCGGGGTCGTGGCGTGGCGCCGCGATCGCCCGCGCCCGGTGCACCGCCACCCGTTCGATCGCAAAGCCGCTGGTCTGCTGTTGCAGGCCCCGGCGCACGGTTTCGACTTCGGGCAGCTCGGGCATGGTGTGGGCGTGCCATCAAAAAGCCGCCACGACACCCGTGGTCGCAGCGGCGGGGTTGCCGTGGGGCTGGATCTGAGCTGGGCCGAATCTCAGGCCTTCTCGAGTTCGCTCTCGGCGAAGTTGTTGGTGTTGATGCCGCCCTCTGAGCCGCTGAAGCCGTTGTAGTTGACCTTGTCGAAGCGCACCACCACGGGATAGCGGATGCCGCTGGTGTCGATCGAGGCGACGGTGCCGACGTCGTTGAACCAGTAGGACTCTGGGCGCTTGATGCGCACCTTGTCGCCGCGGGAAATGGCCATCGCTGGACGGAAGATCGGGTGGCTGCCAGAGGGAAGATACCCGCAGCAGCGGGCCCTGAAGGCGCCGGCGTCACAGATCGTCGTCTCCGGGCCGGGCGGTCTGTTTGCTGCCGTGGCACCGCTGCCGTGGCACCATCGCCGCCATGGACGAGCCTCTCCTCAGCCTGGATCTGCCCGATCCCGACAACGACAGCCTCAGCAACCTGGAGTTTCTGGCCCGTCTTGAGGAGGCCTGGGCGGTCTGTGATCGCTTCGATCTGCAGACCGAGATCTGGCGCGGGCGCATCCTGCGGGCGGTACGTGACCGTGAGAAGCGCGGCGGCGAGGGGCGTGGCACCGGATTCCTGCAGTGGCTGCGCGAGCGGGAGATCAGCAAGACCCGTGCCTACACCCTGATCCAGCTGGCCGAATCAGCTGATCAGATGCTGGGTGAGGGCGTGTTGGAGCAGGCCAGCGTCAACAATTTCTCCAAGCGCGCCTTTCTCGAGACGGCCCAGGCCGACCCTGAGGTGCAGCTGCTGATCGGTGAGGCCGCCAACGAGGGCCAGCAGATCAGTCGCAAGCAGGTGCGGCGTCTCAATGATGAGTTTCTGGCGGCCACCAGCCCGCTGCTGCCCGAGGAGATCCGTCAGCGCACCGCCGAGAACCTGCTACCCCCGCGCGCGGTGGCCCCCCTGGTCAAGGAGCTGGCCAAGTTGCCCGAGGAGCAGCAGAACGACCTGCGCCGCGTGCTGCGCGACGAGCCCGAGCTCGAGCGTGTCAAGGACGTGACCTCCACGGCCCGTTGGCTCAGCAAGGCCGCCGAGGCTTCGCTGGCGGTGCGTGCCTTTCAGCAGGGTGAGCTCGACTTTGAAAAAGCCCTGCAGGAGGCCCAGCGGCTCGATGCCCTGGGACTGCTCGCCGACGCGGTCGGCCAGGCCCAGGCCCTCGAGGCTGCCGTGCTCAAGCTGCACACCAGCTGGCGCCGCCTGGGCGGCCTTCAGGAGCGCCTCTGGCTCGAGAGCGGCAGCAGCACACCGCACCTGCGCGAGCTGCTCACGGCTCTGCAGAGCCTCAGCGGCAACACCATGCGGGTCTCCCTGGGGGAGCTGGCCGGGGGCAAGCGGGTGCGGCTGCAGCTGGTCGAGGAGGCGGCCGACCAGTTGCCGCCGCCAACGATGCAACCCCTGACTATTCCCACATCTGGTGCCTGAGCAGGCTGGGTAAGCTGCGGCCGCACCAGGGGTGGGGTTCTGTTGAGCAAACCTTGCGACGCCAGTGTTGTGACCGACTCCCTGGCTGCCGCCCTGCAGCGCCAGTTCGGTTTGTCGGCCTTTCGGCCCGGGCAGCGCGAGGTGATCGAAGCGCTGCTGGCGGGCCAGGACGCCTTGGCGGTGTTGCCCACCGGGGGTGGCAAGTCGCTCTGTTATCAGCTGCCCGCGGTGCTGCGCCAGGGTCTGGTGGTGGTGGTGTCTCCGCTGGTGGCGTTGATGCAGGACCAGGTGGGCCAGCTTCAGGCCCGCGGCGTGGCGGCTGCCTGCCTGCACCGTGATCTGCCGCCGGTCGAGCGCCTCGACCTGGGGCAGCGCCTGAGGCAGGGGCGGCTGCGACTGCTGTATCTGGCGCCCGAGCGCCTGCAGCTCGCGAGTACCCGACAGATGCTCGAAGAACAGCTCGGCGGCGGCCGACTGGTGGCCCTGGCCGTCGATGAGGCCCACTGCATCAGCGCCTGGGGCCACGACTTCCGCCCCGACTACCGGCGCATCGGCGACCTGCGCGAGCTCTGCAGTGGCGTGCCGCTGGTGGCCCTCAGCGCCACAGCAGCTCCCCAGGTGCGGGCCGACATCATTCGCCTGTTGCGGCTGCGGCGACCGCTGCTGCAGGTGCATTCGGCGCGGCGCAGCAACCTGGCCTATGCCATGGTCCTGCGGCCGGCCGATCCCTTGCCCGTGGTGCTCGAGGCCCTGCAGCAGGCCCGCGGAGCCCGGCTCATCTATGCGCGCACCCGCCGCGCCGTTGAAGTCTGGACCCAGCGCCTGCAGCAGGCCGGCCTCGAGGCCGTGGCCTACCACGCTGGTCTCGAGCCCGAGCAGCGCCGGCAGGCGCTCGCGCATTTTCTGGGTCGGGAGCAGCCGGTGCTGGTGGCCACGGTGGCCTTCGGCATGGGGGTCGACCGGGCCGATGTCGGCCTGGTGCTCCATCTCGAGCTGCCGGTGAGCCCGGAGGCCTACCTGCAGGAGTCGGGCCGTGCCGGTCGCGATGGGCTGCCGGCACGCTGCCTGGTGCTCTATGCATCAGGCGACCGCATCCGCCTGGGCTGGGCCCTCGCCGCCCAGCGGGACAACGAGGCCGACCGGCTGCGCAGCCATCTGGCCCAGCGGCAGCTGCGGCGCATGGAGGCCATCGCCGAGGGCGATGGCTGCCGCGAGCAAGCCCTGCTGCAGGCTGTCGGTGAACTGGTTGCGGCCTGTGGGCGCTGCGATGCCTGCGAGCGGGCCGATGGTCAGCGGCGTGACTGGTCCGAGCAGGCCTCCCAGATGTTGGCCGCCCTGGTCCAGCAGGATGGTCTTGAACTCAACGTGCTCAAGCGCGAACTGGCTGAGCGCCAACCCCAGGGCGAGGGCCGTTGGGGTTGGCTGGCCCGTCGCCTGGTGCAGGAGGAGCTGATTGCTGAAAGTGATGACGGAGCCCAGCGTCTCTACCTGCGCCCGACCGGTCGCACCTATCTGAGGCGACCATGGCCGCTGCACTGGGCTGCCTGAGGCTTCAGCCCCCCCGGCTGGTGCAGAGGTCGCTCACCAGCCGCTGCTCTTCATCACTCTGGGGGTTGTCCCAGGTTTTCCACTGACCGCTCTGGCTGGTGGCATTGATCTTGCGGGCCCCGCAGTTGACAGCCAGGTAATGGGGTTTGCCGTCGCTGCCCAGGCTGGGCGCCACCAGGCTGCCGCCCATGGAGCGCCAGTTGGCCCAGTCGATCTGCATCGGTCCGTAGGTGCGCCAGTCGGGGCCTGCTTTGCTGGCAGCCGGTTTGCTGCTGACGGGTTTGCTGCTGACGGGTTTGCTGTGGACCGGTTTCACCGCAACGGGTTTCTGATCAGCAGGCCTGGTGTCAACAGCCCTTGTGTCAACTGGCCTGGATTCGGCTGCCTTGAATTCGGCTGCACTGGATTTGGCGGCACTGGATTTGGCGGCCGTGGGCTCAGTTGTCTTGGGTTCCGATTTCTTAGCTTCCGCTGCAGTGCTGTCCACAGGCCTGGCTGCAACGGTCTGGCTGCTTGTCGTTGCGCTCGCGGCAGCGGCGGCTGGTGCTGGTTGGGTGTCAGCGGGTTTGACTCCTTCTGGTTTGCTGACAACCTGGTTGCTGACAACCTGTTTGCTGGGAACGGGTCTGTCGGCAGCCTGTTGGCTGGCAGCCGCCACGGCTTTGGGGGCCGGTTTGGCCGTTGGTTTGGCTGCCACAGGGCCGGCGGCCGGTCTGGGTTTCTGGGCCACAGGTCTGGGCTTGGCAACCGGTGGGGGCGCCTTGATCTGCAGGCGGGTACCGGCTACCACCAGGTTGGGGTCGCTGATCCTGTTGAGGGCGATCAGACGCTCCACCGGCATGTCGTAGGCATCGGCGATGTGGCTGAGGGTTTCACCCGATTGAACCTCGTGATGTCTGGCGTTGGCGCTTTGGGCCACGCTGCGACCTGGTTGACCCGGTAAGGTCAAGCGGGTGCCGGCGGCCACCAGATTGGGGTTGCTGATGCCGTTCAGCTGCATCAGCCGCTCCACCGTTGTGCCATGGCGGTCGGCGATCGCCGAGAGGGTTTCGCCCGGTTTGACGGTGGTGCTGCCTCCTGCCGGGGGCGCCGGGCGCGCGGCGGCGGTGGAGCTGCGGGTGCCTGGGATCACGAGGCGACGGCCAGCCTCCACAAAGGCGGGGTCGGAGATGCCGTTGGCCTGCATCAGCCGGGTGAGGCTCACGCCGTTGCGTTCGGCGATCTCCGAGAGGGTTTCGCCCGGTTTGACGACCACATCGGCACGGCTGGCCGTGGGCAGCACAACTCCGGCCGGTAACACCACAGCTAGGGCCAGGGCGGCGAGAGAGCGACGCATCGACGCTATGCATAGATGGGGCAAACCATAGGAGGCCTGCCAGATCTCGCCCAGCCCCCTGTTGATCAGGTCTGCTGATCAGGCGAGCAGGTCAGCCCAGCAGGTCAGCCCAGCAGCCGTTTGAGCAGGGGCCACTTGCCCCCGTAGGGGGGGTAGCGCAACCACACGTCGCCCCAGAAGCGACGCTGCAGCACGGTCCGGCGGTGCGACAACGCCAGGAACCCCTCGCGGCCGTGATAACAACCCATGCCGCTGGCCCCCACCCCGCCGAAGGGCAGGTTGGCGTCGCCCGCCTGCAGGATCACATCGTTGAAGCCCAAGGTGCCCGAACTAGTGGCCGCCTGGGTGCGCCTCCGGGCCTGGTCACTGCGGCTGAACAGATACAGGGCCAGCGGTTTGGGGCGGGCATTGATGAACGCCAACGCCTCCTCCAGGCCGGCGATGGTCAGCAGCGGCAGGATCGGTCCGAAGATCTCATCGGCCAGCAGGGGGTCGTCCCCATGGACATCGACCTGCACCACGGTCGGTTCGATGCGACGCCTGGCCCTGTCGCTGCGGCCGCCGATCAGAATCTGACCTCGCTGCCGGGCCTCCAGCAGCAGGGCCTCGAGCCGCTCGAACTGGGCCGCGTTGACGATGCAGCCCAGATCGGGGCTGGCCAGCGGATCGGGGCCATAGAGCCGATCGCGCTGTTGCTGCAGGGCCGCCACCAGCTGCGCCTGCATCGGCTGCTCGACCAGCAGGTAGTCAGGGGCGACGCAGGTCTGGCCGGCATTGAACCCCTTGCCCCAGATCAGCCGGCGGGCCGTCACGGTGGCATCGGCATCGGCCAGCACGATGGCCGGGCTCTTGCCCCCCAGCTCGAGGGTCACCGGGGTGAGATGGCGTGCCGCAGCCTGCATCACCAGCTGGCCGACGCGGCCGCTGCCGGTGAATACGATGTGATCAAAGCGCTCCTGCAGCAGCGTTGCGGCTGTGGCCCCGTCGCCCAGCACCACCTGCACCACATCGGCAGCAAAGTTCGCGCTGATTAGCTCGGCGATCAGCGCGCCGGTGGCGGGAGCGTGTTCGGAGGGCTTGAGCACGGCGGTGTTACCCGCCGCCAGGGCGTGCACCAGGGGATGCAGGCACAGCTGCAATGGATAGTTCCAGGGGCTGAGGATCAGCACACAGCCCAGCGGTTCGCAGACGCGGCTGGCCTGGCCGGGTTGAAGAAACACTGCCAGCGGCAGCGCTTCGGGCGCCATCCAACGCCCCAGCTGTGATCGGGTCAGCCGCAGCTCCTGGCGCACCAGCACCAGCTCCATTGAGGCTTCCGGCTGGGGCTTGCCCAGGTCATGGCCCAGGGCTTCGATCAGCTGCTGGTCGTGGCTGGTCAGCAGGGTCTGCAGCCGCTGCAGTTGCTCCTGCCGCCAGCGCAGGGGGCGGCTCTCGCCCCGTTGCACCAGTTGCCGCATCGCCGCGATGTCGGGCAGCGGAGGAGGTGTTGCCTGGTTCATGCCAGCGCTCTGCCGACCGGAGGCGGGTCGTTCAGGCTGGCCGAGCAGCCGAGCTGCCTGACCAACCCTGCCAGGGTTGGGTGATCCCGCAGCCCGAAGGCTGTGAGCAGGGTCAGGTCGGGTGCAAGGCTCCAGCTTGCACAGGCGAACCCCCGTCGCTCGGCGATGCGGTTCAGGGTCTGGGCCGGTGCACCGCTGAGCACGAGCAGATCGAGCACCCGTTGTTGCAGCAGCGCCAGGCAGTCATGACCCTGCGGCCAGCTGCAGGGCAGGGGCCCCAAGGACTCCAGCAGCCGGCTAGGCAGGCGCAGGTCTGGTTGGCTGATCCAGTGCAGCTGTCTGGAGCCCTGCTCAAGGCGCCTGAGCTGGGCGGCCTGCCGCAGGCAGGACAGCAGCTCGCGATTGCGGCCGGCCCGGTAGCGACCGTTGTGCTTGCCGAACTCGAGATGCAGCAGCGCGCTGACGCGGCGGTAGGTGCGGGAGACCGAGCACTGATCGCAGCGCAGCCAGCGGGCGGTGACGCTGGTGCTGCCGGTGATGTCCAGGCCATCGAGAACCGGCAGCCCATCGAGAAAGATGTCGCTCACGGAAAGGACCGCTTGAAACAGCCGGCCTATGCAATGTATGCATGGGGCAGGCCCCTGCTTCTGCCCCTACCCAGAACTGGGTAGGCCCAGCTCAATGCCGCCCCTGTGGTTCTTGAGGGTGGTGCTCACCACAAACAGCCCCAGGCCAGAACCCTCGTGACGGCTGGTCTGCAGCGGTTCGCGCAGATCCGGCAGGGCTGGAAATCCAGGACCGTTGTCCTCGATCCTCAACAACGCCTTGTTGTTCTGCTGCTTCAGACTGATGCGCAGGTGTCGCACCGGGGGCTGCTGTTCCAGGGCTTCGATGCTGTTGCGCAGCAGGTTGACCAGGGCGATCTGCAGCTGGGTGCTGTCTCCGTCGATCAGGCAGGGCTGCTCAAGCCCCTCGCGTTCGATCTGCACGCCGGCCCGGTTCAGGGCCGGTCGCATGTAGAGCAGGGCGCTGCTGGCCACGTGGGCCAGAGTGAGCCGGCTGTGGTTGGTCTGCACGTTGCGCAGCAGGGTGCGCATCTTCTCGATCGTGGTGACCACCCGATCGGCAGCGCTGGCGATGGCGTTGAGCTCGGCCCGGGTGTCGGCCCCCAGGGCGGCATCGGCGTCAGCACCCTCGAGCAGCAGGCGGCTGCTGAGCAGGATCTGACTCAGGGGCAGCTTGATTTCATGGGCCACGGCCGAGGCCTCCAGGCTGGTGCGTAGCTTGGCCCTGAGCAGCTGCAGCGCCGCGGCATCTTTGCGTTGCAGCCTCGACACCAGATCGGCAAAGGCGGAGGCCATGTTGGCCAGCTCGTCGATCCGCATACGCTGGCGGGTGCCTCCGGCGTGCACCAGGGCGAGCTCCGGATTCGAGCTGGCCACGATCAGGCCACCGGGTTCAACGACCAGGGCCACGCCCCGTTGGTGCGTCCAGAGCTGCTGCAACCAGCTGCTCAGCTGGCTCAGCACGAAGTCGACGCCGATCACGCCTAGGAGCGTGCCGCGCCCATCGCGCACCGGTTCGTTGTAGGAGATCGCAACCACCTGGGGTTTGTCCTCCCACTGGTAGATCGAGCTCCAGGTGGCGCGGCCGGCCTTGACTGTGTCGGTATACCAGGCCTCCTGGTGAAATGTGGTCATGCCCTCCCGCACCTCCAGCAGGGGACCCCGTTCACCATGGGGCCCAAGGGCATAGACCCCCAGACGCCCCCGCCCCAGGGGGCGTGCGCTGTCCTGGTTGAGCACCAGCCGCCCGTTCTCAAGGCGCTCAACTCCCAGAAAACTGCCGTCGCTGCTTCCCCAGTTGATGTAACCCACCGGATAGAGCTGCATCTGGCGCCAGAAGCGCAGCCCTAACTGGTTGAAATCGTCGAGCTTCATCATTCCCTGGCGGATGGCCAGCAGGTTTTCGCGGTTGATGGTCTGGGGCGCGCGCAGCCGCATCGACAGGGCGGTTGACAGGCTGGTGAGCTGGTGCAGCTGGCGCTCGATCGCGACCCGCTCCAGCCCTTCCCGCAGTCCGGTGGCATAGCCCAGCAGCCCCAGGGCTGTGCCCACCAGCAGCAGTTGCAGGCCGCTGGAGAGCAACAGCCGTGCCGACAGACGATCGGGCAGCAGGTGTCTCAAGGCTTCCGCAGGGCCGCGTTGCACACCAGTTCAGCGCCGCTCAGGCCCAGGCGCCGGGCGATCGCCTTGCGGTGGGTTTCCACCGTGGCCACCGAGAGGCCCAGCTGCCGCGCGATCTGTTTGTTGCTGAGCCCCTGGCCGATCAGGGCAAAGATGCGCTGCTGCTGCGGTGTCAGGGGCGAGAGATCGATGGCAGCGGGCGGCGCCGGCAGCAGCTCGGCGATCACAGCGGTCAGGCTGTCGAAGGTGGCGGTCTTGTCGATGACAGCTAGCAGCAGTGGCTGCAGCGGTTCGGGGCATACGAAGCCGGCCGCCTGGGCCGAGAGCACTACGGCCTGCCCCGCCGGCGACCACTGGCCCAGGCTGGCCAGCACCGGCAGCCCGTCGCCATCGGCCAGGGTCAGGTCCAAAATCAGCAGGTCGGGCCTGTGCAGCCGGCAGGCAGCCACCCCCGCCACCACGGTGGAGGCAGTGGCGACCACCTCAAGACTCGGTTGACGTTCGAGCAGCCGCTGCAGCAGCTCGAGAAACATCAGCTGGTCTTCGACGATCAGGCAGCGCAGGGAGGTCGGCATGGCTCCCGCGGCCTCAGGCGGGCAGGTAGTACCGCACCAGAGTGAACACGCGGTTGTGGTGCTCGTCGAGGGCCTGGCGCATGTTGATGCCCCGCTGGTTGAGCAGCAGGCTGTCGAAGCGGTAGCGCGGGATCGCCACCGGCATCACGATCGTGAGCGTCGCGTCTGGCTGTTGCAGTTCCAGGGCGTCGACAAAGTCCACAAACGGATTGACCAGCGAGGCATAGGGGCTTTCCAGGATCTTCAGGGACACCCCCGGAGCGTCGCCCACCAGAGCCGCCCAGCGCTGGCGGATCAGCTGCGGATCATCTTCTTCGGCCAACACCCAGACCCCCACCACCCGGTCTGACACCGTGGCGGCGTAGTGCAGGGCCTCGAGGCTGGGCTGCGAGAACGAGGCGATCCAGACCACGCTGGTGTTGCCGATGGCTGGCTGGCGCGAGGTCACCCGGACGGGTCTGACCCGGGCCGGGTCGATCGCCATGGCGGCATAGACACGCCTGTAGCGGCCGCGGATCCGCGCGAGCAGCACCACCAGCAGCGGGATGGCGATCACCACCGTCCACGCGCCTTCGTCGAATTTGCTGACCACGATCACCAACAGCACCAGCGCGGTGCAGATCGCCCCCAGGGCGTTCATGGCCATCCGTCCGAGCCAGCCGGCCCCGCGCAGCCGCCACCAGCGCACCACCATGCCCGCCTGCGAGAGGGTAAAGGCCATGAACACCCCCAGGGCATAGAGGTTGACCGCCACGGTGGTGTTGCCCTGGCAGATCAGCACGATCAGGGCGGTGGCGATCAGCAGCACGGCGATGCCGTTCTGAAACACCAGACGGTCGCCGGTCCAGCCCATTTGCCTTGGCAGAAACTGGTCCTTGGCGAGCATCGCCGCCAGCCGCGGGAAGCCGGCGAAGGCGGTGTTGGCCGCCAGGGTCAGGATCAGCAGGGTGGTGATCTGCAGGGCCCAGAACAGGGGGCTGCCCTCGCCGAACACCCGCATCCCGATCTGGGCCATCACGGTGCGGTCGGGGTCGGGGGCGATGCCATACAGCCAGGCCAGGCCGCTCACCGCCAGAAACATGGCCGCGAGCATGGTGCCCATCACCAGCATCGTGCTGCGGGCCCGCTGCGCCGAGGGTTCGCGAAACATCTTGACCCCGTTGGCGATCGCCTCGATGCCGGTCATGGCCGAGCATCCCGAGCTGAACGCCCGCAGGATCAGAAACAGTCCAAGGGGCTCGGCTGCCCGCACCAGCGGTGCCGGATCGGGTGTGAAGCCATGCACCGTTACCAGGTTCTGCAGGCCGAACAGGGCCAGCAGCGCCACCATCACCACAAAGGTATAGGTGGGCAGGGCAAAGGCGCGCCCCGCCTCCTTGACCCCGCGCAGGTTGGCCCAGCCCACCAGCACGAGCAGCACCAGGCTCAGGGGCACTTCGTAGGGCAACAGCCCCGGCAGCAGCGACGACAGGGCCTGGGTGCCAGCCATCAGGCTGACCGCCGCCGTGAGGGTGTAATCGACCAGCAGCGACGCCGCGGCCACCAGGCTGGCGGCTGTGCCCAGGTTTTCGCGGGCTACGACATAGGAGCCGCCGCCCTCTGGATAGGCCTCGATCGTCTGGCGGTACGACAGCACCACCACCGCGATCAGCACGATGATCGCTACGGTGATCGGTAGTGAAAGATCTAGGGCGCCACTGCCCGCCAGGATCAGCACCCCCAGGGCCGCCTCGGTGGCGTAGGCCACCGAGGAGAGGGCGTCTGACGACAGGATCGGCAGCGCCTCGTAGCTGGGCAGCTTCTCGCTGTCGGCCTCGGAGCGCGGCAAGGGCTTGCCAAATAGGCGCTGAATCAGGGCAGGTGCCACCGGAATGCTGCTGATCTGCCCACAGCATGGACCCGCGGGGCGCGCGCACAAGCATTGCTGCCCACAGTGCCCAGGGGGTGAAAGCCCTTGACGAGACTTGAACTCGTGACCTCTCCCTTACCAAGGGAGTGCTCTACCGCTGAGCTACAAGGGCATGTGGAAGGTGGGCCGGGTTGGATTTGAACCAACGTAGGCAGAGCCAGC